>OHKD01000593.1_pt1 | contig 13395 bp, 9 predicted proteins | sample 1568801 | NCBI WGS metagenome assembly OHKD01 (sample SAMEA3879525, study PRJEB24766) | human gut metagenome | biome: human-associated habitat; feature: feces | place: USA | collected 1985/1987
TATTTTAATTATAAACACGAATAGATAATAAAAAATATACTATTTACAACTATACAATCATAAAATTATATTTATAAAAATAGTATTGACAAAAAAAGATTTTATGTTTATAGTATTAGACAAAGACAAATGCAATGAACAGGAAAAGTATATTTGTGAAGTTTTCAGAGAGTTATGGTTTGGTGTGACATAATAATATAGCAAATAGAAATACACCTGTGAGCTACTGGCTGAACATTTATTTAGTAGGCTTAGTCGGAATGCCACCGTTATCATAGGCTAGGGTATGTTAGTATCTGAATAAAGTGGCTTGCTAATAGCAAGAAGGGTGGTACCACGGGTTAATTACAGCTCGTCCCTATTTTAGGGACGAGCTTTTTTGCATTTATTTTTAAATAATAAAACTACTCAATTACTTAGGAATTTAGGAGGAATATATATTATGATTATCGTTATGAAACCAAAAGCTACAACTGCTGAATTAGAGGCTGTAAAAAATAAAATCACTGATGCAGGTTTAAATTTTCACCTTTCTCAAGGTTCTTCTCGTACTATCGTAGGTGTTATTGGTGATAAGAAAAAAATTGCTACACTACAAATGAATAGTTTCGGTGGTGTAGAAAAAACTGTTTCCATCACTGAAAAATATAAATTAGTAAGCCGTGATTTTAAAAAAGAGGATAGCATTATTGATGTAAATGGTGTTAAAATTGGTGGTGGTCATCTCGCTATCATGTCTGGCCCTTGTGCTGTTGAAAGCAAAGAACAATTACTTGAAGCTGCTAAAGCTGTAAAAGCTTGTGGCGCACAATTTTTACGCGGTGGCGCATTTAAACCTCGTACTTCTCCATATGATTTCCAAGGATTAGCTGAAGAAGGTTTAAAAATGCTTCGTGAAGTAGCTGATGAAGTAGGTCTTAATGTTGTAACTGAAATCGTAAATATCAACGATTTAGATATGATTTGCAAATATGCTGATATGCTTCAAATCGGTGCTCGCAATATGCAAAACTTCCAATTATTAAAAGAAGTAGGTCATACAAATAAACCTGTACTTTTAAAACGCGGTCTTAGTGCTACAATCAGTGAATGGTTAAATGCTGCAGAATACATCGCTAGCGGTGGTAATTACAATATCGTACTTTGCGAACGTGGTATTAGAACATATGAAACATTCACTCGTAATACTTTAGATTTAAGTGCTGTAGCTGCTGTTAAAGAATTATCTCATTTGCCTATCATCGTAGACCCAAGTCATGGTACTGGTCGTTGGCAAATGGTTCGCCCTATGGCTCGTGCTGCTATTGCTGCTGGTGCTGATGGCTTAATGATTGAAGTACATCCACATCCTGAAGTAGCTCTAAGCGATGGCGACCAATCACTTAAACCAGATAATTTTGCAGTTGTTATGCAGGAAGTTCGTCAGATTGCACAAATGATGGGGAAAACATTATGAATACAGAAAAAACACCAAAATTACATTTAGCCATTTTAGGTGTAGGTCTTATCGGTGGTGCTTTCGGTATGGCACTAAAAGATAAATTACAAGATGATATCTTCATCACTGGTAATACTCGCACTGAAAAATCTTTACATGAAGCAAAAGCTTTAAAGGCAATTGATGAAGGTTTTTTAGACCCAATAGAATGTGTACAAGGTGCTGATATTATTTACCTCAGCACTCCTGTATTACAAATTGTACCTTTAGTAAAAAAAATATTACCACATTTAAAACCAGGTGCAATTTTAACAGATGCAGGCAGTACAAAATCCTTCATTGCCAAACAAATCATGGATTTACTTCCTGAAAATATTTATTATGTAGCTGGTCATCCTATGACAGGACGTGAAAAAAGCGGTGTAACAGCTGCCCATAAAGATTTATTTAATAATAAATGTTATGTAATCGTCAAAGATACAGGTGCTCCAGCCAAAGTAGTTGAAAAAATCGTCAATCTAATAAAATTAACTAATGCTAATATTACAACTCTCACTTTAGAAGAACATGACAGATGTGCTTCTATCATCAGTCATATTCCTCATATCACAGCAGCTGCACTAGTTAATCTTTTAGATAAAAACCCTAACGATTTAGAATCTTGCATCACTCTTGCTGGTGGTGGATTTAAAGATACTACGCGCATTGCTTCCTCTAATGCTGATATGTGGGCAGATATATGTATCTCTAACAGTGAGCCTATTATCGAACATCTATCACAACTTCAATCACTACTAAGCGGAGTAATCACTTCTATTGCCAAAAAAGACCGCCAAGCCATTCATGATTATTTTGTTGAATCAAAAACAAGACGCGATATGATACTAGAAGAAACAAAGGACAAATATGATTTAATTTAGGTGAAAAATGCAACACAAAGCTTATAGTTTTCTAATTATCGCTTGTCTTCTATGGGGATTTCAACCTGTTACTATAAAAATAGTAACGCAAGAAATGAATATCTTAACGATAATTCCTCTTAGATTTCTTATTGTCAGTATAATCTTATTCATCATCATGAAAATAACAAATGAAAAAAATTTTTTACCACCCCAAAAATGTCTATTAACTTTATGTTTAATGGGCTTTTTTGGTATTACAGTAAGTAATGGTATTCAATTCACAGGACTACAATATTCCTCTGTTGGTAATATGACATTAATCAGTACCACAGCTCCTGTCATCACTGTTATTTTAGCTAGAATTTTTCTCAATGAACGCTTAAATTTAATTCAAATAATAGGTATAATAATTTCTTTTTTTGGTACCTTATACCTATTGAGTGGAGGTACGCTTTCCACATTTACCCAAATGAATTTTAACAAAGGAGATATTTATTTCTTCATCGGTGAAGTAGCTTGGGTCATATATATTTTACTTAGTATTCCTATACTCAAAAAAATATCAGTATTATCAGCCACTGCTTGGTCTGGATTGTTCGGCTCTATTTTGACAGCACTATTTGCCCACTATAGTGTAGGCTTACAAATAGTGCCATTATCCACTCTTGGTATTTATTCATTCTTATTTATCATTTTAGGTGGCGGTATAACTGCTATGATTTGCTGGAATTTAGGCACTAAAAAAGTAGGTGCTAGTAATTCTGCTATATTTTTAAATCTATTGCCTGTAATTGGTATTATCTCTGCATATTTTACATTGAATGAACCGATTACCATGCAAAAAATTATAAGTGGTATTTTTATTATATTTGGCGTATATGTAACAACTCATAGTCATAAATTTGTAAAAAATGCTCATTAAAAAAGACGATATCAAGATGATTTTTCATCAAGATATCGTCTTTTTTTATTTAGATTTTATTAAATACCTTTAAATTCAAAGGAGAAGTGTTTATCTTCATTTTTTGTGATATATTCATCAAGAGTAGGTGCACCCCAAGAATCATCACCGCCAACACCATACATACCAGCAGAAGCTCTGAGAATTGTATGATGTGGTCTAGCTAAATCATAATGATGTCTAGCATTTTCAATTTCATGTGGATTGTATGGAAGAGCAGAAGCTTCAAATGGAGTTGCAGAAGAAATTCTAACACCTCTACCGCGTCTATCTGTTACTTCAAACCAACGAACATCACAATGATTTCCACATTCTTGTGGTACTAAATATGGCTGAATTTCATCTTGTGTTGTAGTAGTGAAGATGCCTAATTTGCCACCTTCTTTACGGTCAATATAATTATCACATGGACCTAAACCATAGTATTTGATTTGGTCATAATCAACTGGAAGTGTAAAGAGCATACCAAAATCAGGAATAGCAGGAAGACCTTCTACTTTTTTGTAATCCATATCAACTTTAACAACGCCATCACCTGTAACAGTATAAGTTACTACTACATGAGCTACTGGTCTTGTTGCGAGTTCATAAGTATATTTTACAGTTGCAGATTCAGTACCATTTTCAGATACTTGCATATCTACGCATTTAGTGTACATACTTGCTAATTTCCATTGAGCTGTATCAAATGGCATACCGCAACCATTATCATTGTCGATAGGTGCTCTCCAGAAATTCATTTTAGGGAATTCTTCAATGAGTTCTACGCCATTATATTTATAAGAAGTAAGCATTTTTCTATCAGCAGAGAACATAACGCTGAAGCCTTCGCCTTTTACGCCAATATTGAAATCGGATTTAACGACTTTAATTGGAGCTACTGCTTTTTTATCTGCTTTGCCTTCTTTTGTGAATACATATTGACCGAAAGCTACTTCATGACCACAATTTGCCCAAATAGTTGCTTGTTTTAATACTAAAGAAGCTGTAACTACATATTCACCTGCGCCAAATGTAGGTAATGTATAAGCCACTTCACCTGTTTGACCTGCATTGATATCAGCAGTTAATTTTTTCTGCCAAACATTTTTACCATTTTTAGCTAAAGCAATAATTAAATCATAATCACTTGTATTTGTAAATAAAGATTTATTGATGATTTTTACACCAGTTTCACTTGGAACGAGTGTGAAGTTTTGATAATTGAATTTAACTTCTTGTAATTTAGAAGTTGGTGCATGGTCTGCAAATACGATACCATTACCAGAGAAGTTATAATCGCATGGTCTATCGCCAAAATCGCCACCATAATTCATTACATCATTGCCATATAAATCTCTAGTCCAAATAGCTTGGTCTGCAAAGTCCCAAATAAATCCGCCTTGATATAATGGTTCTTCATCAGTTAAATCAGTGTATTTATGCATACCACCATTACTGTTACCCATAGAATGAGTATATTCACAACAAATAAATGGTTTTTCTCTATATTTAGATAAGAATTCTTTTATCTGTGCTACTTTTGTGTACATCTGACTTTCCATGTCGCTTGTGCCATCATAACGACGTTCATCAGGCATAGCCAATACCATTTTTCCACTTGCTTCATTAACACGGTCCCAGCAAATGCTTTCATAATGAACTAAGCGAGATGGGTCAGCTTTACGGAAGTATTCAGACATATCATAGATATTTTTACCACCATAAGATTCATTACCACAAGACCAAATAATGATACTAGCATGGTTTTTATCGCGTTCAAGCATGGATTTTGCTCTATCTAATACAGCTTCATGCCAATGTGGAATATCATTTGGTACTGTATTTTGGTCACAACGAACAGTTCCACGAATTTGCCATGTACCATGAGATTCTAAATTTGTTTCATCGATTACATACAAACCATAAATATCGCAAAGTTCATAAAGCTTGCTATTATTTGGATAATGTGATGTTCTTACCGCATTTATATTATGCAATTTCATGATTTCAAGGTCATGAGCTATTTTACTTTCAGGAATAGCACGACCATAGTAACAATCGAATTCATGGCGGTTAACACCTTTAAATACAATGCGTTTACCATTGATTTTCATGATATTGCCGTCCATTTTAAATTCTCTAAAACCAATGTTTTGTGGAATGATTTCTACTACATTATCATTTTCATCTTTTACAGTGAAAGTAGCTTTATAAAGATTTGGATATTCTGCGCTCCAAAGTTTTACGTTTTCAACATCTGCTGTAAATACGCTTGTAGCACCTGTAATTTCTTGAACTGTATCAATTACTACATTTTCTTCATTATCTACTAATTTAACTGCTAATTTTTTAGCATTTTCATTATTCCATTTGAAATCAATAGATAATTTACCATCTTTATAATCATTGCAAGGAGTTGCATGAATGAATAAATCATCAACATGAACTTGTGGTTTTGTATAAAGATATACATCGCGATAAATACCGCTAAAGCGCCAGAAATCTTGGTCTTCAAGCCAGCTAGCTGAGCTGAAACGATAAACCTGTACTGCTAATTTATTTTCGCCTTCAACGAGATAAGGTGTTAAATCAAATTCTGATGGTGTACAGCTATCTTCACTATAGCCTACAAATTTGCCATTGAGCCATAAAGCCATTGCACTATCTACACCCTGGAAAGATACAAATACTTCATTCCAGCCTTGTGGCACTGTAAAATATTTTACATAAGATGCGATTGGATTATTTTCTGTAGGAATTTCACCTTCGTTTAATTCTTCATGACCGTCCCAAGGATAAGCTACATTCGTATATTGAGGTTTGCCGTAACCTTCCATTTGAATATGTGCTGGAACACGAATTGTATCCCAAATTTTACAGTTATAATCTGCTTTTTCAAAACCTTCAATACGAGATGCTAAATTTTTTGCATAAGAAAAATACCATAATCCATTTAAAGATTGACGCATGGACATTTCTTCATTGAGCATTTCTTCTTCATTAGCATAATAATGATGGTCGCTATGTGCAGGTAGACGATTATCTGCAAAATATGTTGAGTCTGCCAATTTGCTTATATCAAAAATCTTTTCTTCCATAAATAAATAACACCTCATTTTTATTTTCGAAAAATATTTTTATCTCTTTTTATTTCTCTGTGTCACCTTCCACACTTCTGTTTCAGTATTTCAATCTTACCACTTTCCTTCTCTTGGAAAGCGGGTGCAAAGGTATAGGATTTAACAATACAAGCCAAACATATCTATCATTTTTTTTAATAAAAATGAAACTTTTTTGTAACTTACTGATTCATAAATGCATTTCGCATGAACAATTTTGAAGAAAGGAAAAAGAGAGAAAATAACTATACATTATATATATACGTGCGCGCGAAGAGCACGAAGAAAGAGAATAAAAACATTTTATAAGCATGCCGGATTGGGTGGTGGCGGTTCTGTCAGTATAGTCGCCGCATCAAAGCAGGGACATTGTATAAACCGCAAAACGTTTTGTGATACTTTCTCAAATCGTTCTGTGAGTGTTTTGCAACCGTTAACACAAAACGAAATGCGATTTTTCATTTGTTTTTCGACATAGTTCAAACATCTTTCAAATGACCTTTAAATGTTTCTCAAATCATTCGGAATATTTATCTTTGTATAAATCTTAGGAGGCATGTGTGCCTAAAAAACGGAGAAACGTATCCTCCGTCGTTCATTCCAGGATATTCCGGAGGTATTTCCTTTGCAAATTCCTCTGGAATATCCACTTCCCCATAGTGTTCCGGGAGTTCCAATAGTGGTTCTACCAGTTTGATACCGGCAATGTAATAGGTGTAGCCTATCCAGAGCTCAGGACCAGCTATCCAGCCGTCACTTTTGCGGCGAAGCGCCTTGCCTTCGGCCGCTATTATTCTATTTCCGTCAAATTCCATATTCTTTATCCATTATATTCTGAAAGAGGTTTTATATATGCCGCCCACTTGCTCCAACCGGAAGCTGTCTTGTATGCACTAACTGCTGTGTCCGGCACATAAATGTTGGGAATTCGGGGAGCATTGAGCAGTGTCCAGTAATCGGTGGTTGGCGGTGTTGTCGCTCGTATAATTAGAGTCTCAAGCAACGGACAATTCCCCATACCGGTCACCGACACGGCATTTTCCCCGATTTCCACACGGGTCAGTCGTGGCATATCCCCCAATCCATTAATTGCTGTGACATAGGGCGGATATGCGAATTCCGAAATTCCGGTGCCGCCGAAAGCGCCAGACTCAATAGTTGTCACTGTGTCAGGAATGGAAATTTCTTTCAACGCCCCACAATTGTAGAAAGCCTGCTTTGAAATAGTGTCGCACCCATTGCCTATTATGCATCTTTCCAGAGAGACGCATCCGTAAAAGTATTGGTATCTGATATTCCTGTTTTCCGGCAATTCGATACTTTGCAAAGACGTACATCCGGTAAACAGATTATTGGACGAGGTGGTGAAATTTAGCCACTTGAACTCATTGAATGAGACAATCCGCGTATTGTTTGCAAATGTGCTGGCACTGATTGCCCGTTGGACAGCCGCCTCCTCTTCCGTTATATAGCCGTCCTTGTCGGCATCCCATACACCAAGGCAGATGCGCCGGGCTTCCGCGTCCTTGAAATGAATGGCCGCTTCACCGATAAGTATTAGGTTCAGCCTATCGAATATACTTCTCAGTGCATCCACCGTGTCCTGGTAGTACTTGGAATGCACAGTAATCGTGCCCTCCAGCACCGGTATCGGGTCTTCGCCGGACAGTCCCTCGGCTGACAAGCCGGAGTAGCTGCCGTCGGAGAGGCGGGCGAGCATGTCGAGAGCATCGGCCGTGTAATACTCCTCGTTGAAACCTATTGCGCGGATATGTTTCAGCGCGTGGGAACCGCCTTGCGGTTGCTGTGCCTCGATGACGTCGGACAGCAGCCTCATGGGGCTGAGCATCGGGCAGTTCTCTATCCAGAAGTCCGTGATGTTTCCGGCACACTGGCCGATGCGTAATCCGTCGGTGGACAGCAGGGGGAAGTTCCTGAAGCCGATGTACTTGTTGTTTGCCGGGTATTCGATGACTTCGAGACTGCCGCCTTCCGGAACCTTAATCTGGCTGAGCCCCGTGCCGTCGGCATATATCTCACGGATGTTCTGGCAGGCGCTCAGGTCAAGAGTACCCTGCAAGGTGGCAATGTTTGACAACAGGACTTTCTGTAGGCTGCCGCAGTCGGCAAGGGTAAGCCCGGTGATGGTGATGATGACGTTTTCGGTCTTGCTGCCCAGGATGAGCTCCGTCAGGCGCCGGCCACGGACCACCATGGTGCCGCTGACGTTCTTCCGGTGCCAGTCGCCGATGGAGAGCAGCCAGCTCGCCGCCTGGATGGCGTTCTGCTGGTCGGCAGAGCCGCCGAGGTCGATGGTCATCCGGCACACTTCACCGGCCTTGGTCCTTGCGCCCTGCACGATGCTGGTACCGTTTGCAATGGCCGGGTACATGTCGAATGCCGGGGTTATCTCGTAATCTATCAGGTCGCCTGCTGCACGCACGATGATGGTGTCCGTTCCGCTGTTTGAAAACAGACCGTAGCTGTATTTCGACATGATGTACATGATGCGCTTCTTCACCCAGGCGGTTTCGGCAGAGCAGAAGTCGCCATGCGATTGGGTGATAGGGTCGGTGTCGTTGGTATAAGAGCCGCTGTTGTAGGCTATCTTGGCTATCTCGTAGCGTTTGGCATCGGCGTTGACCAGCGTGGCCGGGAAATAGTTCTTGATACCGAGATAATACTTCTTGTAGAAGGCATATACCTTGTCATAGGGAGTGCCCGAGGATTGTCCGCACAGGCTTTCCATGGCACTGAGCATCTTCCGCATGCCTGCCGCAATCTCGGCGCTGAATGCCAGTTCGAGCATGTTCCAGAATACGGATGTCTCGCCGTTCCAGATGGGCTGGCCGTTACTGTAAACATCGTGCATCTCGCAGTGGTAGGGCTTGCGGTCCTGACCCTGGTTGTCTATCGGGAAGATGGTGTCGGCATCGTCCAGGCGCCACCGCCACTTGCTGCCGGTAGTGCAGAAGTTATACGGATAGGTGTTCTTCGCCCGCTGGTCGGTTCCGGCCGTAAACTCCACGAAATTATGATGGAATACGGCGTCGCTGATGTCGAAGCAGTCGGGTATGGTAGCCCGGAAAAGCTGCTTCCTCGCATTGACGAACAGTTCATTCAGCTGGTCGGCCGTGAAGGCTGATAAATCACTGCTCAAATACTCTTTGAGCTGTGTCTTAAGGTTAATCTGCCCGGCCCCGATGTCCGAAGGGATGAATTTCCCTTCCGCCGCCTCATAGTAGTACAGATTGTAGAGGTCGGCATCGCTGGTCTTGGCAATCCAGTACTCATACCCCGTGCTCCGATATTCCGCAACAGAAGCATTCAGCTCCGCCAGCGTGCCGCCAAACGGACGGATGCGGTTGTTGCAGACATATACGGCGTTATAGGAATCTATCCACCTCTGCGCAGAGAGCGGTTCGGTCTCGTCGGCATTCAGCTCTCCGGCGTCGAAGTCCCAGCAATTGGTATCATTGTACTGGAAAGCTTCCTCATCGGCATTGTACGCCCAGTATGACTTGCCGCGGTTCCAGGGCACGCGGAACAGTGCCCCCAGCGGTGCGTTGTCCGAGCCCTCTACAGAGAGAAGTTCCGGGAAAGCCTCCGTATCATATCCGAAGCAGAGGTCGTCCCCTTTGTCCGGACCGAAGGTGAACTCACCCATGCAGGTATATACATCCTGCCCTTCCTCGTTGACCGACTTCGAGAAGCCGATGAACGGTTCCTGATAGACGGCCACACGTATCTTCGGGTCGGCAGCCATCGCCTCGTTCTTCATGCCCATCTCCTTGAAGAGGGCATCGTAGGCATCCACGCTGCCTGCCTTGTGGTCCTGCATGGAGCTCGCCCAGTTCTTCTTGGCGGTCAGGCGCCCGGACTTCGGGACGTTGTCGTACATCAGCACACAGTTCTTGTCCGTAGTACCGTCGGCATAGGTCGCAATGGAGGCTATCTTGTTTCCATCAGCGTCCTTCAGCCCTTTCATCTTAAATCTAACATTCCACTCCAGGTATTTTTTGGAAGATGTACCCTGGCCTTCCACCAGCAGATTGGTAAGCGTGAAGTTCCTCTCCGGCTTGTCCTTGAAGAAGACTTCCAGATTACCCGCCACGCCCGAAGGGTTCATCAGGTTCGGGAAAGGCTTGTCTACCACAAACACGTTGTACAGCAGCTTCGTGGCATTGAAGTCGATATTCACACCCTCACCGTCCAGCACGAGGTTGACGTTTTTCTCCGCAAGCTTCTCGTCGGTGGTCACCAGCTGGTTGATATAGTTCTTCTGTACGGCTTCCGAAGGCAATGCACTGTCGTAGACACGCAGCCCGTACAGGTAGAGGTTGGCATAATCGCTACCCAGCACAATCTTGCCGTCATTGCGGAAGTAGTCGTTGTTCTCGTAGGCATACTGCCGGTTCTTCTTGCCGTTGATGTAGATGGCCACAATGTTGAACCCTGCATTCCCGTAGGCATCGGGCATCACGACTACTGTCAGGCGGATACGCACACCGTTGTCTATAGGTACGTCCTGCGTCGAGCTCTCCTGCATGGACTGGGAGAAGAAGGATACGTTCTCGCCCGACACGCGCAGGCCTACGTTGTTCTCCGCAATGGTGATGATGTCCTTGCTGGCATCCGAGGGATTCTCCACCTTGAAGTCGATTTCGATGGTCTTGCCCCGGCGGGCGGCTTCCGTGGCGAAGGGGCGGTAGTCTATCACGGCCCTGCTGCGGGCGAATATCTTCAGTGCCTTCACTCCGTCGGCGTCAGCCGCCCATCCGTCGTTGCTCCAGTTCAGGTTGCTCCACTCTACCGGTACGGCCGTCTTGTCCACCTCGTTGATGACGCTCCTGTAATTCGTCTGCGAGTTGGCACGGGTCCGAGGATTGATATAGAGTGCGGCGCCTGCCGTAGCCGAATAGCCCAGCGAGTTGTTCACCGGCAGGGCAATGGGTTCCGTCAAGGCATCCGCACCGTCCGTCACGCCGACTGTGACGCCGAAGTCGGCATCGTCATCCGTCTCCACCTCCATCGGGTAGGTGAAGGTGTTCCTTGCGTTCGCCACGATGGCGTCATTCTCGGAACTGTACACCTCCATGCCGCCTCTGGTGATGGAGAACCTTGCCTCGGTCAGTGCGGACGGACCGTCGTAGATGGCGTAGTCGAACACCGTGTTGTCCTGCCAGTTGGTGAGCTGTTCCGCCACGTTGTTCACGCACATAAGCTTCACGGCTTCGCTGGCCGTACGGATGCACATGATGTTGACCGATACGGATTTTGTCTGGATGGTATTGTCGGAGTTGGAAAGATAGAAACTCACGTTGTATACGCCCGTCGCTCCCGGATGCTCCAGCAAGTAGATATACGGAGTATCCAGATACACGGCTGTGCCTATCGTCTTGTCGTAGCTCTGGCTGTAGCCGTCGCCGGTGACGGTCAAGTGCAGTGTCTTGTTGATGTTACCGTTGATTATCATCGGGATGTTGATGTTCCCGGAGAAGGCGGTCCACCAGGCGAAGTTCGGGGTGCTGATGCCCAATGACGTGAGTTGCACGTTGTAAGTTACCGGTGCGGTGGTCTTGTCGGTATTCTCCCCCTTGATGGAAATCTTCACGCTGTTGCTGCCTGATGACAGCCATTCGGCTATGTCCTGCCTGATGGATACGCCCGAAGAGACTTCCATCTGCTTCACCACGGTGAAGTCGGCATACTTGGCGTTCTTCATCATGATGGTGCACAGGCCGAGTTCTCCGGTAGACTTGTAGGGTTCGTCCAGGCTGTCGCGATACTGCGAGATGAAGGAGAAGTCAAGCACGCACTCCTCGCCGTACTGCGTGGCGAAGCCGAGCGAGGCCATGTTGTTCCGGACATATACGCTGTACATGGTTCCGGCGCCTCCGGCCAGTTCGCGCACAATCTGTTCAAGCGTCGCACCGGAAGCGCCGTCGAAGGCTGTGCCTGGGTCGGTACCGATGACAAGCTGCGCATTCCTCACTTCCTGCAGGGCGTTTTTCAAGTTCTGCATCGCCGCCTTGTTCGTCTCGAGGCTGTTGTCGTTCACGCACTTGGCGAACTCGTTGATCTTTCCTACAAGTTCGTTCAGTTCCTCGGCCTTGAGGATGTTGCCGCGAACGAAGTTTCTGTTTAATTTATCCATAACCTATCCTAATATATCGTTGTCATCAAGTCTGCTCGAATCCAGTATGAAGTCTACAATCTCAATAACCTTGCCGCCACGGGCTGCAAGGGCGTGCATTATCAGGTTCGTCTCGAGCAGGGCCGTATCGGCCATATCGCTTTCGATGCGGCTGATTACGGCATTCGTGGCACCTCCATCGTCACCGGTCACGCGCTTGCTCAAAACGAACCTGATGTAGCCCATGTCACTTGACGTTCAGTTGGTTGATAATTTCACGCTTCACTGCGGCTATGAGCCGGGAGTTCTTGACTACAAGCTCAAGGGCCTTGCTGTATCGTTCAGGAATCTCCACTGCATCCTTTGAATAGTAGATGCTTTTAGCTAAGTCCTCAAAGCCTATGTCCAGCAGGATACTGCCGTTGTACATCATTTCATTGCCGACGGTCTCGGCTGCGTCGAAGGTCTGTCTGCCGCCCTCGAATGAGGTCTGTGCCTCGATTTTTCTAAAGTTGATTTTCATGATACGTATACTATTAATTTATAATATCCTTTTAATTATCTGGCTGGATAAGATTTCTTGAGTATGCCATTTTTAAAAAACCTCAATCCATACATAGTGTCAAGCCAAACCTCGTCACTTTCGCCATCACCAGTTGAATTCATCATACTAATTATGTTTGTAGAAATACTAAGAATGCTTAGAGTACTTCCATGACCACTAGTTATCGAAATATATGGGCTATTCTCATTACCATCCTTAAAACCGATATCAATAACTTTATCATTATTATTGTCATACACTGTAGATACTAATTGAAAAGTGCGCCAATATTCCAATTGAAAAGTGCGCCGCC
>OHKD01000595.1_pt1 | contig 13364 bp, 7 predicted proteins | sample 1568801 | NCBI WGS metagenome assembly OHKD01 (sample SAMEA3879525, study PRJEB24766) | human gut metagenome | biome: human-associated habitat; feature: feces | place: USA | collected 1985/1987
TGCGAGCGTTCCCGTTCCTTGATATCGCTTAATATGAGGTTTAGCGAACCTCCTCCTTCCCACGAGCGGGTCATGATGGATTGCTTCTCGGGAGCGATGGAGTCGGCTATTTGCTCGATACGGTCCGCGTAGTCGCGGATAAACTCGAAGGTAGCCCCTTCCGGCCCGCGCATATTCACGGAGATCATGGAACGGTCCTCCAAAGGCGATAACTCGGAACGAATGTTCTTCCAGAAGTACCCGATCGATCCGAAAAGAAGGATAACGATAGGGATCGACCATATCTTATGGTTCAAGAATGCGTTCAACGACTTGGCGTAGATCGTGTTCAATCCCTCGAAGAACGGCTCGGTCTTCCGATAGAACCAGTTTTTCTTCTCTCTCCTCTTCAATAGCTTGGTAGCCAACATCGGTGTAAACGTAAGGGCCACGAACGAGGAGATAGCGACCGAACCGGCGATCACGATACTGAACTCCTTGAATAAGCGCCCCGTCATACCTTCCATAAACACGATCGGCAAGAATACGGAGATCAGGGTGATCGTGGTAGATACCACGGCGAAGAAGATCTCTTTCGATCCTTCGATACCCGCCTCTTTCGGTGACATGCCTTGCTCGATACGTACATATATATTCTCCGCCACTACGATCGCGTCGTCTACCACCAGACCGACCGAGAGCACGACCGCCAACATCGTCAATACGTTGACGGAGAATCCGGAGATATACATCACGAAGAAAGCTCCTACCAACGATACGGGGATAACGACGACAGGAACCAGCGTGACCCGCCAGTCACGGAGGAACAAGAAGATAATCAATACGACCAAGAGGAAAGCCTCGTAGATCGTCTGTTGTACCTCGCCGATAGAGGCCCGGATAAAGCGGGTGTTGTCATACATCATCTCGATCGTGACATCTTCCGGCAGGTCTTTTTGTAATTGCTCGATACGCTTGTAGGCTTCGTCGGCGATCTCGATATGGTTGGCTCCCGGTTGGGGGATGATAACGGTCATAACCATCGGCTCGCCGTTCTTCTTCAGTAAGCTCCGCAAGTCCTCGGGAGCTACCTCCGCACGTCCGATATCGCTGAAGCGCACGATGTTGTTGTTGTCTTCCTTGATAATTAAATCGTTGAATTCCTTGGCGGTATGCATCAATCCTAAGGTACGTATGGATAAGGAGATCGTATTTCCCTCGATACTACCGGAAGGAAGCTCCACGTTCTCGTTATCGACGGCGTTTTTCACGTCCATCGGGGTCACTCCGTAACCCGCCATCTTGATTGGGTCCAGCCATAGACGCATGGAATACCGTTTTTGTCCCCAGATATCCACGCCACTCACGTTCTCGATGGTCTGCAAGCGCTCTTTCACCGTTAGCTCGGCGATCTCGCTCAACTCCATCAACGAGCGTTTGTTGCTTCGGATGGCGATCTGCATGATCGGGGAGGCATCGGCATCCGCTTTCGATACCGTAGGCGGGTCGCAGTCGCGGGGAAGGTAGCGTTGGGCACGAGATACCTTATCACGTACATCGTTCGCCGCCGTCTCCATATCCACGGACAACTCAAACTCTACCGTGATACGGCTGCTGCCTTGGCTACTCACGCTACTCAATGAACGGATACCCGGGATACCGTTGATATTCTGTTCTAACGGCTCGGTGATCTGGTTCATGATCACGTCGGCGTTCGCTCCGGGATAAGATACGTTGACCGAGATAATCGGCTGGTCTACGCTCGGGAACTCCCGGACGCCAAGGAACCGGTAACCGATAAAGCCGAACAGGAGGATGACCAGCATCATCACTGTCGAGAGTACGGGCCGGTTTATACTGGTTTCTGAAATATTTGCCATCGTTCTTCTCCTTATTCAGTCAAGTTATCAATAGAAACTTTCATGCCGGTACGTAACTGCATCACGCCGGACGTGATCAGCGTATCGCCCACATTCAACCCTTGCAATACCTGTACACGGCTCTCGGTTCGTATACCGATCGTGATCTCTTGAGGCTCGGCCACGCCGTTCTTATATAAGTAAACGATGTCTTTTCCCATCTCGGGGATAACGGCCTCGCTGGGGATGGCTAAAGCGTCCTTGATCTCCCGCTTGCTGATCTCGACGGAGGTATAACGGCCGGGTAAGATATTCTCGCCCGGATTCGGGTAAGTGGCACGTACTTTCAAGGTACGGGTCGCCATATCTACCTTGCTTTCCACGGCGTAAACGGTCGCCTTATAGTTCTGCATCATACCGTCTTTCTCCATGCGGAACAGGATCGGGGTTCCGTCTTGTACCTCGGCCGCGTAGCTCTCGGGAATGGAAAACTCGATTTTCAACGGGGATATCTTGGTCAACTTCGCGATTACGGAAGAGGAGGAAGTAACGTACGCGCCCTCACTCACGGAGCGAAGTCCGATGATCCCGTCGAAAGGAGCCCGAAGCTCTGTCTGGGCGATATTCGCTTTGACCAACTCGATATCTGCCATTAGCTTCTCGTATTCGGTGGCTACTTGCTCGTAGGCTTCTTGGCTGACGGCGTCTTTCTCCAGCAAGGTACGTTGGCGATAGACACGATCCTTGGCTAAAGGAACTTGGGCTTCCAGCTTCTTTAGCTGGGCTTGCAGCGGCTTGTCATTGATTTTAGCCAACAGATCGCCCGCCTTTACGTGGCTACCTTCCGTGAAATAGATGGCTACCACCTTACCGGAGGACTCGAAAGCCAAATCCACCTCTTCGTCCGGAAGGGTACTTCCGGTACTCATGATCTTATCGGTTAATGATTGGTATTTCAATACCTCGGCATTGATGTTAAGTGTCTGGTTTCGCAGGCTCGTGCCCGATGTGGGTACGACGGAAGCGGCATCTTGGGATGCCTTGAACTTGTTTTTCAATTGAGGGTAAGCGATCATTCCCGCTATCATTAATAAGATAGCCGCCGTAACTCCCCATTTCGCTCTCTTTGTCATCATGTTCTCGTATGGTATTTACTGATAATTTACACTCGTTACTCCAAAATATATAACCAAACGCAAGTTTAGACTGCCCTTTCGTAAAAAGGTTTAATCAAAGATATTATTTTTTTGAGAGATGAATCCTTGATTGGGAAGAACGGGAAAAATAAGGGAATTAAAACGAATCTAGGGAGGAAGTCTGATCGGTTTGTGGTAGAAGAAATGAGTGTCTCCTGTCGTATAGATCTTTTCACCTATGTGAAAAGAACGTTTCACAGCCGTGATCCGATCGTTTCACATGGGTGAAAAGATCAGATCACACTTGTGAAACGATCTGTTATAGCTTATGTATGACTTTCATTAACTGCTCGCCCAAGCCAATTGTATAGCCTTGAGAGACAAATACGACACGATTGAACGTATCGGCGATCAAGAAGATCGGCAAGGTATTGGCGTTTTGCAATTTCATCGCTGTAGCCATCTCCTTTTGGATCGCCCCGTCGATATCCAGACCGTATGTGATCGTGCTCGGTAAATCGCCGAACTCTTTCGGATCGAAGTTCTTATAGCCCTTCTCGTCAGGGAAGAGAAGCACGATGCCTCGTCCCCAATCTTCTAGTTCCTTCTTCACGGCGGCGATATCACGCATCGCATGGTTTGTCGGTTCTTGGCGGGAGCCTAGAAGCGCTACGATATAGTAGCCACGTCCGGTAGTAGCTAGCAGGCTGGTCTCCTCACCGTTGTCCGCACGTTTGAACTTATTCTCGGAGTTGAAATTACCGATCACCTGTATCTCGTCCTTGCTTTCACGCATTTCCAATTGGATCGGGGTGGTCTTGTCCGCCTCCACATTGAAAAACTCGATCTCGGCCAATACGCTACCGTTTGCCATACGAGTACCGGTCACTAACATATAATTACCTTCATCCATGGATAACGGTTTCTTCAGTAATCCGCTCCAAGTATCTCCCAAGCCCATATCCACATTACCGCCTCTCTCGAAATTCAAGGTCTGTAAAGTACCGTTCGGCAAAACCTTGGCGATCGTGAAGTGACTGTAATATTTCGGGTCTTGCAGCGCCTTGATTGGTTGGTAAGAAGCGATTACCTTGCCTTGTTTAGCGGTCGTCTGTACGGCAGCCTCGAAATCGACGTCTACCCAAGCGTTGTCCTTGAAGTACTGGATCTTGCGGGCTACCGGCTCGATACGTGCCGGAATACCTAAGCTACGAGCCACGGCCACGAAGAAGATATTACGGGAGCCCTTATCAGCGATACGGGATTTCCATACACCCATCGGCATGATCGGAATACGTTGTGCGTTTAGCGCATCGTTAATGGAGACGTTATTCTTCACCCAATCCACCAATGCCTGTGGATTCTCTACGGCTTGTTTCGCAAGGGAAGGCTCAATGTTTGCAGCGAAGAAACTCTTATATGGAGTCAGGAACTCATTGGCCACACGAGGATTCATGATATATTCATTGAACCATTCGCTTTGAACGGCCGGCGTATTGTTTAAATGGTCCGCAAAGACAGACGCAGGTGTATCACGTAGATCCTTAGCGGATACGACATCCAATAAAGCCATCGCTTGCACACGCTTCTCGGCGGGAGTCTCCCGTAAGAACTTCTCGATCTCCATCCAGTTACCACGGCTACCGATCATGAAATCCTCTGTCTTCATCGGGTCGATACCCAATTCTTTCGCTAAAGCCTCTGCTTTCTCTTCCGTATAGAAAGTAGCTACATATTTATTACGGATAGCGTCTTCTTCCAATAAACGTTTGGCGTTCGCCTCCTTTTGCTCCGGTGTAACTTCTGCGGGGATAGAGCCGTCTACCGGTGGTACGATATCTAGGGCGATCGTCTCCACATCTCCCGGTTTCTTATTCAAGGCGATCGTAACCTCTCCGTCCTTGCCGAAAGAGACCTTGCTGTAGCCGAACTTGCCGTCTTTGCTGGCCCATACCAGCATATCCCCTTTTCCGGCGGATAATGAGCATTTGCCATCCGCGTCCGTCTTCTTGCGGGCTACACTGTTAAACTCGGCATAGTTATAAATCTTGAATTCTACCAAAGCGTCCTTTACCGGCTTGCCATTGGCATCCGTAACCGTGATAACAGCTTTAGCCGAAGGTGCGTAATTATCGATCACGTTGATCTCGGTATACCCATCGGTACGTTCCATGACATCCTCCGGGCCATTGTATTTACCGAATACTTTCGTATGCATCAACATACCCCGGTAAGCAGGGCCGTTGAACCAACCCAGATTCAATACCGGTTCGGGTTCGCAAGCGCCGAAGAAATACCATTTACCATTCACCCAAGCTTCTACCCATGCGTGGTTATCATCCGTATGCGCCCAGCGAGGCGTATATACCTGACGCGCGGGGATACCCACGGAACGTAAAGCGGCTACCGTGAAGGTAGACTCCTCGCCGCAACGACCGTAGGCGGTCTTCACGGATGCCAAAGGGGAACTTGTGCGCCCATCGGAAGGAGTATAGATAACCTTTTCATGACACCAGTGATTCACTTCCAGTACGGCGTCGTACAACGAGAGACCCTTCACCCGGTCTTTCAACTCATCAAAGAAAACCATGCGGCTTTCATCCAGATTCTCATTGTTGATTCGTACCGGCAATACGAAATGGCGGAAGATATCCTCTGGGATGCTATCGCCCCAAGGCATCTCATTCCGTGCTTGGAAAGAGGAACGGATGTTTTTCAAATAGAAATCGCCACTATAGTCCGTGATGTCTCCAATCGGCATATAGGCGTACATGAAGGTTAACGCCTCCCTCTTCGGGAGTCATTTGATCGTTAAATACTGCGAAAAGGTTTCCGTTAGGCAGAGCGGCCTGTTTCGCTTGGAAATCGTTCTCAACCTCAGCTCGGTAAGCGGCGTCGGTAATAAAATGTTGTTGGTTGTTACAGCTCGTCCATACGAGTAATGTGAACAACAGCGCAAATAGATGTTTTTTGTTCATAAAGCGGATATGTATGTTTGCCAAAAGTAATGATTCTATGCGAGATAGAAAAATTCTCGAACAATTTGTAAGAAAGATTTGTTTTTCTATAGAAAGAATAAATCTGGTCTTCCTGTAAATTTGGGACCGGATTTCTTCTTTTTGTGTGATTATAATTGCGAAAAGTTTACGAACTTTGTGACAAAGTATCAAATCACTAATCATAAAACCCGTTTTGCGTATGTTTCAAAATCCTGAGCAAGTGCTATTAATAGCCTCGGTGATCCTGTTTTTTAGTATATTCGCAGGTAAGGCCGGTTATCGTTTCGGCTTACCCGCTTTGTTGTTGTTCCTTGGTGTGGGAATGTTGTTTGGCAGCGATGGTCTGGGCATCCAGTTCAGCGATCCGAATGTAGCCCAGTTTATCGGCATGTTGGCGTTGAGTATCATCTTGTTCTCGGGTGGTATGGACACGAAAGTTGCGGAGGTCAAACCTATCGCCTCGCAAGGTGTGGTATTGGCTACGCTCGGGGTGTTGGCTACGACCTTTATCACGGGCGGGTTTATCTATTGGTTATTTGGTTTATTTGGCAAATATGTTACGTTGACTTTCCCGGAATCTTTATTGCTGGCGGCGGTCATGTCCTCTACGGACTCAGCCTCGGTTTTCTCCATCTTGCGCAGTAAAGGGGTTTATTTGAAAGAGCGTCTGCGTCCTACCTTGGAGCTGGAGAGTGGTAGTAATGACCCGATGGCTTATATGCTTACCTTGCTTCTGATCGCTTACATACAAAGCGGAGGTATGAATATTTGGGAGGCCGGGCTATCCTTGGTCATTCAATTATCGGTGGGAGCTATCGCCGGTTTCTTATTGGGGAGACTGGCTGTGTTGATTATCAATAAGATCGATATAGATAACGAGTCTTTGTATCCGATCCTTTTATTGGCTACGGCTTTCTTCACCTTCGCCGCTACGACCTTATGTAAGGGTAATGGCTATTTAGCGGTTTATATCGCTGGTTTGGTGGTTGGTAACGCTAAGATTGTTCACAAGAAAAGTATGGGGACGTTCTTTGACGGTTTCGCTTGGTTGTGGCAGATCGTGATGTTCCTTACGTTAGGCTTGCTAGTGAACCCGCATGAGTTATTACCGGTGACGGGTGTAGGTGTTATGGTGGGAGTCTTTATGATCTTGATCGCCCGTCCGATTAGCGTGTTCCTTTGCTTGATACCTTATAAGAATTTCTCCTTCAAAGGTAAACTGTATATCTCATGGGTGGGATTACGCGGGGCGGTTCCTATTATTTTCGCTACTTACCCGATGATCGCCGGGATCGAGCATGCCGGTATGTTCTTTAATATCGTATTTTTTATCACGATTCTTTCTTTGCTGATTCAAGGAACCACGGTTACCCAAGCCGCTAAATGGCTGGATATGGTGGATGAGCCGGAACGAAAGGATGAGTTTGGCATCGAGCTTCCCGAGGAGATCAAGAGCGCTATGAGCGAGATCGATATTACCCCGGCGGTATTATCCCATGGAAATAAATTGATGCAGCTGACTTTACCCGATCATACCTTGGCGGTAATGGTGAAACGGGAAGGCCGCTATTTCATCCCGAAAGGAAATACGGAATTAAAGGAGAACGACAAGTTGTTAATGATCTCCGATAATGACGAGGCGCTTTTGCAGGCGTATGATTCCTTGGGGGTGAAAGACTATACAATGAAAAAAAATTGAATAATGTTAATAATGTGCCAATGTGTCAATGTGCCAATGTGGATACTCTTTCCGTATTGAATCGGAATTGGCATATTGGCACATTGAACAATTGGCACATTATTAACATTATTCTATCGGACAGGGAACTCGGTTATACGTAGAGTAGTACAGCCATAAGGAATTAACTCGATCGTCTCTTCATCACCCATCGGTTCGTTGGCTTGCATGAAGAAATTTACGGGGCCGGCGGAACCTTTGAACATTTTCCATGAAGGTAAGATCCGTCCCTTTGTTTTGATCGTGATAGGGGCATTCTCTAGGTTCCATGGGTAAGGGGCTATGTTCTCTGCCTTTCTAACGACGAAATTTTTCTCTAGTTCTTCTTCTTTCAGATATTTGCGAATCAGGGAATAATTCCATGCTGAAGTAGAGGTGACCTCATAATACCATTCTCCTTTATGTGAAGACTCCGGGCGTTGATCAACCTTGCGTTCCCATTTCTCATCCATCTTTAGGGAATACAATAATGGGCCTCGTTCGATAACAACCGCATCGTCATACCAATTGCTTGTGGATATACGCATGGGTAGCTCTAGCTGGATATGATCGCCATCTTTCCATTCTCGGTTGATTCGTACGATTTCGCCAGAGTGAGCTGCGATAGAGACAGCCTCGCCATTTATCGTAATCACGGGATTATTGCACCAAGCGGGAATACGTAAGTGAAAAGGAAAAAAGGCTTTCTTGTCTTTCTTGCTAGGGAACGATAAATTGAAATCGATCTTTTCTTCAAAGGGATAATCGGTTTTCTCTGCGATTTTAACCGTGATGTCGTTTCCCACTTGGGCAGTCACTTCCGATGGTGCGTAGATAAGTGAAGCGATGCCATTATCGGCGGTGGCAAACCATAGATGTCGTGTGAATTTAGGCCAACCTTGATGTAGATTGGAGGTACAACAAGGATAACCGCTCAATTCTCCGAAAACAATGTCTGTGTCCTCGTGTGGTGAGACAAAGTTACGTCCTTCGCAAGTGATCGCTATTTGATTGACTTGCTGATAATATTGTCGTGCGGAAAAGTCATCCTTGATCTGCGTTGGCAGTACATTGTATGCGACTTTCTCTAAATGATCAGCCCACTGGACATCTCCGGTTATCTCTAACATTTTCTCGAGAGAGAACATCATCTCGACAGCGGTACAGAGTTCTGATCCTTGTGTCGGGTTACCGAAACGTAAAAGTTCATCTCCCGCCCATAATCCTGTAGGAAAACCAATCGTATGGCGCATTTTCCGTACAGCTTCCTTAACCGCTTCCAGATTTTGAGGATTATGGCTCTGTTGGTAATAAATGACAGGTTCCTTGAATCCTTGGGCGAGATTTACACAATGCAGGCTGTTTTGCCGGGCTAAATGATCTTGGTTCAAGAACACGTCGGTCCAATTGAAGGTTTGCTTATGGATTAACTCTCCTAACTCCAGAAGGAAAGGATCGCCCGTGATATTATAAAGCCAATATACGACCATCAGATTATCCCCTCCTCGTTGTTCAGCCCAGAAAGTCCATTTTCCCAGAGGACTTTTAGGTAGTTCAGAAAGCTGGTATTTGAAATAATTAGTGAGGAACGAGATAACTCTTTGATCGTTGGTAGCGGAATAATATTGTTGCAGAACTTTGAGCATAACCATTTTGGGCCACCAATCTTGTGCGTTATCCCGTTGTAAGCCGGGTTCATAGTCTCTGTCTGTATCTGGCCCGAAATATCCGTTAGGCTTTTGAGAGGCCAATGTCCATTCAACCCAAGGCTTTACTTTTTGGATCAGGGCCTCATCATTCATGATGTAAGCCAAAGGTAGTAAGCCATCTATCCAGTATGGGCCTCGCTCCCATACGTCTCCATCTCCGCCTAACCAACCGTTACGCGGTCCCATTACTTTCGTATAGATAGAATCCAGATGGCCGGTCATTCCCGTACACATTCGTTCCATTTGGATTTTTAGCCAACCTGCAGGTTTAACATCCCCAATAGGCAACTCTATATAAGGCTTAGAGGCTAATGGATAACGATTGTTCGGGTAATTAATGTTGATAGAACCTTCATTTCCCAGCAAAGTGGCAGAAAAGGAGGTAATTGAGATTAGGCTTGATAATGTTATCGTTAATAAATACTTCATTTTGATGCTTTTTTAGTTATTCGTTATAGGGGATCCATACCCTCATTTTTCCTGCTTTACGGTTATCCCACGCGTAATAGGGAATAAAGGTAGCAGATTGTGCCCTACCGTTTGTTTTAATTGTTTTTATCCCATTCAATATATCGGAAGCGAAGGCTGTTTGGAATGTTGTACTTGGGCTCAACTGTATTTGATCGAAATATACCGGGTTGTCTATTTCTTCCATGCAGTATACAAGTGGCCCTCGTTGAATCGCCCGTTTGTCGAAATTTTCCTTGACATGCGGATCTGCCGCGACAATTTCCACGGGCATATCCATATCTAGAGCGATTACATCTTGCGATTTCCAATCCTTGATTACCGCATAGCCTTTTTCCTTAGGCACGTTTATTCTCTTGCCATTGATACTTAAATCATAGGTTTTGCACCAATCAGGAATGCGGAGGCGTATCTCTTTCTCCAAAGGCTGAGAAGTAGAAATTGTTAGTTTTACCGATCCATCCCACGGATAGTCCGTTTCTTGTGTTAATAGGATATCCGTCTCTCCTATCCGTATTTGCCCCGTATTTCCGATATATAGATTTACCCATAACGCATCATCGGAGGAGGCGTAGATATAATTTCCGATAGAAGGCAAGAAGCGTGAAAGCTGACTTGGGCAACAAGCGCAACCATACCATTCTTGTCTATGGTGATCACCCTTAGATTCCAGCGGATTGACATAGAAGAAACGGTCTCCACCCAAGGAGATACCGGCAAGCGCACCGTTATATAAAGAACGTTCCAGTACGTCGATGTATTTAGAGTCTCCGGTAAGTTGGTTCATACGTTGGTTCCAAAGCACCATTCCGACAGAAGCGCAAGTCTCGCAATAAGCATCTAGGTTCGGTAAATCGTAATCCTCCGTAAACCCTTCGTTATCCCGGGATGAACCGATTCCCCCGGTGATATACATATTGCGGTGTACCACATCATCCCATAGACGATCCATGGCGGCTATATATCCCGTATCATTCTTCAAGGCAGCCACATCGGCCATACCGCAATACAAATACATACATCGTACCGCATGCCCGGAGATATCGGTAAGTTGCCGGACGGGAACGATATCTTGATAGTAAACCGGGTTCCATTTACCTTCATCACCCATAGTGCCGTGACCGTGTCCACGTTCCTCCAGCAGCCAATAAGCGAAATCCAGATATTTCTGCTCTTGGGTGGTTTGATAAAGCTTGACAAGCGCCAGTTCTATTTCCTCGTGTCCCGGTACCCAATGTCTTTTTCCCGGACCGAATTGGCTCATCATATGATCTGTCATGCGTATACATACGTCTAATAACTTGCGCTTTCCTGTAGCTTGATAATACGCTACTCCTGCCTCAATCATATGTCCGGCGCAGTACATCTCATGCTTGTCCATATTGGTCCACCGTTTATCCAATCCGGTGAGTGTATAGAAGGTATTGATGTAGCCATCCGGTTGTTGGGCGGCAGCGAATTTATCAATCCATTCGTCCGCTTTCTTTTCCAGCTCGGGATCCGGATTGTTGATCAGGCTATAAGCCATACCTTCTAACGCTTTATATACGTCGGAATCATCAAAGAAAATGCCGGAATGCTCTCCTTCCCCTTTCGCTGCATTCTCGAAATTACGGATACGTCCGGTTTGATTCTCTATTTGATCGATACAGACAGGCAAGGTCGCCGAGACATGTTTGCTGAGTCTGGGTGACCAAAAGTTGTCATTGATTTTCACATGAGAGAAATCGATCTGCTCGATCATCTTCAAAGGCTGTTCCTTTATATCTTCTTTAGAGGTCTGGCACCCTTGCAAAAGAAAGGCAGACGCAGCGAGTAAAAGGTATTGCTTCATATAGCTTTAGAAATTGAGATTAAAGGAGGGTATGTCAATATAGAGACATACCCTCTATGTTATTATTGATAATTCGGATTTTGTTCCAGATTCGGATTGGTATCTACTACTTTTTGAGGTAAGGGAAATACCGTTTTATAATCTCCATTCGGCTCATGAGATAACCATTTAGCTTTTGTGAAATGACCGAAACGTATCATATCTCTCCGGCGATAAGATTCTCCAGCGAATTCCCAACCTAGTTCATCATAGAAACGTCCGAATTTTTCTGGATAAACTTGATTTTGCGAAGTTAATACATAGTTTTCTACCGTACCGTATTTGTAACAGGATTTTTCTTGTAATTGCGCTCCTGAGACAATTGCTTTTTCAGGATGTTCTTTAAAAGCTCTTTTTCTGACCATACTTACAATAGACGCTGCTTGATCTGCTTTCCCAGTACGTAAAAGGCATTCTGCTTTCATCATATGGACTTGCGTAAGCCTGAATAAGACCAAATCATTATTTAGTTCACTTCTGGCTTCCAGCTCAACCTCATATTTTAACCAGCGATATCCTTCTGCCTCACCGGTGAAAATACCGTTGGGCATTTTGTTGACGAAGATAAGCGGTTGTCCCATTAAGTCATAAGAGCCTGTAAGAGGTGTCCCATCAGATGCGTATTGGGGACCTCCTAGCCAAGTGGCATTTAAACGTTCGTCATCTGGATCATAGGTGTCGATGAATTGAGGTATTCCTTTATAAGCCCCAGCTCCCCAAGGGCTTCCAACTAGATCATACGTTTTTTGGTTTGCTCCGTGTAAGGCGGCTAAATGATAGTTAAATCCAGTGGCAAATATTTCATCATAGGGAATGACTAATATATTTTCTAATGAGTTTTCATTGTGTGCCTTAAATGGATCGCTATAATTAATGTCTAAACTGTATTTTCCTGAATTAATAATATCATCACACTCTTGAATACAAGCATTCCATTGGGGATCACCTGTATATACTTCTGCGTTCAAATATACGTTAGCGAGGAGGGCTTTAGCTCCCCATAATGTGAATCTTCCATAATTAGATTCATTTTTCTCTGTTGGGAGATCGCTGAAAGACTCTTTCAGTTCTTTGACTATAAAATCATAAAGATCCTTCCGGGATGTTTTTACAGGTAATTCTGAGGTGGGTTCCGTTACTAAAGGAGCATCTCCAAAATTATCCATGATGTACCAGTAATAGAAAGCACGTAATGCTCGAGATTCAGCGATCATGGCAGCCTTGTTTTCATTTGCGGCAAAAGGAAAATCATCTTGGTTGATAATGCTGATAGCCCGGTTTGCCAAGATAATTCCGGAATAGCAAACTTCCCATAAACGATTCACTTGTAATTGTTCGGAGTTCCATGAATGTTGATGCATTCTACGAAATACACCTCCATCATCCCAACCGGAACCATTAGCGGGGAACACTGCGGCATCGGTACATATTTCTTGACTCAGCATTGGAGCTTGTCCGGAACCGCAATATCCCCAATCTTGAAGATTGGTATAAGCGGCACCAACCACTTTAGTCGCGTCTCCAGCTTCATATTTATAACTATCTTCAGTAATGTCAGAGAAGATTTCTTCGGTTAGGTCTGTGCAGGAAATAAAGTTCAATGAACAGCAACCTAATAATAAGA
>OHKD01000610.1_pt1 | contig 13150 bp, 20 predicted proteins | sample 1568801 | NCBI WGS metagenome assembly OHKD01 (sample SAMEA3879525, study PRJEB24766) | human gut metagenome | biome: human-associated habitat; feature: feces | place: USA | collected 1985/1987
GCCTGTTTTAGTATTTTCTAGAACTAGAAAATATTTAATACTGATTGATTTTTTTAAAAATTCAATCATCTTTTCGTTGTTTTCACTTTCTAACATTGTAGAAACTAAAGGTGTTTTGTTTCTACAAGTTAAGTATAGCTTGATTATATATATTGTATTCATTTTTTTCTTTTTCTTCTCCTGTTTCTAGGAAGGTTTTTAAATCAATTTCTATATTGTTTTTGATTAATTTAAATTCTTTTTTGTTGTCAACTTCCTCACAAGCTAATACAAAAGCATCATTTTTATTATAAACGTTTTTTCCCCCTAATTCATAAATATTGATATATTCTTTCATTAGTTTAGCTATTCCCCCATAAAACAACACACCTTTAAAACCCAGATACTCATCTTTAAAACCCAGATACTCATATTCTGGTAAAGCGTAGAATCTTCTATTGTCTCGAACAAATATCAAAGAATCTCTTTTTTTTAGTTTTATACGGACAACACTATTAAGAAATTCAATATTTCTTCTTTCTTTTTTTTGTATGCAGTATAAATAATTTTCTCCAATTAATATTTTTCTTAATTTTGTTAAGAAAAATTCAATATCTCTTTTCATACATTTCTAGAGTTTTAAAGTTAAACCTATATTCTTGATTTTCCTTTAGTGGGTGTTTCCGAAAATCGCTAATCAAATCCCCTTCCGGACGGCTTTCTATTCTGAAAATCAATCTCCTAGGGTGCTTATTTGCGATAAAAACTTCAATAATTGAGCCTATTCTCCAATCATCTTTCACAGAAGAAAAAAAGCACCGTAAACCGTGATTGAAATTTAGATAGGAGACCGGGAAGATCCGCCTTTCTTCATGGGGATTTTCGAATTCAAATTGATAGACTTTCATTTCTTTAGAGAGGAATAATTGATGAGTATTTCTTGAGGTAAAACAACTTTAGATTGAAAGCATATTCCCACAATCGGCAATATTGTTTTTGTGTTTTTATCTATTCTATAAAGCTTTTTGTTCATGCGGCAAAGATACGAAAAATCTTCAAACCCTGCTTCTTCCAACATATTTTTTAGAATTTCCCTCTCAAAAAAACCTTTCAATGTTTTTTTTAACGTATAAATAATCTCATCTTCCCTAGTTTCTCCTAGCTTTTTTTTAATGTCTATTTTTGTTTTTTGGCGTAAAAATCTACTTAAATAGCCATATAGATCATCAATATTTTTCATTTTATAAATGTTTGTTGTTTTATTTTTTCGAATAAACTTGAATTTCTAATTTTATCAGCAAATACATTTCTATATGATAAAATAATACTTGCCGTTTTTTTATCTCTTTTTAGAACTTCTATATTAATAACTTCTTTGAAGAGAAGGGATATATTAAAAATTTCTTTCATTATTTTCTCTTCGTCACTTTTATCAAAAAATCCTATAAAAAAGGGTTTTTTAATTTTTTTTGATACTTGTGTAGAAACAATGATACAAAAAGTATTTGTTGCTAATTTTTCATAAGTTTCAACTAAATATTCTGTTTTCATGATATTGTATAATCAATAAATTTGAATAATTTTTCAGGAGTTAGATAATTTAAAGGCAATCTATTTAAGCAACACTTGCCTTTTCTTCTGCATATAATATCAAGCTCTTCATGCATCCTTCTTACTTGGATCTGCACGTCTTCTTTGCTTATTCTTTTTTTGTCAAAACTTTCACAAGGTGCAAATCCATAATCCATTAGGAAAAAGGTGTGATAATTTTTGACAAAGTACCATTTCAGATAAAACGGCCATAGTCTATTTTTTTTGTTTGCAAAAAAAGCGCCCTTAGATTTGGAGAAAAACACGTTTGGAAATATGTAAAAATATTCCGATTCCTCATTCATAAAAATAAAAGGTGCCTTCATTTTTTTACCTCCGAAGTTCTCATCTTGTTGACAAGCGAAGTCATCTCTTCCCTTCCTGCAATTACTGAAATTTGCCTTCCAGTAGCCACAATCGCCCCTCTATTTCCTCCGTCCTCATAGAGCACGCTAAACGACATTACTTGCCTTTTAGCTACAATTGTTGATAGGTAATTCACATACTCTTCAACAACTTCTTTTTCCGTGTTTAGTTTTTTCAAACATCCTAACACAACAACCCTATATTTCGCTTCCATGTTTTTTTATTTTTAAGTGAGACTTAACGACATAACTAGCCGCACACAATGCCCTTCCCTGTAGGGCAATCCAACTCATGCCTCTATACGGAGGCAATTCTCCATATTTTTTCTTTTTGAATTTTGAGGGGGTGCAAAGTCTTTCCGCTATTTCATAATCGCTAATCAAGGAGCACCCGCCTTCCGAATATTCACGCCAGTCACACGCTCCGTTTAGTAACTCAATTGCGAATGAGTTAATATCCTTAAACTCTTTCCCGTCTTCGATACTTTCTGCAAGTTCGTAGGCATACTCATTCACCGCCCTTCCCCATGCGCTCCTGCTTTTCCGGGCGTTTATCGATTGTAGTGTTCTGATTCTATCGTACTTCATAGCTCCTATTTGTCAAAAACTGCGAAACAATAGAAATAACAAGTTGCTCTTTCATATATTTTTGCCATTTCTTCCCCACATCCTGTTTGTGCGTAATCGCTCAAACCCCCTAGCATGCGTTTCCGCACGTTTTTTAGTGTGGGATTCTTAAAATATTCTCCGTCATTAAGGTCTTCCACAAATTCAAGGGCATACTTTTTTATCTCACGATTTGAGGTGCTTCTTGAACACTCATAAATCAACGCTTTCCTTGTTTCCTCTTTGTTGTATCTCATTGTTTTTTGTTTTGTTAAATAATAAGTTTTCCTTTAATGCTAAAAGCCATTGTATAGTTTCCTCTTTCCGTTTCCTCCAATTCTAGCCCCGCTTCTGCAAAAACTTCCCTTATTATCTCCTTTACCTTCTCTTTCTTTCATTTGCTCTTGTGTTCCTTTCATGTCTTTACTATATCTTTTTTCTCTCATTTGTCAATAGCTTTTTATTATTTTTTTTCTCTCACCAACTTCTTTTTTTCTCCTATTCCCCCTCTCTTCCTTCTTACCATTTTGTCAACCTTTTTCTTCACTTCCTCCTGTCATTACTTTCCGGGGGGGGGCCTTTAGGGGGGGGGTACGTTCCGTCTTCCTCCGTGTTTCTTCTCCCTCTTTCTCGTTGCGGTCTGTTTGTAGGTGTAGGGGCTAATCACGTCGAACGGGACTAACCAGCTTGCCCTCCCTCCTCCTAAATCCTCCTCCCTCCTGGCGGCCAAATGAGTCCATCATTGGATTTTTCGAAAAAAAGGCCATTTCCTGACATTTTGACGTAAGGCGTTGATAAAGTGTGCGCTTAGGCAAGGCGAAAAATCTATATGCGAAATGTTGACAAATTTTCAATTTTGTGCATACCCGACTGCCGCGTTGTCAAGCTTGCCTCCAAAAAGCGGGCAAGGGCGGCTAGCCTCAAGCATCAAGTTGCGGTTAGTGACCGCTTGACAAGGGCGATTTTTGCACCGTTATCGGTAAAACGCAACAGTTTTTTTTAGTGGAGTGTGCGCTTCTTGTGTGCAATCTTCATAACTCATTGATACTCTATTATACTTCGCATAACACACATAATGCAAAGTCGGAGGTCATAGAGGTCAACCTTGGATAACGCACTACAAGCCACCTAGCACGCGCCGCCTTTCCCGTATGATATGTGTATCGGCTCACCTCTCAAAAGGCCCGTACAAGCCAACCTCGCAAGCCGTTTTTCGGCACAACCGTAAGAATTAGAATAATTATTGCAGTTTTGCCTAGTTTCTCGCATGTTTCGCCGCACGCACGCAGACCAGCATGAGGCAAGGACGGCGGCCATGAGAGGGCGCAACTACCCCTAGGTGCTTGGTGTGCTGCCATGCCATACAGGGGGCGCCGGGGAAAAAGTCGCGGGTGTTTTGCGCTGGACAAAGAAGGTATCACGCTGTGTAATAGGAAAAAACGTAATAAGAAAAAAAGTAAAACGGCCTATAGGGAGAAAACGTAGTTTGTTAGAGAAAAAGAAAAAGGAGTAAAAAAAAGGTAAAAGGAAAAAATAGTATGTATAAGGAGAAAAGGAAGTTGATTGGAGAGAAGAAGAGGGAAGAGGAAGAAAGAAAGAATAAATAAGAAAGAAAGAAGGAGAAGGGAGAAGAAGAGAGGTATGACGGGAAAAGAGCAGATGGAAGAGTTGTGTAAGGAGTTGAGAGAGGAGCTTAGGAGTGGAGTGATAAGGGGATTGGGAGAGGGGTTGGCGAGGCGAGGGATGAGTCAGGCGATATTCAAGCGGATGGGAGGGCCGGAGGTATGGGCGAGGGTGAGCAAAGGAGGAGTGAGGAGGGAAGGAGGAGAGGGGAAAAAGGAGGAAGAGGGAGAGTTGAAGAAGGGAGAGCTGTGTGAGTTTTTAAGCAGGGTGATAAGAGGGCGGGAGCTAGGGATGAGTGGGAAGGAGAAGATGAGTGCGGTGGGGTTGTACATGAGGTTGAAGGGGTGGGACAAGGTGAAGGAGAAGGAGGAAGAGATGGTAGGGGAAGAGTTGGTAGAGCTGTTAGGAGGGAGTAAGGGAGACGGAGAGAAGAATGATACGGAGGAGGGTTGACAGAGGGTATAAGGATGAAATAAAGTAAAGGCGGAATGAGAAAGAACAGCGAAGGCGAGATAAGAGTGAGGTGTGCGGAGGCGGAGCGAGGCTTTCTGGCAGGAGTGAAGGAGATGGTGAAGATGAGGGCGGAGATGGGAGTGATGCCGTGGGGGAAGCATGTATTTTATCCAAGGATGTTGCACAAGGCGAGGCCGCAGAAGGTGAGTGATTTTTTAGTAGAAGATGAGAGGTGGTATTTGAGTGTGAGGGAGGAGGATATGGAGAAATGGGGTAGTAAGCATCATTTATACCGGAGTGCAAGTGGGAAGTATTATTTGGGTTTATTGTTTAAGAGTACAAAGGCGAGGAGTGTGAGGAGGAAGATAAGCCTTGGGACGCTAGACGAGGAGGTGGCGAAAGAGCGGAGGGAGATGTTTTATGAGGAGTGGGAAGGGAAGCATCTGACATGGGCGCAATGTGAGGGAGCGAAGTGGAACATGAAGGTGTCTGGGTGTGCGGTGATAGGGAGCAAGAGTGCGTTGGAGAGGAAGGCGAGGGAAATGCAGGAGAAGGCGAACCGGGAACAGGCGAAGGCAATATGCAAGGAGTTGGCATTAAAGCGAAAGGCGCAGGTAAAACTGGAAGGATTTAAAAAGAAGACGGAAGAGATAAAGAGGCGGAGGGTGTTGATGGTAGGAGGGGTAGAGAAAATAGGAGACTCGGTAGTAAGGAGGACGAAGAGAAAAGGAGTGGAAAGGTGAAAGCTATGAAAGAAAAAGAAGTAGGAATAATGGTAAAAGAGAAGAAGGAAGGAGGGTTGGAACTGCATTTGTTTCCGAGCAAGGAGGCAATGGCAAGGTGGCGAGGTGAGGACAGCGAGCATGACGTGGAGGGGCGATATCAGGAGTGGGTGTTGCCAGTAGAGGTATTGGAAGACCTTTGGGCGGCGGCGCAAGGGGAAGAGTAAAGTTTTTTTAAACGTCCGGTGCAAGAGGCATCCTCAAATAACAAACAAACAATAGAAGTTGGGTGGAGGCGAGGAGGCGTGGTGCGCGAACCGCTACGTCCCGGACGGCCTATGCCCAGCAAAGGGGAAGTATGAAAATAATCGTAGATATAGGGCATGCCCGGAAGACGGGAGCGGAAGGGAATGGCTTGGAAGAGCATGAGGTATCATGCGTAGTAGCGGGCTATCTGGTGGAAGAGTTGGGAAAACTTGGACATGAGGTATTGGTGTTGGACTTTCCGAGGATGAGCAATGCGGCAGACTTGAACGAAACGATAAAGGCGGCGAATGCGTCTGGGTACGAGGCAGGAGTATCGTTGCATTGCGACAGCGCAAGTAAAATTGTAGGAGGCAAGGAGGTATTGAATCCGGAGCCACATGGGGCGCATGTATGCTTTTATCCGAGTAGCGTAAAAGGAGCACGGCTGGCGAGTGCGATAGCAGGTGAGCTGTGTGTATTGTTGCCGGGGAGGGCAAACAAAGTGCAGGGGCGAGCGAACCTTGCGATATTGAGGAAGACGAAGATGCCGTTTGTATTGTGTGAGTGTGGATTTATAAGCAACCCGAAGGACGCAGAGGTGATGAGGAGGCGTCCAGAGGAAATAGCTAGAGCAATAGCGAAAGGAGTGGACGCCTATGCGAGAGGAAAGTGAGGAGGCAATGGACAAAGAGGCAGTAGGAGAGTTTGTTGACAGCATCGTAATGGCCCCCGAAAGGGGAGGTGTTGACGAGAAGGCAGAGGGATTTGTGTGGGTATTGAGGAGCAAGAACAAGTTTTTGGTAAGGGAGGGGAAGAAGGACAGGAGTGGGCAAAGGTGGAAGCGGAAGCCTGAATACGCTTACATGTACTACCGAGGGATGATGGCAGGAGGGGTGCAGAAGGAAGCATCGTGCCTGTTATCGGAGGCGAAGGTGTTTGACCTGCCGTTGCCTAGGAGGAAGTATAACACGGAGGTTTGGGACGTTGTGAGGTGCAGGCTAGTTGAGGATGCAGTAGAGGAACCGATATATAGCGAAGCGGAAGCGTTGCTAAAGTTTAACCGTTAGTTATGGACGTAAGCGAGATAGCCAAGTTGTTGAAAGACCCGATGTGGAGGATATCGCATTTGTATGAGATAAAACTCACGGACGGGAACATCATACCATACAAGCCGAGGAAGTTTCAGGAGGAGTTGCACCGGGCGTGTTACTGTGAGGGGAAGCGTCGTTTTTTGATACCAAAGAGTAGGCGTCAGGGGTGTTCTACGGCGATAGGAGTGATGATGGCAGACATGGCGGCTTTTGAGGAGGGGTGGAAACTGGCGTTGGTGGACAGGACGCTGGGGGACGCAAAGGAAAAGCTGACGGACATTGTGAAGGTAGCCTTGGACAGTTTGAAGCGGAAATTGCCGGGGTTGTTTGAGATAAGCTATTTCCAGTCCCGCATCATAGTGAAGATGACAGGGAGGAGGGCCAGCGAGATAGTTGGCGGTAAATATTTCCGAGGTAGTGGACTTGGTTTTGCCCACATATCAGAGCTTGGTACCATAGCGACGAGCGAACCGAAGCGAGCGGCAGAAATAGTAAACGGCACATTCCCGGCGGCCAAGGACGGCTTTATATTCGTGGAGACGACGGTACGGGGCGGGAAGCGAGGGGTATTCTACGAAAACGTGATGAATGCGTTGAGCGTGCCGGAGGAGGAGCGTGGGGATAAAGATTTCCATGTGGTATTTTTGCCGTGGTGGAGTGACGAGAACAACAAATCGAAGGGGGGAGAGGCGATAAATGCGGCCACAGAGAGTTATTTTGAGACGCTTAGGAGCAAGAGCGGGATTGTTGTAACCGAGGAGCAAAAGCGTTGGTGGCAACAGGCCAAGAGGCAACACGGGGTGTCGATGAATGAGGAGTACCCTTCGACCTTGGAAGAGGCTTTTGAGGTTCCGATGGAGGGTGCCATATTGGAGGCGGTGTTGGACAAGGCAGTACAGGAGGGCGCTTTTCGGAAGTTGGCCTATGACGCAACAAAGCCATGCTATTGCACATGGGACTTGGGCGCGCCGCTGAACACGATTAACCTTGTATTCCAGCTGGACGGCCCCTTCATCAACGTATTGGAGTTGGACAGCGGGTTGCATGCAAGCGAACGTGTGGCAGAGCGTGTAACAAGGCTCAAAAGCAAATATCCTACATTACAGGCAAACTTCCTTCCGCATGACGGAGGGTACATGACGGACACGGGGATGACACAGGCGCAGATGTGGCAGGAGGCAGGGTTGCCGGGCATACAGTTGTTACCGAAATCGAAAGACAAATGGATAGGCATCAATTACCTTTTGGGTATGTTTGACCTGTTCCGGTTTGACGTGGATGGGACAGGCAGGGCGTATAGCTACTGGTTAAGCTACAGGTGCAAGCCGGAGGTAAGCGAGGGAGGCATATTCAAGAATGAGATTGTGCATGACAATGCGTCCCATTGGGCAGACCCGTTGAGGTATGTAGCGGAGGCGAAAATGAACAATTTGCTTGTGCAAGGTCCAACAACCCAAGACTATAAGGCAGGAATAACATGTACATTTGGGAAATATCATCGTGAGCGAAACATTGGACATAACTGGCGAGGACGGTTTGAGCGTGCTTTCCGAATCTGACAGGGTGTTAAGGAGGGACGCAGGGGTGGGATTGAGTGAGGCATGGAAGCTTCACGAGGGTGGCGTGCGCCTCTATACCGGAGGCGGGCTTGTGTTGGGACACTACTACCGCATCGACCCGGAGGAGGTTCGTGTGTGGGGCATGGAGTCAGAGTTTCTTCGGACAAGGCATATTTCCGATAGCGCTGTGGACTATGAGGAGGCCAATGGCTTTTTCTTTTTTTTGGGTATTGGAGACTATGTTGGCTTTTTAAAGCACTTAAAGGCAAGCACACACCTTCAATTTGGTAGTGGACATAGGAGAGGAAAGTTGTATGTTTACTCACGTAAGGAGTTGGACTTATACATAAAACTTAAACTAAGGAGTAAAAAATGTCAGGAGTAGGAAGTGCAGTAGGAGCAGTAGTAGGAACAATCATTGCGCCCGGCGTGGGGACTACAATCGGTGCGGCCTTGGGTGGTGCGGCTGATAGTGTTGCCAGCAAGGGTAAAGGCGAGTCAACCAAGGCACCGGAGGCCCCCAAACCTGTAGAGACGTATGAGACGCAACAGGAGGCAGTAAGGAGCCAGTCGGAGGCAAACAGGCGCAGGAGTTCTTTCTCAAATACGTTTGTTGCATCCAGAGGGATGGGAACAGGCGGCATTGGTAAAAGCTTTTTAGGCCAGTAATATGTTGTACAACAACCAGAGTCCAAAGCAGAAGAGGGAGCAACTCTATTCGTACAGACAGAGATATGTGTTTAACTGGCAACGAGTTGCGGAGTTTGTAGAGCCAGACAGGCGGTTTAACCTGAATGGAGCTGTACAGGAATCCACACCTAATAATGAGGGATATATTGACACGACGCTTGAGCGTGCGTTGAGGCTGAACGCAACAGGCCAGCATGAGCTTGTAATGCCCAAGGCTAGTGAGTGGTTCACCTTTACGCCCTTGGCGAAAGCGGCAGACAGGGAGCTGGTGACAAGCACTGTTGACGACGAGTATGCCGAGACTGCAAGGGTTGTGTCCATGTTCATGAGGAACAGCAACCTGCACACGGCAAGCGAGCTTTTCTTCTGGGACAGGGCGGCTTATGGCATTGGCGCTTTTTGGGCAGAGTGGGACACAAGGAAGCGAGGCTTTAGCTTTTATTCAATCCCCGTTGGGACATTCATGGTGGACAAAGATAAATTTGGCCGGATGAATATGTTCTGTTGGGACGACTGGATGCGAAACCAAGACATTGTAGCCACGTTCCCGGAAAAGAATTTGCCTCAAACGGTAAAGGATAAATACATGGCCAACTCCAACAGCCCGGACAACTACCTTGTGTTCCATTTGTTGGAGCGAGTGGAGCGCACCGGGGACGAAGGGCTTATTGCCCGTGCGGACGGCAAGGAGTGGGTGCTTCGTTCCGTGTACGACGCAACAGGCGACGTATTGCTTGAGCAATTCTTCAAGAACTGTCCTGTCATTTGTTGCAACTGTTTTGACTTGCCCAACAGCCCGTATGGGTATGGGTTTGGGAAGGTTTCCTTGGCAGACCAGATTGAGCTGGTGAATTGCCTGAAAGCGTTGGCAGAGGCGGCCCAGCAGAAGATTTTCCCGCCGATGCTTGTACCCGAAGGCTTCCAAGGGAACATTGGCTATGGTGCTGGGGAGGTAACAACCTTTAACCCGCTGAACATTCAGGCAAGGCCGTCGCCCCTGTTCCAACAGGCTTCACAAACCTCTGACTGTCAATGGCAAATTGAGCGGTTCGAGCGTGTCATCAATGAGGCATGTGACGTTAATTTGTTTATGCCGCTGTTGCAGGTGAAGGACCCGCAATACATGAAGGCCACAGTAGCGCAGATGATTGAGTCTTATTCGGCACGCATCAGCTCTACGGCTTATACGAGGTTGATTGAGCAATTCCTGCAACCCTTGGTGGACTTTTGCTACAACACGCTGGTGCAACATGGTTATGTCCGTCCTTTGAGGGATTACCATATCCAGTTCTGCACGCCGTTCCAGATTCTTTTGGACAGGCATCAGCCGACCTTGTTTACGGAGTTCCTGCAAACGGTAGTCATTCCTCTTTCACAAATCGACCCGACCGTTCTGGACTCTGTGAATGCTGACTATATTTTCCGAAGGAGCATGCTTGATATTGGCCTGTCACCCAAGTACTCTAGGACGGAGGCGAAGGTGGAACAGATGAGGAGAGAACGCCAAGCGGCTCAAGACGAGGCAAACCAGATGGCTAATGCCAAGACATTCTCGGAAGTGCAGAAGAATCTTGGAGCGGCCAGCAAAGACATGAATCTGATTTAATCATGAAAGCAGACAAAAACACGGACGAAGTAGAAATCACCAGCCTTCTTGGGGACACGGTAAGGATTCCCAAGGAGGTGTATGACAAAGCCAAGGAAGTATTGGATTCCGACCCGGACAAATACATCCTGTTCGTCCTCAAGGCGATTGCCAGCGGAAGCAGGTACAAGCTTCCAGGCGCATTGAAGGCAGGATTCAACGAGAACAAACTCTTCTATATTGAAGGAATAAACGCACTAATTGAAGTAATCGAAGCATTATATGAGCGAAACTGAAACCACCCAGCCCGCCACGCAACAGGCGCAACCTCCGGCCACACAGGAAACTAAGATGCCGGGAACCATGTCATTGAGCGACCCTTCCTTAACCCAAAAACCTGCCGAGACATTTACTGTTGACAGCATTGTAAATAAAGACGGCACGTTTAAGGAAGGGTGGGCCTCTTCTTTTGAGGGAGGCGAGAGCTTGTCCAATAAGTATAACAATATCAATGACTTAATCAAAGGCTTTGTCAATGCCAACAAGCTTATTGGCAAAAAGTCGGAACAGGTTACACGCCCCGGAGCCGATGCTACTGACGAGCAGAAGAGGGCATGGCGTGAGCATTTGGGTGTTCCTGAAAAAGCGGACGACTACCAAGTCCCTGACGAATACAAAGAGACGGTGGACGCAGAGTCGTTTAAAGAGTTTGCCCAGTTTGCCCATGAGCATAACATCCCTGCCGACACGATGCAGGAGTTGCTTCGTTTTCAGGAACGGTATGCGGCCAAGCTGAATGAGGCTAATGCCAAGCGAATCGAAGAACAGGCAAAAGAGGCTAAGAAATACTTCCAAGCGGAGTGGGGAGGCTTGTATGAGCGCAACTTTAACTTGCTCAAGGACGGTCTTGTTAGGGCAGGGATTGACATTGAGTCCCCTGACATGGCGGGCGCTCTGAACAATCCCTTCATCCTTTCTGCGTTGTTTGACAAGGTTTCCAGTATGCAGGACGGAACGATGCCCGTCCCCGGCTTCATGAAGGCTTCTGCGGCTGACGCTAAGGAGCAAATCATGGGGTTGATTAACAAGTATGGCTCGGTAAACCAAATGCCTCATGACGCACGAGAGTTGTACCACAGGCTCCTTGCGAACAAAAATATCAAATGGTGAAGCAAATTATGCTTGCATACGCCATGCCGTAAGGGTTTAATAGTCCCTGTGATGGTGTGAGTTTTTTTCTCCGTATTTTGTCTCACACCAAAAACAAAATGCTAACGCCCGTTGGAGGTTCTTATATCGTGTTCTTTCCTCCAACGGGCGTTTTTTTATTGCAATCTCTCGTCGTGTATTGCATACTGCGCTTGCTGTTGTGAAACAGTAGTGTGATTGCATGATTCAATAAGAGCGAAAAGGCGATAACATAGGGATAAATGAGGAGGGGGTACGTTTGTGCATAGCGTACCCCCTCTGTTTTTGTTTGCTTTTTCATAAAGTTTGTGCATTTGTTTTCTTAAAGGCAACCCGTTTGGACACTTGCTTTAACACTCATAGTATAAGAGGACAGCCGTCTTCCTCATTAAACAGCCCTACTTTAAGGACACCTGTCGAACCCATTTTGACGGTAAGAATTAAAAGTATATTAAATTATGGCAAATTACGGAAACTTCCAGACGCTTGCTGTAAACGAGTACACGCCCATGATTTATGCGGCTGTTCAGCAGATGCGCTCTAGAACGGAGCGTTTCATGAGGGTTTACGGCATGAATTCCCGGCAGCGCAGGTTCCAAATCATTGACCCTGTAAGCTCCACTCAAATCACCGACCTGTATGGTGCGACCAACCCGCAACAGGCCGAATTCAGACAGCGGTGGCTCAAGACCAAAATCTTCAAGTCCACTCATGAGATTTCCCGCACGGAAATGCAACAGGCAGGGACCATTGACTCTCCGCTTCCCCGCATTGTGGACGCAGAGCGCATGGAAATGCAACGTCGCCGTGACTTGGTGGCTGTTGAGGGCCTTATTGGTACTGCGTGGACTGGCGAGAATGGCGACATCCCCGTTGCCTTCAACGAAGCGGCCAACACGATTCCTGTTGGCTACGTGCAGAGCGGAACCTATACGGCATCCGGCCTGACCTTTGACAAGATTGTACGAGCCAAGACTATCTTTGGCATGCGTAACGTGTTGGGGCAGGACGTGGAACGTCAGGATTTGGGTGGCCCTGAAATGGTAATCCTTTGTACCCATGAAGAGCTTGCGGCTCTCTACGGCATCAAGGAATTCACGAACATCCTTTACTCTGACCAGCGTCCGATTGCCAGCGGCTACATTGACAACGTGCTTGGCGTGCGTTTCATTGCGCTGACTGCGGACATGCTTCCGTTCGGTTCCCGTCCGCTTGGTACTGCGGCCGACCCGACCGCTGGTGTATCCACGGCGAATGTGCGAACCCTCATTGCCTTCACGATGAACTCTGTTGCGTTTGGCGTGCTGGAAGAGCTGTTCGTCAGGATTGAGGAACTTCCGACCAACCAGTATGTATGGCAGACGTACTCTGAAATCGCAATGGGTGCGACCCGAATCGAAGACAAGGGCGTGCTCAAGATTGATGTTTCTGGTTCAAGCGGTAATTTCTAATC
>OHKD01000621.1_pt1 | contig 13007 bp, 8 predicted proteins | sample 1568801 | NCBI WGS metagenome assembly OHKD01 (sample SAMEA3879525, study PRJEB24766) | human gut metagenome | biome: human-associated habitat; feature: feces | place: USA | collected 1985/1987
GTCCTGGCTGGTGATGGGGGCGCTGATCCTGGCGGCGGCGCTGCTGACCGGGCTTGGGTGGTTTGACAAGCTGGCCAAGCGGGCGGGGGCCGGAACCCTGGTGCCCATCACCGGTTTTGCCAACGCCATGGTCTCCCCGGCGCTGGAATTCAAAAGCGAGGATTGACCTATAATAGACATACAGTCGGTTCTATGGAGTGAGTATGCTGATTTAGTCCAAAATCAAAGCTTCCTCCCGACTTATCATTTGCACGCATTCACCTTAAATGGTGGGTGCGTGCTTTTTTGTTTTCAATGCATTCTCATAATACCTCATCAGCCTATTTTAGTCGATGGGGAAATTTTTCTTTTTTGAAGGGTGGTCAAAAGGGGTGCCATTTCTACATTCATTACGAGAGGTGCATTCGAGGTGTTTTATGACTTGCCGACCGCAGACTCTCAACCTGTTACCACAGCACTGTACCTTGAAAACCGAATACGATTCCAAGACATCACCGTGTTCGAGCCACTATGAGCAAGTGAAAGGGGCCTGGTCAAGCTCCATTGCGACGACAGCACGGGAAAACAATGGTACACTCGTCCGGCTAGGTCTCAAACCGAGGGACGACGCACCCACAAGCATGGGCCGAGGCTGAAATGCCTGTGTCCCCCTGACCAGGGGACTTGGAATCGACTCTATTTACAACTCTGTCAGGAAGGAGGTGTATGAGATGAGCTGCACACAAAAACAACAGTTGGTGTGCTTTCCGAAGGTAAGAGTTTATAAGCCGTGGTTCCGACACTTCAATGATCACAAGGATTTCCGGAACGAAGGAACTGTCCATCTATTCAGTCTCATGGCGCTCTTCAGCTACGCTAATTTTCGATCCAATGAACGCGTGATCAATGGCGACCGATATATGGAGGCACCGGGTCAGTGGATCTGCAAGCTCGGGGCATTGCCCAGAATCCTTCGAGTCCACTCCAAGACTCAGGCGCTTGAGCTGATGGAGTACTTCCAGAATCATGGATTCCTTACCTTTGAGATCTTGGATGAGGAAAAGGAAATACTCCGCTTCACGATTGCCGATTGGAAAGAGCACTGCACACACCTACAGTATAACTATTACAGCTATAAAGGATCGGGATTCTTTTTCTTCCCGCTGCCTGTCGGCAGACTGCTTCTGAAGACTGCACGAAAGGAAGTCGGAATTGTATTCAGTGAATTGGACGCCATCATGGATATGTGGCTCCACACAATCCTGAATGACCCCAAAGTGCGAGGATCTGAGTATATGCCGGTTGTCTATTACTCCAATATGCGAGGTATGCCGCTGCTCTCATATACTTACCTTGCTCGTCGTTGGGGCTGGTCAAAGTCCCGAGTCGGACGCTTCATGTTGAAGGCCGGCGAATATGGAATTATCAGCCGTGTGAGTTTTTCCAGCTCACGCGGCTCTGTCATTTCAATGTGCCGCTATCGTGAGATGATCTACGGTGAAGGCTGTGAGGAACTCGAACTAAGCAGGATTGGCGAGATCATTGGTATTGCTAAGGCGATTGATGTGGTGGAAGCAGACGACAGCAAACTCGATATCAGCGTCGAGTCACGCGTCCCGCCAGAGAAAACAATAGGTAAAGCCAGAAAGTCCTTGAAAATACAGGTGTTTCTGGTGGTTCGCTCCTCTTTTTTTGCTCGGCAGATTCCATTAGTCTTCTACAGTTCTTTAGACTGGGAGATGTCTGAACAGGAGAAGAGTAGTCGTGACCCGCCCAAAGAATCCACACTCGGAAAGGAGATGAAATCATGACCTCTGACAGCACACCCGTCTTTGCGCTTGAGAAGGAAGCGTTGAAGACTGAGATTGAGACTGGCCTTCAGGTTGGCGTAGATCATCTGGAGGACAAGCCGATGAAACGCAAGCCGGTGGAAAAGTATCACAACACCAGGTACTTGCTCAAGCAATACCGCAAGGTGGCCTATGCGATCCAGATCTCGGAGTCTGACATGAATGTCAGGATGGAGATGGAACATGGCACCCGGCTTTCCACACTGGAGGTCAATGCAGAGCTTGCGGGGGTTGATTTATCCGGCTCAAAGCTTGAAGGATATGCACGCACAGTCATCCGGAGCAAGAATATGCTCCAGATCATCAAAAACGCGCTGAACACGGTAAGGCTGGATCCGGATCATGGGGAGTTGATGTACCAGATCCTCTATCTCACCTACTTCTCGGAGAGGAAGCTGGCCAACCGTGAAGCAATCCTTGCAGAACTCGAGCGAATAGGTTTCCAAATGTCGATGGTGACTTATCACAGTTACCTCAATATGGCGATCAAAGCCATCGACCGCATTTTATGGGGTTATACGGCTCGTGATTGTATGGAAATCATCAAGCAATTTCTGCCCTGAACTAAAATTGAACTATTTCCGAACTGTATTTGAAGTCCTGCTTAATTGCATCTGTATTCCATAAATGCTAAGATGATAGCGTCGAAAAGTTTCATCGATGGACGGCCCTCTGCTCTGCCGGGGGCATTTTTCATGCATAAGCCAGGAGTTTGGGTCGCACTGCCCAAGCCCCTGGCTTTTCTTTTCGGCTCTAGTTGAAAGGAGGACTTCCCAGTATGAATCAGAACAAACCTGCCGTCGTCAAGAAGCTGCAGGAGCGATTCAGAAATGTAAGCGTTGGTCGTGGACTGTATATAGCATTTGTGATGCCTACGATGCTGAGCATGTTTTCCACTCGTGCTTTCGCCGCAGATACCATTTGGACGAAGGCAAGTGCGATCATGCAGGATGTGTATAAGCAAATCCTCAGTATCAGCACTATTGCCGCAGTTGTTACGGCTGCCGTTGCGCTTCTTCTGATGAACTTCTCCAGATCCGGACGGACGGTTGACGAGTCCCGTGCTTGGTTGAAGCGGATCATCATTACTTGGGCTATCCTGAATAGCCTTGGCTTTATCATGGCCTATGTGACGCCTTTCTTCGCCGGTGGCACTTGGACGCCTTAAAGGAGAAACAAGACATGAAAAAAAGCATCATCTGCTTGGTATCCGGTATCGTCGCTGGTATCGCCATGTGTTTGACAGCGGCTTACTTCCTGCCTGAGAGCAGCTTCGACGACGAGTTGGGCTGCTTCTGATCTGACGCAGGAGGTGTTACATGGGTATCTTAGACAGCATTGTTGAGTGGATTGCCACGCAGATCATGAACCTGCTGGACCTGGTCACAGGCTCCGTTCTTGGAGCGCTGGGTTGTGACATGAGCACTTTCTTGCGTTACTTTCCAGCCGCTGAGACACTCTACGAAGTCTTTGTAGCGATTGCTGTTGGCTTTATCCTTTTGAACCTCGTGTGGCAGCTCTTCAAAAACTTCGGGCTTGGTGTGGGCCTTAGTGCGGAGGACCCTACCAAGCTCGCTATCAAGTCTATCCTCTTCATTTTTCTGGCACTGTTTGCCGATCAGATCATGGTGCTCGTCCTGGGAATCGCCGGCACACCATATGGCTGGGTTGTCGATACAGCACTACCTCCCATTGAGTTTTCCAACTTCGGTAGCGTGCTCACGGTGATAGTCGGATGCCTCGCCTCCGGATCCGTGAGCCTTATTGTTTTGATCCTTGTGATCATCATTGCCTGGAACTATATCAAGCTCCTGTTTGAGGCAGCGGAACGATATATCCTTGTCGGAGTTCTGATCTATACGGCGCCCATTGCGTTTGCGACAGGTGCGTCAGAAAGCACATCTAATGTATTCAGCGCGTGGTGCCGAATGCTTGGTGGTCAGCTTTTCCTTTTGATCATGAATGCATGGTGCCTGCGCCTGTTCACAAGCATGGTTGGCAACTTCCTTGCCAATCCGCTGTCCATATGAGGAGGTAGACATGAAACGAAAACGCATATTCACAATCCTTGTGCTCGTGCTGCTCACCTGTGCTCTGTCCACAACTGCTTTTGCCATCGATGAGAGTGAAGTGGAAAGTGCCATTGCAGCGTCCAGTCAAGAAGAAGTTGCCGGCAATATCTTCATCTGGTTCCTGTGTGCCATTGGGTTCCTCAAAGTGAGTCAGAAGATCGATAGCTTCATGGCTTCCCTAGGAGTCAATGTTGGCAGGACAGGAGGAAGTATGCTGGCAGAACTCATGGTAGCCGGCCGTGGTATCGCCACTGCTGCAGGTGCATTTGGAAGCACGGTTTCTAATCGTCACTCCTCGCACGGTACACACAATGGTGGTCAGGCAGCCGGCGCAGCATTTACCGGTGGCGGAAACGGCCTTGTCGGGGTCACCAAACGAGCTGTGGGTAATGCTGCAGCATCAAGTGCAACAGGCACCGGATCTGGTCTTAGCAGCATCATTGGTGGTGCTATGTTCGGCTCCAGCTTAGCAAGCGGGGGCAAGTTCGCAACTAGTGTGATCGGAGCTGTTGCAAAGGGAGATATATCCTCTGTCGGTTCGATCACCGGAGAACAGGCATCGGAAGCATTGACCAGTTATCTTGGCTACTCAAGTGCTGCGGCGAGTGAGATACAAACGGATGATCCGGTCACAATTCCCACGGCGCCTACCCCAATGAACGGCGAAGGTGTTGTCACCCTCGACGGAGGATCAGCAGCCGGTGTTATCCCACCCGAAACTCAACCGTGGGCGGCGCCCAGTGCCCCCAACCCGGTGGTTTCCTCTCCGGTGGGAGCAAAACCAGTTTCTGAAGGAAGCGCATTGACCGGCGTGATCACAACTGCTACGCACACAGCTTCGACCACCCCCACGGCCCCATCTCCCGGCACTGTCCGCGAGGGGGCTGGTGTTCCCAGTTCGCCTCCCACATTCCGCAATGTCGAAATTGGCGGAGGGCGCATCACAGGACACGAAGTTGCTCCTGATGGTCAGTCTGAACGGGAGTTCGCTATGTATAGCACTGAGCAGTATATGGCTCCTACCGGCCCCTACGATACCGTAGAGACGATAGATGGCTCTTCCTGGTACAGGCAATATGCACAGCCGACTGTCGAGAAGACTCCCTATAAGGATGGCGACGATAAGATTCGGTATGAGGAGCGCATTGTTCCTCAAATGCCGCCCGTGCCCAAGAGAAAGGACAAAGTCTAATGAGTGAAGAGAACAGACAGCAACAGTCATCTGCTGAATCCACAGTAGCTGGCGCTGCGAAAACCGGTAAAGCCATTGCCAGCATCGCAAAGGGTGCCGCAACTGGTGGCGCTCATGGGGCGGCCGTTGAGGCTGCAAAATCCTCAAAGAAGTGGACCATTCCCATCGTAGCCGTCATCTTGCTTTCGGTTTTGATTATTGCCATGCTGCCCTCGGTGATATTCGGATCCCTGTTTGGCGATGGCACTGATACTCCTAACGGGATTTCCGATGATACGGTGCTGGTGCAGAACTTGGCGGATATCAACAGTGGTATCAGCATGATCCTCTCTGCGGGACTCGATGATGTGCTGGCACGGATCGACAGTGATTTCACTGCTTCCGGCTGTGACGGTAAGGAAGTCAATAATCCGTTCGGTTCCGATGTGGTGTTTAACGCCAATGCAATCGTTTCCCTGTACTGTGCCTATAAGGACACTGACGCGACCTCCATTTCCAAGGATGATATGGAGAGCCTGCTTGCAGCAAACAAGGACAAACTCTATTCGTTCACCTATACAGACGAGGTGAGAGAAGTCCCCTCTGAGCCTGAAGCAGAAAGCACGGAAACGGTTGCGCCTGACACCACAACCGAGGAACCTCCCGAGCCGACTTATGAGACCATCCGAGTCTACACCATCTCATACAATGGCGAGGCTTATTTTGCAGATCAGGTATTCTACCTGTCTGACGACCAGAAGCTGCTGGCAAGCCAGTATGCGCAAAACCTCACCGTTCTGTTGGGCGATGGTGTTTACCAGGGCCTGAGTGAAACCGAATTCTCTGCCATGGGACTTTCCTATGACGGAGTCATTTTCTCAGATGGTGAGACGCAGGTGGTCTACTACAACCAGTTGGACGAACGCTGGAAGTACGAACTGTACGGCACAGACACCATTGGCGGTTACGCCTGTGGGCCTACCGCTATGTCCATCGTCGTATCCAGCCTGACATCCGAAACTGTCGATCCTCCTCACATGGCACAATGGGCCTATGAGAACGGCTATTGGTGTAGTGGAAACGGCTCGTACCACTCTTTAATTCCCGGTGCTGCTGAGGCTTGGGGATTGAGTGTAGAGGGCTGTACGGCAACAGAGCCCCAGCGCATCGTTGATGCCCTAGCTGATGGAAAGCTCGTGGTCGCCATCATGACAAAGGGACACTTCACTTCCAGCGGCCACTTCATTGTGCTGCGCGGTTGCACAGCTGACGGAAAGATACTCGTCGCAGATCCTTCCAGTTATAAGCGCTCCGAGAAGAGTTGGGATATGTCCATTATCCTCAACGAAGCTAGTAAGCGCGCTGGATCCGGTGGGCCGTTTTGGATCATCGGAAACTGACAATAGAATAGAGGCAGAACATGAGCAAACCGAATGAAGATCGGGATGTCTACTATATCCCACCAAACTTTCTCACAAGTGGGCGCTTATTTGGCGGCATGATTCGGGCACGCAATGCGATTGAAGCTTGCGTGCTCGTCTTATTAACAGGTGTCCCCATTATCAAGTTGCCCTTTTCCCTTACTACACGGATCATCATTTTGTGCCTGGTGTCTCTGCCACTTGGAATCTTTGGTGTGATTGGATTTGAAGGTGATTCGCTTTCTGAGTTCGCTGTTAACTGGGTGCGTTGGCTCATCCATCGCAGGACACTATACCGATCAGACACTCCGGTTCCAGAGGCACCTGAAAAACCAATGAAGGCTGTGTCGGGAATGTCGGCACCTAAGCCGCCCGAGCAGTTAGGGATCAAGATCAAGGAGAACCCCAAGAAGCGGAAAAAGCGCAACCCTGTGAAGAAACCCCATAAAGCAAGCAAGCACAAATCATCAGTTGCAAAGAAAAAGCAGCCCCTCCACGCAGAGGACTTCATCCCGGTCAGAGATATCCGAAACGGCATTATCGAGACTACAGATGGTCGCTATCTCCGTGTGATTGAGGTGGAGCCGATCAACTTCTTGCTCCGTAACATTTCCGAGCAGAAGAACATCGTCGCCAGCTTCGCAAGTTGGATGAAGATTTCTCCTGTAAAGGTCCAAATCAAAGTGCTGACAAAAAAGGCCGATATCGGCAAGCACCTCAATACCATTGAGCGTGAAATGGAGGCAGAGGATAATCCCAAGTGCCGGGATCTCCAACTGGACTACTACCATCTAATCCAGACGATCGGTTCCCGTGAGGCCATCACACGACGCTTCCTCGTCATCTTTGAGTATGAGGCAGTCACCAATCGTAAGCCGGAATACGCAGAGATTGTTTCTGCACTGGAGACCGCTGTTCAAACAGCACGTCAGTACTTTCTGCACTGTGACAATGCCGTTGTCGCTCATGAGGATGAGAACATCTTCCTTATGGAAGTCCTCTACACCATTTTCAATCGTGCCACCTGCGAAGTGAAGCCGGTTGAGAAGCGGGTCCGTGAACTGCAGGCAGCGCGGAAGGACACCGACATTTCGGTTCCTGTACCACTCAAAAGTGTGCTGGCACCTGAGTCCATTGACCTGACCCGTGGGTCCTATGTCGTCATGGATGGTGTCTATCATGCATATCTGATCGTACCCTCTGACGGGTATAACCCCCGAGTGGTCGCCGGTTGGACGAGCATTCTCGTCAATGCGGGCGAAGGCATCGATGTGGACTTTTTCTTTTCCCGCGAACCAAAAGAGCGTATCCAGGCTAAGCTGGGTCAGCAGATCCGAATTAACCGCAGCCGACTCAAGGATACATCGGACACGAATACGGACTTCGATGATTTCGAAAGCGCCATTCGATCCGGATACTTCCTGAAGGAAGGTCTTGCGAACTACGAGGACTTCTACTACTGCAACACCCTGGTCACGGTTACTGCAGATACTCTGGAAAACCTGGAGTGGCGCATCTCTGAAGTGCGTCGCCTTATGATCTCACAGGATATGGACATTCGTATCTGCCGCTTCAGGCAGGAACAGGCGCTTCTCTCGATCCTTCCGTTCTGTAAGCTGGATAAGAAGTTGTTCGAGGCCAGCAAGCGCAATATGCTGACATCCTCTGCGGCCAGTTGCTATCCCTTCACCTCGTTTGAGATGAGTGACGAGAATGGCATCTTGCTCGGTGTTAATCAGCATAACAACAGCCTGGTCATCGTGGATATCTTCAATAGCCGGGTTTACAAAAACGCCAATATGGTACTTCTTGGAACAAGCGGCGCAGGTAAGACCTTCACGCTCCAGCTGATCGCTTTGCGCATGAGGCGTAAAAGCACGCAGGTATTCATTATCGCTCCTCTGAAGGGACATGAGTTCCTGCGCGCATGCAACAATATAGGAGGTGAGTTTATCTCCATAAGCCCTGCCTCCAAGCAGTGCATCAATGTCTGTGAGATCCGTAAGCAAGACTTGAGCGCCAATCAGCTGATAGATGGCGTTGTCAATGAGAACTCCATTCTGGCAAAAAAGATCCAACAGCTGCACATCTTCTTCTCTCTGTTGATCCCCGATATCAACCATGAAGAGCGTCAGCTTCTGGATGAGGCTCTGATTCGAACCTATACTGCAACCGTCATCTCCGGCGACACTGTGGAAATTCCTATCGTGAACGAGGAGAAACCCGGCCTGCGTGTGATCAAGTATGACTCTAAGACTCACGAGGCTCTGCCCAATATCTCCTTTGAAATTTCCAAAGATGCACAGTCTCTGGGCACCTTCCAGACTGATGAATTCGGCGAGATCCTGTTAACCGATCTGGAACCCGGCACCTACCTTGTAAAGGAAGTCGCTACCGACTCCTCTCACATCATCAATTCCACACCTCAGCAGATTGAGCTGGAAGGCTCCGATGGCATTCTGGAGTTGATCTTCTTCAATGATCAGAAGCCGGGTATCCATCTTGTAAAGCTGGACAGCACCACCTTGGAGCCTCTGCCCAACGCACGGTTCCGTATTGAGCTTGTCGGTGGCACCTTCTCCAAGGAGTACACCACCGACGCAAATGGCGAGATCGACCTGACCGATCTGGAGCCTGGTGCCTACAAGGTGACGGAGCAGGCCGCGCCGGATGGCTACCTGATTGATGACGCCACTCGTGTCATCCAGATTAACGGTAACGAAAATGCCCAGTTCGTGTTCACCAACACCCAGAAGCCCAGCTTCCGTCTGGTGAAGCTGGATAGCTACAGAGGCCTCGGCCTCGCTGGTGCGACCTTCAGAATTGCGCAGATTGAGGACGGCTCGCATTACCTGGATCGCGTAACTGACACCAAGGGCGAAATCAACATCTCCGATCTGGAACCCGGCATTTACTCCGTGGTGGAGATGGATGCTCCGGAAGGATATGTGAAGGACTCCCGTGAGTATCATGTGGAGCTGTTCCCCGGTCAGAACAGCGAACTGGTCGTTTCCAATGATCGGATGCCCAATTTGGAGATTCTAAAAACTGATGCCATTACTGGAAAGCCTGTCGCCGGTGTGACCTTTACCGTCAAGCGTGTGGATTCTTCCACACTGACCACCGTGACCTCTGACGGGAATGGCCGCTGCTATCTGGAAAAGCTGATGCCCGGTGTCTATGAGATCTGGGAGCAGTCAGTACCCGATGGCTATCTGCTCAACGAAGCACATCAGATGATCACGCTGTTTCCCAACAGGACTGGCACCGTCCAGTTCCAGAACTATCCCAAGCCCACCCTGACAGTCAATAAGATCGACAGCATTACCGGCGATCCCATTAAGGGTGCGAAGTTCAATGTTACTTTCCGTTCCGATAAGACCTCTACCGGTGAGATTCGTGATCTTGGTACCTACTACTCGGATGAGAACGGTCAGTTCTTCATCGATAAGCTGGATGACGGCTGGTACACCATCACCGAGCTGGAGCCTGCTGCGGGCTATTCCATCAAAGATCCCACTTCCCAGCAGGTCTATGTGGAAGCGGGGCGCGGCAAGGTCGTCACTTTTGAGAACACCCCCCTGAGCGCCATCATCGTCAAGAAGGTAGACTCCAGCACCGGTGATCCTCTTCAGGGTGCATGGTTCCGCGTGCGGTTCCTTGGCGGCACCTCCGGTACTGGAGGCACAGTCATCGCTGAGCGTCAGACTTCTTCCAACGGCACTTTCATCCTCACAGGTCTGAAGGCTGGCACCTATGTCGTTGAGGAGATCTCCGCACCAGACGGCTATGTGCTGAGCGAAAACGATATTCAGACGGTATATTTGAGTGGCAACGAACAGGATGTCATCACCGTCACCTTCGGGAATGAGGCCAAGGGTAGTGTCCTGATTAAAAAGATTGATGCAATTACCCGCGAGCCTCTGTCCGATGTGGAATTCATGGTCACAGAGTCCAACGGCACCGTCGTGGGCAACAGAAACGGTAAGTATGTAACCGATAGCGTCGGCACCATTCTGATCGATGGCCTTGATCCCAACACTACACTGGTCATCAAGGAAGTGCGTGCAAAATCCGGCTATGTCCTGGACGACACGCCACAGACCGTCAAAGTGCGCTCCCACGAGGTCGTGACGGTGGAGTTCCGCAATCAGCCTCTCGGCGGCCTGCGCATTGTGAAACTGGACAGTGTTACTCGCAAGCCTCTGGCAGGCGTTGAGTTCCGTGTGGCTTACGCCGATGGCAGCTATGTGCCTGATGAAGGTGGCAAGCTGTCTTCCAACGGGATCTATCGGACGGACGAAAACGGTGAGATCTTGATCAGCGGCATCGTTGGCACGCTGGTCGTCACAGAGACGAAGACCATCTCCGGCTATGTGATCGATGAAGAGACCAGATCCCAGACCGTCGTAATCGATCCCGATGATCTTCAGACGCTGACCTTCTATAACAGACCTGCTGGTGGTCTCCAGATCATCAAATCTGATGAGGATACCGGCGCACGCATCAAGGGTGTCAAATTCGAGGTTCGGAAGATCAACGGCGAGATCCTTGGCACCTACACGACTGACCGCAACGGTGTCATCAGCATCCCCAATGCGGAGAATGGATGGTATACCATCACCGAGCTGAAGGCAGCCGAGGGCTACGAGCTGGATGCCACGCCCGTCAATGTCTGCGTCAAGGACGGTGAGACCACCACGGTGGAGATTACCAATCAGCGCATGGCGTCGATTATGATCCATAAGGTCGATGCGGCTACCGGCGAGGGTATCTATGGTGTCAAGTTCGTCCTGTACGATGCAGGCAAGAATCCCATTGGCGAGTATGCGACGGATCAGGATGGCTACATCTACATTGATGACGAGCTGACTCCCGGCAAGTACTATATCCGTGAACTGGAGGCGGCCGAGGGCTACATCCGCGATGAGCAGTACAAAACCGTCTATGTTGAGGCGGGTAAGTGCGCGCAGATCGAATGGGAGAACAGCGCTGTAACCGGTCAGATCCAGGTCCGCAAGTATAGTGCTGACGATAACCTCGTCACTGGCCAGCGCGCCGGCTCTGCTCTGGAAGGCGCGGTGTTTGAGATCACGCAGGCCCGTTCCGGTAAGGTCGTGGGCTATATTGTGACCGATGCACGCGGCGTCGCCGCTTCCGATCCTCTGCCTCTGGGCCGCTACTTTGTTACGGAGGTGTCCGCACCCAAGTACTATCAGCTCAGCAGTGAGAAGATGGAGGCCGAGATCGAGTATCCAAACCAAATCATCAAGCTCTCCGCCTACAATAAGCCCGCGGCCCTAGGCGTGACCATCAAGAAGAGCGGCAACTATGAAGTGCAGTCCGGTCAGGCCATGAGCTATGACTTCTCCGGTATCGGCAACACCTCCAATGTTGCGCTGAACAGTTTCTTCTGGCATGACCGTATTCCGACCGATGCCACACGCGCAATCAGCGTGACCACCGGTACCTACAATGCGAGGCTTTATTACAAGGTCACCTTCAAGACCAATCTGAGCGATTACCGGACTCTGGCCAGCAACCTGCTGACCTCCAACAACTACTCTCTGAGCCTCAATGCAGCAACCCTCGGCCTTGCTCAGGGCGAGTATGTCACGGATGTCCGGTTCGAGTTCGGCACCGTGCCCAGCGGCTTTGCGTCCGTGGTGAAGCCCACCATGCGTGTGCAGGTGCTTGGCACCGTGAGCAACGGCTACCAAATCATCAACAGAGCTGATGTGGGTGGTCAGTACCTCAACGAGTGGCAGACGGCCAAGGCCACCTGGGTCACCACCGTCTGTCGCTTCAACAACAACCCGCTTCCCAAGACCGGATATTGATCTCGAGAGAGGTCGTTTCCTATAACCCCCGCCAGCCCCGGAGCTCACGCTTCGGGGCTGATCTTTTGAACATGAGGAGAGTATTATCATGAGCAAGTTTTTACCTATTGGTACCAAAGGCGAGCTGCTGAACAGCGACATGATCGCCCGCATCATTCCCAAGGAAGATGGCGGATGCATCATCCTCACCAAAGATGGTCAGCACTTCCACAGTGAGATCGACCTTCACGACGAAGTCAATGACTACAACTCCATTCGTTCCATCATCCCTTGCCAGGGCGTCAGCGCTGTCTATCTTGATGATGATGGCGACAGCGAAATCTGCCCCTGCGTTTTTTGTGCTGGCGTCGCTCGTCTTCCAAAACCAAGGCTTGCAAGTTTTTTAGGTAATCGTTCTCCGCACGCAACCGCTGGACTTCTGCCAGCAGATCTTCTTCTACCTGCTTCGGCAACTGCTTTGGCGGACGGCCCTTGCTGCCGCGTCCGCGCCGTTCGATGGCGAAACCTTCCGGTCCTTCCTCCAGATAGATTCGCTCCCAATCCTGAATTCGGTAATGGCTATTTACCTCAAATCTTCGCGCTGTTTCGCGGTAGCTCAACTTTTCTTTCATCATAGTTTCCACGACCAGCTTCTTGAATTCCGGCGTATACCGTTTGTTCGGTACTCCCTTTGG
>OHKD01000623.1_pt1 | contig 12968 bp, 9 predicted proteins | sample 1568801 | NCBI WGS metagenome assembly OHKD01 (sample SAMEA3879525, study PRJEB24766) | human gut metagenome | biome: human-associated habitat; feature: feces | place: USA | collected 1985/1987
GCCAGATGCGTTTTAGGACCGTCCGTGCGAACGGCCTGACCGAAATGAAGCTTCTTTAGTTCTCTAATGAGGGCTGGACCGCAGGCCAGTCCAATCACGAGTGCTGTCAAAAACGCCAAAAGTGCGCGCAGCGCCAGCGAATCGGCAGGAGAAGAAAAAAGGAAGTTGAGCATGATGCGAAAAGTCGGGCAGAAGCTCGTGAAAAAAAAGAAAAAAAGAAAAATCAGAACGCTGGGAAATGCTTCAGCGTCTCAACAACCTTCCCAAAGCCTGACGAGTGGCTTGCTTTGACGGCCACCGTTGCGCCTTTGAGCGGCAGTTCTGGCAGATGCGCAATCAATTCATCCCGATCGGCAAACCACCGTCCTCTAACGCCGTCAATGCCGAACGCTTCTGCCGCGTGCTTAGAGAGCGATCCTGCCGCCCAGAAATAGTCGATGCCCAGCGTCTTCGCGGCACCGCCCACTTCAGCATGCCAAAGCTCAGCATCACGACCGAGCTCACCCATGTCGCCAAAAAGGAAAATGCGTGCGGGCTTTTCCTCTGCGAGCATCGCGATCGACGCGATAGCACTGTCGGGATTGCAGTTGTATGCATCATCAATCAGCGTGAAGCCCGCAGGAGACGCCATGCGGGCTCCTCGCCCGGGGAGCGCCTTAAAGGCGGCCAGACCTTCGGCGATGGCGTCGACATCAATTTGCTGCGCCAGTGCAGCAGCAGCTGCGCCTACGGCGTTGTGAATGTTGTGCGCGCCTTGAACCTGCAGCCCGATGACACGGTCAATGCCGTAGGCAAGAAGCCGCAGCCCCTTGCCCGGCACCAGTTCGCCGCGGACATCGGCCGCCACCCCTTCAGCGGTAGCGTAGGTAAGCGTACGCACACCGCGGGCAAGCGCATAGGAAGCCCAGACGTCGGCACAGGGATCGTCAGCGGGATACACTGCAACCCCGTCGTTCGGGAGCGCAGCAATTAAAAGGCCGTTTTCAAAAGCCGCTTCAGCCACAGTTTCTAAATACGCCTGATGCTCGCGCTGCGCATTAGTCATCAGCACGACCGTCGGGCGAATCCAGTCAGCCAGCCGGGCCATTTCACCGCGGTGATTCATCCCGGCTTCCACAACGGCAGCCCGACAGCCGCAATGAAGACCGAGCAGCGTATGCGGCACGCCGACGTCGTTGTTGAAATTGCCTTCCGTAGCATGGATGTTTTGCACACCCCAATGAGCTGCGAGAATCGCCTTCATCATCTGCGTGGTCGTTGTTTTGCCGTTGCTGCCGCCCACCGCTGTGAGCGCAATACCGAAACGGCGGCGCCAAGCCCGTGCAATCAGTCCGTAAGCCCGACGGCTGTTTTCCACCACAAGCTGAGGAACGTTCAGTCCAGTCTCTACGTGTTCGACCACCAAGCAGAATGCGCCTGACTCGGCAGCCTGTAAAAGATAGCGGTGCCCGTCGGTGCGCTCTCCAGAGAGCGCGACAAAAACATCGCCCGCTCGGACGATGCGGCTGTCGGTAACGACACGGATCCACGATGCGTCTTCATTCGCGGGATCTCCGTGAACTTCAACCAATTCGTCGCACAAGGCTTCAAGAAGCCACTTAAAGGACTCGTGTTCGGACGGGATTACTTCGGTTTCTGCCTGCATGGTTTCTATTGTTTGTCATCAAGAAGCAAAGTGTCTGACTGACCTTTAGGCCAGAACGCCTTTGCAATCAATTGGGTATTTCTTTTTACTTCCGGCTGCGGACTGCGCGGCATTCATTAAAAGCCTCGCGAAGCACCTCTCCGTCAACGAAATGGTGCGGCCCGTCATTGAGGATCTGTTCGCATTCATGCCCTTTGCCGGCAACGAGGATGATGTCTTTAGCGTCAGCGGCAAAAACGGCACGATGAATCGCCTCGCGGCGGTCAACAACGGCCATTGTCCGCTGATCAGCACCCGGTACAGCCTGTACGCCCTGCATGATCGCATCGACAATTGCCTGAGGATTTTCCGTCCGAGGATTGTCACTCGTAACGATGACTTGATCGGAAAGCCGTGCGGCAATTTCGCCCATGATCGGCCGCTTGCCGGCATCGCGGTCACCGCCGCAGCCGAAAACCGTCCATAGCCGTCCGCCCCGAGCACGCGCATTGGGAATGAGGCACTCAATGGCCTTTTCCAACGCATCCGGCGTGTGGCCGAAATCCACAACTCCGAGCGGCATTCCATCGGACTCAAAAATCTGCATGCGGCCTGGAGGCGGAGTGAGGGCTTCCAAAGCCCGCACGACTTTTTCGATGGGATGGCCTCAAGCGCATTATCAACATTGAAAGTGCCGAGCGCATGCAGCTCAACAGGAAATTCGCGCTTGTCACAGACCAGCGTGAAACGCATGCCGCGGTGCGACGGCTCAATCTGCTTAGCTTCAAGCACGTGAGCAGCGCCGAATGCCTGCCCGAAAGAGGCTGCCTCACCCTCCAATCCAGTCACCCAGATCTCGGAGCCGTTCTTTTGAGCAGCATCAGCGTACTTCCGGCTCCAGGCATCCGAGGCATTCAACACGGCAGCCTTCAGACCCGGCCAAGCAAAAAGAAGTCCTTTGGCCTCGCCGTACGCTTCCATCGTCTGGTGGTAATCCAGATGATCACGAGACAAATTGGTGAATACACCCACTTTAAAGTGCGTTCCCTTCATGCGCCCCTGATCGAGCCCAACGGAACTCGCTTCCATCACAAAACTCTTGGCACCGGTCTCTTCAAGATCCTTGAGGATCCCCTGCAAAGAGGCTGCATCCGGCGTTGTCAGATGCGGAGCAGGGATTTGCCGTCCGGCGAAGAAGACACCGACTGTACCGATGATGCCGGACGGAGAGCCCAGAGCGGTCAAAAGCGAGGCCGTCCAGAACGTAGTGGTCGTCTTGCCGTTTGTGCCAGTCACGGCCACGCCTGTCATGTGAGCCGAGGGTTCATCGTAAAAGCGCGCGGCGATTTCGCCGAGCCGCTCGCGCAGGTGCTCCACAGGCTTAGCGGGCAACGGATAGTGTTCAGGACGCTGGCTCGTTTCAGCCTCATAGATCACGCCCGCCGCTCCCCGGGCAGCTGCTACACGGATAAAAGTGCGGCCGTCGACCTTTTCACCCGGTACGGCGCAGAAGATATCGCCCGGCTTCACCTCTCGGCTGTCGAGCCGAAGATGTGCACCCGGATGTGCGAGATCTTTGAGCCACGCCACCGAATCTTTGATCGTCTGATCCATGAGTAATCTCCGTCCTTTTTGCTTCAATAAGGTTCAATTGCGAATTTTCGCCAGGAAGCCGCCGCCCGAAACGGACTCTCGGTCAGGACTCACCATCAACATGCGCAGCGTACTTTCAGCAATTTCGCTAAACACCGGACCAGCCGCACGCCCGCCGAAACGACTGCCTTTTTTAGGCTCATCGATCATCACAGCCACAATGAATCTTGGGTTGACGGCCGGAACAATGCCTACGATGCTCGCCACCGTATCGTTTGTATAGCGTCCGTTCTTAACCTTGTTGGCCGTACCGGTCTTGCCGGCCACGGTATAGCCCGCCACCTTAATAGTGCTTGCCGTTCCCCCGGCAGCCATCGTCTTCATCATCATGGCGCGGATAAGCCGCACAGTCTCCGGTCGATAAACCTGCTCGCCCTTGGGCAGTTCGCCTTCCGGACGCTTATAGAGCGTCAGGTCAATAACGTCACCCGTTCGGGCCAGCGCGGTATAAGCGCGCACCAGCTGCATGAGCGACACGCTGATGCCGTGTCCGTAAGCAATAGTGGCCTGTTCAATCGGCCGCCAGGTTTTTGCCGGACGAAGACGTCCGGATGCCGCGCCTGGGAAGCCCATTGCAGGAGCGCGCCCGAAACCTAAAGCGGTGTACATGTCCCACAATGTCTGCGGTGACATTTCAAGCGCAATCTTCACCGTACCAATATTGGACGACTTTGCCACGATCTCGGACACTGTCAGCAGTCCATAGTCATGGGTGTCGCCGATGGTGCGGTCACCGATGGTGAGCTTTCCCGGCGCCGTCTGAATGGTCGTCTTCGGACCGACAATTCCCATATCGAGCGCCTTGGCGATGGCAAAGGGCTTTAAAGTGGATCCTGGCTCAAACTGGTCGGTGAGCACACGGTTGCGCATCTGTTCAAAGAGCATCGTGGAGCGGTCGTTCGGGTCATAGGACGGAACGTTGACGAGCGCAATTATCTCCCCGGTCTGTACGTCAGCCACTACCGCGGCACCAGCCAATGCCTCAGACTTCTCGATCTGTGCTTTCAAAGCCTGAAACGCAAGAAACTGTACGCGGGAGTCGATGGACAGCACCACATCATGTCCCGGCACGGCTTCCTTTTGCCAGATATCGTCAATGATCCGGCCGCGAGCATCGCGGATCACTCGGCGCGCCCCGGGCACCCCGGTCAAATCCTTGTCTCGGGCCAGTTCGATACCTTCTTGACCATGATCGCTGCGGCCGGTAAATCCCACAACGTGAGCGACAGCCGGGCCATCGGGATATTCACGCAGCACTTCTGGCGAAACACCGATGCCGGGAAGCTTCAAAAGCCTCACGGCCTCTGCTGTCCGCACGTCTTGAGTACGGGCAAGATAAGTAAAGTTCTTTGACTTAGCCTTGAAAATCTTGTCACGAACTTCCTTTGGCTTCATCTGCAGGACATCGGCCAACTTCTTAAAGTCATCGGCTGAAAGTTTTTTGGCGAATGCGGGATCCGCCCAGATGCTGCGCACAGGCTGACTGGCCGCAAGTACCACGCCATTGCGGTCCAGAATTTCCCCGCGCTCACCGGCAATGGTGAGCGTCCGGGCATAACGCGCCTCGCCTTGATCCTGAAGAAAATCCGTCGTCACTGCCTGCAGCCAAACCGCGCGACAAACGAGTCCGAGAAAAAAGACCGTAATGAAGGCAAGTGCAAAGTACGTGCGCCATTTCGGAATCGGAATGACGATGAGCGGACTTTCGGCGCTTTTGGGTTTGGCCTCTTGTGCAGCCCGATCTCGCTGCATGAGCTCGAGGAGCTTATCGACCACTGCGTCAGCCGCGCGCTTCATGAAGTTTGTCATGACCGGCCTCCAGCCCCAGCACCGCGAACCGAAGGCTGAGCATTCTTTGGATCAGCCTTACTCTTCTGAGCATCCCCATTCGTCGTCAGCGCATCAAGTTCGCGGCGCACTTCCGGCAAAAAGTCGATTCGTCCGTCCGGCGCCTCCACGAGCGTCACCGTATCCGCACCCGTTGCCCCGGACAAGTCGAGCATGGCCGCACCTGCTGAGATGCTCCCCGGAAGCGAAGCCCGGCGAACTTTCATTTCCAGCTCGGCCTGGTCGTCGAGCAGTCGGCGATGAACATCCATTTCATGCTCGTGAGCCACAAAGAGCTGACGCATTTGGAAATGAAGGTCTACCAGACAAAACGCGCTGCCCACCAGGACGATGCCTAAAACGACCGTCCACAGCAGTTCCGCACGCGTGACGGGACGCATGGCCTAATCCTCCCAGAGACGCGCAGTACGCGTGCCAACACGGAGTACGGAAGAGCGTGCACGCGGATTGGACTCTGCTTCGCTCTTGGTCGGCAGAATACGAATCACATCGCAGAACCACGGCTGCGCATTGAAACCCGCCGGCATCGGGAGCCGCGGATCGAGATCTCGGTCAGGATGAAGGCGCTTTTCGAAAAAGCGCTTGACAATGCGGTCTTCAAGCGAATGGAAGCTGATGACGGCCAATCGACCGGCCGGCGCCAAAAGAGCCCCAGCACTTTCCAGAGTGGTCTTGAGTTCATCGAGCTCGTGGTTGACCTGAATACGCACCGCCTGGAACGTACGCGTCGCCGGATGCTGAGCAGCATCGCGGCGATTCTTCGGCACTGCCGCTTCTACGAGCTTTGCAAGCGCTCCGGTTGTAGTGATTGGCGCACGAGATCTTGCTTCAACAATTGCCCGTGCAATGCGGTGTGCGAAGCGCTCTTCACCGAAATCCGCAAGCACCTCGGCAATTTCCTCAACCGATGCTCGGGCAAGCCACTCCGCTGCGGTTTCGCCGCAGCTCGTGTCCATGCGCATATCGAGGGGCCCCTCGAAGCGGAAGGAAAAACCGCGGGAGGGATCGTCAATCTGCGGCGACGATACGCCGATGTCGAGAAAGATCCCATCGACCTGTCGAATACCGAGATCTCCCAAACGTTCTTTCATAGCGGAAAACGGCGCATGGACAATCTGAAAGCGAGGATCTTTAATGGCAGCTGCCGCCGCCACCGCCTCTGGATCGCGATCGAAAGCAATCAACCGCCCTTGCTGCGCAAGCCGCTCAAGAATGAGTCGACTATGGCCGCCGCGGCCAAAAGTGCCGTCCACGTAGAGTCCATCTGGACGAGCAACCAAGGCTTCAGGTGCTTCGCGGCTCAGAACGGGAAGATGGACGAAGGCGGACATGGCTTGTTTCTTTTTCTGCTGTCAAGCAGCGCCGCTGCGGACGACGCGCCAGGGAAGCACTGTGCGGGCCTCCCAAAATTTTGGAAATATTTTCTTTGGCAGAAAGCGGGTTCAGAACGTGAAGTCGAGATCCTCAACGGTCTGCGCGACGGCCTGCGCCTCGGCAGCAGTCAGGCGTGCACGATCCCAGAGCTCGAAATGATCACCCCAGCCGACAAGAGCCGCTTCGCGTTCAAGTCCAGCGAGTTCACGCAGCCCCGCGGGGATGAGTACGCGCCCGGCACGATCAACCTTCAGTTCCTCAGCACTCCCCAGCACTAAACGGACAAAACCGCGTGCGGAGAAAGGAAGCTTCAGGAGAGCATCGCGCTTAGGAGCCCAGGCAGAAGGGGGATAAAGCACCAGGCACCCGTCCGGATGACGCGCAGCAACGATCACGCCGTCAGCGGCCGCTTCATCACGCGCACGCTTAGGAAGCGCAAGCCGCCCCTTGTCGTCGAGCGTGATGAGCGTAGTGCCTTGAAACACTTTCCTATCCTCAAACTGTCTTCAATCCTTCATTCCCGTTGGGCCAGCGTCCCGCAGAGACGCTCCCACCAATTCCCACATTTTCCCACAGTTGCCAATAGTCAGATCATGAAAATCAGTACCAAATAGGCAAAAGATCTTGTCTAAAGCGTAAAAATCCAATGAAGCTTGAATCAACCGCAGACCTATTTAGGAGTCTGCGGGAACGCATAAGAAAAAACCCGCACGAGCGGGTCTGGATGTATGTACTGTCCAACAAGGATAGGGACAGCGGAAGCTGTTGCTGCAATTCGGCGGAAGTTCTCTTGTAAGCCGGATTCTGTCGCGCGAAGTCCTATAGGACCTCGGCGGCGGTCATTCATCTAGGACGACGCTCACGCGCCGCCTCAAGCCATCTACCCGCAGCCGGACGGGGCCCGCCCATTGGCTGCCTATTTGATGTTGCTCCCCGTAGAGATTGCCCGTTTCACCCGGCCCGAGGCCGGCTCGTCTCTGTTGCTCTAATCCGCGCCTTACGGCGGAGAGGCGTTACCTCCTACGGCGCCCTGCGGAGTCCGGACTTTCCTCCCGCGGCCTAAAACCGCCGACGACCGCCCGGAAAACTTCTCGTCGAACTGCAGCGAGGCGCTACTTTACCGACTATGCGTCAGCGTGGCAAGCCGGATTCCGAAGGTTTTCACCCAACCGCATTCAGCAAAACTTTTGTCGGCAGGTCTAATTGCACATAGACATCTGCGCCTTGTGGGACAATGTCGGCTTTCGGCTCTATCCATCTCGCTCGACCGCCACGCAGGAAAGACCTCTCGGCTGCTTAGCCGCAAACACAGGTCTCTGCCGGCGGAGCAAATTGAGCGCTTTCGTCGATCCCTCTCATTGTCATGCAACACCCTCAACTCTTTCGTCCCACGTTTCTGGCCCGCGCAGTCTTTGCCGCAGCCGTTTCGTTTGCGTGCACTGCTCAGGCAGGCCTCTGGGAAGCCGTAGTAGACACGACGCCGGCAGGCTACGCCCGTCAGTCGTCTGAACGTCCGGGCGATTGGGCCTCTTTTTGGAGTGACACCAAGGAAGGAACCAAGCGTATCTTTGAGGAGGGCAACTCGGTCTGGATCGTTCCAACCTATACCAACCATCCAACCTGGGCTTGGAAAAAACGGCATGAAGAAAACGGTTATCCCTTCGGCATGGGCTACGCACGGCAAGTGATTGACAATCGCGGCAATGAACGCCTGCTTTTCGCCGTTAACTTTGTGGATTCCAACTACCGCATAGAGCCGATGGTGGGCTACTCCTGGCTCGCTCGATGGCCGATCGGCTCTACCGGACTCCATGTAGGGGCGGGCTATCTCGCAGGCATCACGATGCGCGGCGACTATATGTGGGCGCCGCTGCCTCTGCCGCTGCCCGTCGCCAAGATCGGCACCGATACAGTGTCCTTCTATGGCACCTTCATTCCTTTCACCAACGTCTTCTTCTTTTACTCGACGATTACCGTCGACGACGCGAAAGGCCGCAAGATGCCGCTCGCATCTGACAGTCCTTGGGTGAAGTCGCCTAATCTGCTCTACGGGTCCTATGGCTGGCAGTATGTCGACAATGGGGAAGAGTATTCCAAGAGCCTGATAAAGAACGATACGATTTGGAATGTTGGTCTGCGCCGTTACTCTGGGCGCAGCTGGCAGACGGATCTCAAATATTCTCGGGCTCAGCACGATGTCGCCTATGCCGACGGCTCAGGCAAACAGTCCATCGATTTCCGCACCTATACACTCACCATCTCCTACAACATCGACGTGACTAAATCACTGCGCCTATTTGCCGGCGCCGGTGTGGGCTACGGCAAAGCCGAAGGGCCCTACAACTCTGACACCAGCATCTTCCCTGCGCTCACGCTCGGCGGTACCTGGGCCCTTACAGACCACTTCTGGCTCACCGGGTCGATGGATACGAACTTCCCGCGCTACAAAGGCGTGCTTGCCGACCGCGACAGCGAATATGTATTGAAGTCCATGCCGACCGCCTTCACGCTCGGCCTCGGTTTCGCGTTCTGACGAACGGCCACGCTTTCAGCACCGTCTACAAACCGTCTGGAATCACATTTCCAGACGGTTTCTTTTTCCGGCTTAACACTTAGAAAAGGCCAACTCCATACAATTCACTCTGACCCAATTTAATGGGCGCCCTGCAAAGCCTGCGGCGGCGCCTTTGTGTTGTGCCCGGAAGCGCTCTCTGATCCAAAACGGATGAGCGTTTTCCGCACTTCGGCTTCACCCCACATTTCATTTCCCAAAGGACAAGCAGTCATGGATCTCAATCAAGCGCTCATCGAACGCGCCCAACACGTCATTCCGGGCGGCGTCAACTCCCCCGTACGAGCTTTCGGCTCTGTCGGCGGCGCTCCGCGCTTTATCGAGCGCGCCAAGGGCCCTTATATGTGGGATGTGACGGACAAGCGCTTCACGGACTATGTCTGCTCCTGGGGGCCGATGATTCTCGGCCACAATGATCCGGAAGTCGTTGAGGCGGTTCATGCAGCAGTGGATCGCGGCCTTTCTTTCGGCGCTGCCACGCGTGCTGAGGTTGAAATCGCCGAAATGATCACGAACATTCTTCCTGCAATGGAGGAAGTTCGTCTCGTCTCCTCCGGCACGGAGGCCGGCATGTCGGCGATTCGTCTTGCCCGCGGGTATACCGGCCGCAACCGCATCATCAAGTTTGAGGGCTGTTACCACGGTCATTCCGATGCACTTCTGGTGAAGGCCGGCTCAGGTCTGCTCACCTTCGGCAATCCTTCATCTGCGGGCGTTCCGGCTTCAGTGACCGAACACACAATGGTGCTCGAATACAACAACCCCGAACAGCTTGAAGATGCGTTTGCCAAGTACGGCGACGAAATCGCCTGCGTCATCGTTGAAGCATTCGCAGGCAACATGAACCTCGTTCGCGGCACACAAGAATTCATTGATACGATGCGCCGCCTCTGCACGAAGCACGGAGCACTCCTCATCGTTGACGAAGTCATGACAGGCTTCCGGGTCGCTTTGAAGGGAGCTCAGTCGCTCTTCAACGTCACGCCCGACATCACCATGCTCGGCAAGGTAATCGGCGGCGGCATGCCGGTCGCCGCCTTTGGCGGGCGTCGTGAAATCATGGAAAAGATTGCGCCCTGCGGCCCGGTCTATCAAGCCGGCACCCTGTCGGGCAACCCTGTTGCCGTCGCCTGCGGCATGGCGACCCTGAAGAAAATTCAGGCGCCTGGCTTCTACGATCGTCTCGGCGCTCAGACCAAGCGTCTGGTCGAGGGACTTCAGGCTGCCGCTCAAGCCGCCGGCGTGCCCTTCACCGCCGACAGTGTCGGAGGTATGTTTGGTCTCTACTTCCTGCCGCAGCGTCCTCAGGGCTTTGCAGACGTAATGAAGGCCGACAAAAATGCCTTCAACACGTTCTTTCACGGCATGCTCGACCGCGGCCATTACTTTGCGCCGTCCACTTTTGAGGCGGGCTTCGTCTCTATCACACACACGGATGAAGTGATCGACAAGACGATCGCCGACGCCCGCGAAGTCTTCGCTTCAATGGCGAAATAAAATATCGCTGCTTCGCACCGTTTGGTTCTGCGTGCACTGACAAAGCCTCAAGCCGCAGAACCAAAGAGAGGGAATGCTTCCACTTATTCGATCCAATCTTGTCAATCCGTCCCATGTCCCTGCTGTCCGCATTCCTGAAACATGCCAAATTTTCTGTTGCCTTTGGGCGTCTGGGAACTGCGTTCGTTATCGCCGCCGCACTTTCTGCCGGAGCGCTGACATCGAACTGCGCCCTTGCAGCAAGCGATGACGGCTGGTTCTCCGCCATTGACGCCGGCCGCGGAGAAAAGAAAGCCGGTCCGCATGTCACGGTTGACATCATTGCCGAAAAAACCTCATTGACACCGCAGGCGGTCAACCGCTTTGCAGTTCGTTTCCGTCATCAAGAGGGCTGGCATACCTACTGGAAGATGCCGGGGGATGCCGGGCTGCCGCCAGAATTTACCTTCACGCTCTCACCGAGTGAACTGAAAGCCTCAGCACCGCTATTCCCGCTGCCAGAGCGAACAGTAACCTCCGGGCTCATCACCTTTGGCTATGGCGGCGAAACGCTTTTCCCCTTTAATGTGGAATTGCCGCGCGGTGCATCCGGACGCGCTCAAATCGCGCTGCACGTCGAATATTTGGCCTGTAAGGACATGTGCGTTCCTGAGTCGGCCGACGTCAAGTTCTCCATTCCAATTGACATCAAAGGAAAAGATTCAGATGACGCAGCGGCCGTTGCTGCTGCTGTACGCGCCATCCCTGAACGTGTTCAAAACGACGGCAGCATCAAGGCGACCATTGACGGCAATCGAATTCGCATTGATGTTGCGGGGAACGCGATTGTCGGCAGGTCGCTTGATTTTCTTCCGTCCGAAAAAAATGTAATCGATCTGCGTCAGGCCCCGCAAACCGTTGTTGGCATCACGCAAGGCAACGAACCGCCTTCTGCCTCACTCTGGCTTGCCGCGACTGAACGATTTGCCAAAACACCTCAGCCCGCACTCGAAGGCGTCCTGGTCGCTGATGGCGGCCCAGCCAAAGGCGGTTGGGCGATTGACACGTCCATGCCGCTGCAAACCGGATCGGTAGCACCGCCTCCGGCAGTCAATACTGCACAGGCCAAGGCGGCATCGGCCGACCTGAATAACAGCGGCCAGATGACGGCAGGAACCGGCGCCGCGCTTCTCTTTGCATTTTTGGGCGGCCTGATCCTCAATCTGATGCCCTGCGTCTTTCCTGTTCTTTCGCTCAAACTCCTCGACCTCGTCCAAGGCGCCCACCAGTCGCAGCGTCTCATTGGGCACGGTTTGGCTTTCACGGGAGGCGTATTGCTCTCTATGGTGCTTCTTTCGGGCACCTTGATGGCGCTTCGCACTGCCGGTCATGCCGTAGGCTGGGGATTTCAGCTGCAGTCGCCTTGGGTGGTTGCGGCCCTGATTCTCTTATTTGGAGCCATCGCCTGCAACCTTCTGGGACTTTATGAATTCACCTTCGGAAGCCGTGCCGCAGATCTCAAAGTCGTGCGCAGCCTGCCGCAATCCGGAATCACCTCGTCCTTTTTCTCCGGCATTTTGGCGGTCATTGTGGCAAGTCCCTGCACCGCTCCTTTCATGGGGGCCGGGATCGGCTATGCACTCACCCAGCCCGCCGCAGAAGCAATGCTCGTCTTCCTCTCGCTGGGTCTCGGCATGGCAACGCCTTGGCTGCTTTTGTGCCTGTTCCCCGCCTGGGCCAAAAAGCTCCCCAAACCGGGACCTTGGATGAACACCTTCAAGAAGGTGATGGCTGTCCCCATGCTGCTCGCACTCCTTTGGCTCGCCTGGGTGCTTACCAAGCAGGTTGACTATCGAGGTCTCTTGATCGTACTTCTGGGACTCGCCGCGCTTGCCGCCTTTTGCTGGTTATTAGGAAGACGTCAGTTTGGACGGTCCTCGAGCACCATTGTTATGGCCGCACTCGGAACACTTACGGCGGCTTCACTGGCGCTGACAGCTTGCGGCATTTTCGACCGCCACTCCGTTTCAACAGAGGAGGGGTGGAGTACGTGGAGTGCCGAAGCCGTACAGAGTGCTTCCTCAGCAGGCCGCCCTGTTTTCATCGACTTTACTGCTGCCTGGTGCATTACCTGTCAAGCCAATAAGCTTGCTGTGCTCGACCGTGAGGAAGTCGTTTCACGAATGAGTGAACTCGGCTACGTTCGTTTTCTCGCCGACTGGACTAATAAGGATCCTGCTATCACCAAGGAACTGGCCAAGTATGGCCGCACCGGCGTACCGCTCTACGTTCTTATTTATAAGGACGGCACGGTCAAAGTGCTCCCTGAACTCCTCACAACCGGCACGGTCTTGGATGCACTGAAATAAATCAACTGCCGCCGCAGTTCGGCGTATGCCAAAAGATTAATTAATAAGATCC
>OHKD01000627.1_pt1 | contig 12918 bp, 7 predicted proteins | sample 1568801 | NCBI WGS metagenome assembly OHKD01 (sample SAMEA3879525, study PRJEB24766) | human gut metagenome | biome: human-associated habitat; feature: feces | place: USA | collected 1985/1987
TAATATTTCTATTGATGAAAACGGTAATTATTATGTTGAGTTTACTGTAGATGTATCTTCTGAAAAAGGTACACCTGATGATATTGAAATCACAGATGAATTTAACGGCAATGGTATGCGGGTTGATACTACCGGATTTACCTACAGCATAAAGAAAAACGGTCAGGATGCTGAAAGCAGTTATACTGCAACAGCGACAGGAAAGAATGACCCGGCAGATGCGGGAAAGGCAACACTTACTGCAAAGCTTCCAAAATTAAGTGCAGGTGAGAACTGTTCTATTACATACAGGTATTACCTGACCAATGCCGGAGATTTGGGAAATAATGCTACATGGCAGGCAACTAATTTCGTTACAGGTAAATCAACAGAACAAAATTCAAAAGAAACTGTTATAGATACATCAAGCAGCTACGTAAAGTATTACAAAAATCTTATAGAAAAATCCGGCAAATATGATAAAACTAATAACCGGATTATCTGGACGGTTACAGTAAATAAAACCTGTGAGGATATTGCGGGAGCTGTCCTGACAGATGATATGTTTGATAAGATTACAGACATTGATATATCACCTAGTGACGGGTATACAATTAACAAAGACAGCAGTGGCAAGGTGACATCGGTTACATTTAATTCTACAGATGGTAACAAGAACTGCAATAAGTATACTGTCAAATACTATACAGATGCATTGCAGACATTTGATGACCAGAAATTTAATAATAAGGCTACTCTCACTAAGGATGATAAGTCATATGACAGCTCTTCAAGCGTAAATGTTCCAAAAACAAAGCAGGATATTACAAAGAAGCTTGTTGAAGCTCAAAAGACAGATAACAGTCTGTATACTTTAAAATGGGAGGCTAAGTTTACAATTCCGGCATCGGGATTTCCTAAGGCGTTTGGCATTGCTGATACAATGTCATCCAAATCCCAGAAGAATTATCATTACATGACTTATACCCAGATGAATGATTTTGTAAGTCAGGTAAAGAAAGAGTTTGATGGATATATCAGTGATATTACTGTTAAATATCTGGATAAGAATAATAAGTCAAAAACGGCAAAATTTAATGAAGTATCCGAATCTGATGACTACAGGTTTACCTCGGTAAATATCAGCTTTAATAAGGATTATCCGACAAGCAGCAGTGAAAAGACAGTCGTATTTACATACAGCACAACCGCCGATACGACAGCGAGTGGAAGTGTTGAGTATGTGAATAAGTTTGAAGCTTTAAATTCAAGTGCGTCTGCATCTTATAGCCATACGACATCAAAGATTGTAAAGACTGATGGAAACGGTAAAACAGGTCAGACATATTTGAAAACCACAGAAAGTGATGGAACACTCACATGGCGCGTTGATGTACTTATGGATGCTGATGCTACAGAGTATACTATCACTGATAAGCTTCCGGAGGGCGTTACACTGCAGAGTGTAAAGATAATGCTAAAATATCCTAATCAGGAGGGCTTTGTTTATCCTGACTTTGATGGTACGCCACATACGGTATCAGGCAGCGACTGGTTTATAAATGGAATTCAAACAGGTACTACGCTGGATAAAAACACAAATACCGTGGTTACAAGAGTTATAAAGCCTGATAAAGCCAATACAGAAATACATGGCTGGAATGAGAACTCTCACATATATGTAGTATACAAGTGCACGATAGATGATTTTGAGAATTTTGAAGCCGGTAAAAGAGTGGATTATAAGAATACAGCCACAGCATCATCAAATACAAACAGCGAAATCGAATCGGCTTCTCAGACACAGACCATGTCAAAGCCTGACGAATCGGGCGGTGATAATCCTACTGAGGGGGATAAGGTTATTTCCAAGAACTACAAGTGGGATGAAGACAATCACAGGCTGCGTTATACGGTTATAATAAACCCTGATGGCAAGGACTATCTGCCTGATAGCGATACATTAAAGCTGACAGATGTGCTTAAATTTACGACACGCACATATGGCAATGGTATTCAGACATTATGGTATATCGATTTAATGCCGGCTACAGTTCAGTTTAGAGAAGCTATTAAGCAAAGCGATGGAACTTATAAGCAGGGAGAAACGATAGATGAATGTAAGTGGAATTACAGTACACAGGATGGTACCTATGATTGGAGCGCCGATTCATATAGAACCATAAAAGCAGATATACCTGACGGTAAAGCCATTATGCTGACATATACTTATCAGGTCAATGCACAGGTTATTGGTACCCCTGGTGAATACAGTCCGATTATAATGAATGTCAGCAATACAGCAAAGCTTGAAGGCATTGAAAAGGGAGAAGACCGTAAGGATAACAATACTGTTTACAAAGAGTCTAAATCCTCTGCCGGAGTAATTAAGAGCAATACATTTACCTTGTATAAGGTAGATAAGGCTGATTATGGCAGGCTGCTTAAAGGCGCTGAGTTTGAGCTGTTTGGATACACATCGGATGGTTCTTATGCGTCGTTAGGTGAGTATACCACCGATGAGAACGGCAGAATTGATATCAGTATGAGTACTGACAATCTGGAGTATAATACTCAGTATTATATAGTTGAGACAAAGGCTCCGGAAGGTTATTTACTCTCGGCAGAGCCACATAAGGAGTATTTCTATTTCAGTGCAGATATCTCGGCACATCCTGTCGTAGCTGAAAACAGCTCATTACAGGGAAGTGATATGGCAAAGGTAAATACACCGTACTATTACGAGGATGTAGCAGTTGCGACCACCAGCATTTCAGTCGATAAAAAATGGACTGATTCTAAGAATAATCCGTTAGATAAGACTGATGGAAAGATCTTTCTGCAGCTGCATCAGGTGGATTCAGCTGATAATGATAAGAAGTATGGCAATCCGGTTGAGTTGACAGCTGATTCGGCAGGTGAATGGTCATATGTATTTGAAAATCTGCCATTGCAGGGTGTAGATGAAAATGGTATTCTGACCGGTACCACATATAAATATTATGTGACAGAGGTTGGAATAAATCAGAACAACAGTATGTCAGGCTATGATGTTTCATATATATTTAAGGATATAAATGGTACACAAATGTCAAAGACCGATGCAAACGTTGCACCGGGCAGCGCCAATGCAATAGAGTCCGGTACTGTTGAGATTACAAACAAACTCATAGAGTATGAGCTTCCGGAAACAGGTGGAAGCGGTAACAGATGGTTGTATATGTTAAGTGGAGCTGTGCTTATAGCAATAGCTGTAATAACACTTTTCTATAAAAAACATAAAACATTATAAAAAAGGAGAATGCGATATGAAAACAATCAAAAGAAGCATTGCTTTTGTTCTTGCAATGATACTTACACTTGCAATGAGCGTTACAGTATTTGCTGAGGGCGAAGGCGCAAAAAAAACATTTACCATCACGGTTAATGAGGCAAAGGCAGGCCACACTTATGAGGCTTACCAGATTTTAAAGGGAGATCTTTCAAAATCACAGACAACACTTTCAAACGTTGACTGGGGTACCGGTATCAAGGCAGACAAAAAGACAGATCTTGCTAAGGATGCAAAAGCTTATGTAGAGAAGCTTTCAGGAATGAACTCTTCAGATATTAAGGCAGAGGCACAGAAAATTGCATCAGTTTTAAGCACTACAGTAGCAGGTTCTGTTTCAGTAACACAGGACAATGCCAAGACTGAGATTACAGGACTTGAGCCTGGTTACTATCTTATCAAGGATAAGGATAGCTCTTTAAAAGGTGACGAGGCTTACACAGAGTATATCCTCAATATCGTTGCTGATACAACAATCACACCTAAGACAGATGTACCTTCTGTTGAGAAGAAAGTAAAAGACACAAACGACACAACAGGTGATACAACAGAATGGCAGGATTCAGCCGATTATGATATCGGAGATGTAGTTCCATTCCAGCTTACAGCTACATTACCTGCAAATGTTGAGTCATATAAGTCATATTACCTCAAATTTGATGATACTCTTTCACAGGGACTTGATTTCAATGAAGGAACTGTTACTGTTAAATTAGGTGATAAGGATGTTACATCATTCTTTAAAACAAATTATGACGCAGCTAGCAAAAAGCTTACTTTTACATGTGACAATATTTTAGCAAAGGGATTTGAAGCTAAAAATGGTGATACGATTGTAGTTGAGTACAAAGCAACTCTTAATGAGAATGCTGTTATCGGTTCAGAAGGAAACCCAAATAAGGTAAAGCTTGAGTTCTCTAACAACCCTAACAATGGTGGTGAGGGAGACAAAGGTGAGACTCCGGAGGATACAGTAATCGTATTTACATACAAGGTTGTAATCAACAAGGTAGATGAGAACAATAAAGCACTCGATGGTGCAGAGTTTACTCTTTACAAAAAGATTAAAGGTGAAGCAGACAAAGAAATCAAAGCGGTAATTTCAGGTGATAAGAATGATGTCTTCACATTCAGCGGACTTGATGACGGTGATTACGTACTTAAGGAGACAAAGACTCCTGATAGCTACAACACTGCAAAAGATATTGCATTCACAATCACAGCAGACCACTCAATTGTGTCTGATGCTCCTGAGCTTAAGTCATTAAGCGGAGATAAGGTGACCGGTAATATTACACTTAAAGCTGATAAAGCTGAGGGCAGCTTAAGCACACCTGTACAGAACTTTAAGGGCTCAGTCCTTCCTTCAACCGGTGGTGCCGGACGTGTTGCAATTTATGTAATCGGTGCTATATTAGTAGTCGGTGGCGGAATTGTTCTTGTAACAAAGAAGCGTGTTAAATAATATCATTTTATGATAAAATATATCTGCCATGAGCCACTTTAGTGGTTCGTGGCAGTTACAATAGGCATAATTATATTATGCAAATGATAACAGTAAGGAGAGTGCTATGAGAAGAAAATTATCAACTATTTTGTTTGTCATAGTGTTTCTTGCAGGACTGTCCTTACTGCTATACCCGACGGTGAGTGATTACTGGAATTCATTCCATCAGTCAAGGGCAATCGCAAGCTATGTCGATGCAGTAGACAATACAGATGAACAAAAGCTTGAAGAAATGAGACAGGCGGCAGAGGCTTACAATGAAAAGCTTTTAAGCAAGCAGGACAGATATGATATGTCTGATTCGGACAGAGCAGAGTATGAAAGCCTACTTGATGTATCTGGCACAGGAGTCATGGGCTATGTTGAGATTCCGTCCATCAATGTCTCATTGCCGATTTACCACGGCACAGACAATACAATACTTCAGATAGGTGTTGGCCATATCGAGGGCACATCGCTTCCGGTTGGCGGAGCAAGCACACATTGTGCTGTTTCAGGACACAGAGGACTTACGTCATCTAAGCTGTTTACGGATATTGACCAGATGGCGGAGGGTGACACATTTAAGCTGTATGTGCTTGGCGAGACACTGACCTACGAGGTTGATCAGATAAGGATTGTTTTACCTGATGAGCTTAATGACTTAAAGATTGAGGAAGGGCAGGATTACTGTACACTTATCACATGTACACCGTATGGAGTGAATTCCCACAGGCTTCTTATCAGAGGGCACAGGATTGCAAATGATGCACAGGGACTTATTGTCGAGGATGTAAAGCAGGTACAGCCGTTACATGAAGCCATAGTGCTTGGCATTCTGTTTCTGGTTTTGTATATTATAATTTGTAAGATACTTAGTAAAACGATATTGTATAGATTCAGATAGAATCAGGAAGGAGGAAAAATGCACAATAGTTTAAAAAGAGCTGTCAGTATAGCTATAGCAGCGATAGTCTTGTTTTCTCTGCCATGTGGAAGCATTTTTGCAAGGACGCATATTGATATTGATAAGAAATGCTCTATAACAGTTGATATCCCTGATACATGGGAGGATTTGTATACTGTGGATTTTCCTGTAGAGCTTTACAGAGTGGCAGATGTAGATGAGAACGATGTATACACTGCAACGAAGCAGTTTGATGAGCTGGCAAAATCTATATCAGATATCAGCAGTAAAACTACCGCAGATGACTGGGAAAAGATGGCAAAGACAGCTGCGGACATTGCAGACAAAGGTTCTTTGACAGCAGATGAGGTAATAGATGTTTCAAACGGAAGGGGAAACGTCACAGGCGTTAAGACGGGACTGTATCTGGTGTATGCAAAGCCGGCTAATTCGGCAAGATTTGGATACACATTTGTGCCGTATCTGGTTTCGGCTCCTAATAATGAGTTTGCTATGACAGGAAGCGGCTCAGATTCATGGATATATGATGATATAGATATCGAGCTGAAGCCTGAACAGACCGGTCTTATGGGAAGCTTACAGATTAATAAAACATTAAAGACATACAATACAGCACTCGGTGAGCCGGTGTTTGCATTTGATGTTGAGGCCTACGACAGGGATGGTAATGTGGTGTTTTCCGATATCGCATCAATCAGATTTGACAGTACAGGGGCTAAGAGCGTAGTTATTGACAATATTCCGGCAGGGTCAAGGGTGATAGTAAAGGAGGTATATGCCGCTGGCAGTTATCAGGTGACTTCCTCAGACAGCATAGAGACACAGATTGTGGCCGGTGAGACCGCAGATGTTGATTTCACAAACGATTACAACGACAAATTGATTTATAGTACCGGTGTCGTAAACCATTTTGAGTATGACGGAACCGGATGGGAATGGGTGCAGAATTAATGAAAAAATTATCAGAGTCTTGTAAAAAACTTAATAGAAATCACCGTATTCTTGTATGTGCAGCCTTTGCTGCTACACTCATTGTCTGTGGTGTTTCAGTTAAACCGACACTGGCATATTTTACAACCTATGCTACGGCAAAGGGCGGTATCTCAGTAGATATCGGTCCTACAACTGATGTCAAGGAGAAGTTTAAGGACTGGAAGAAAACTATTGAGATTGAGAATACAGGAAAAGCAGACTGTTTTGTCAGGGTAAAGGTAATTGCAGCAAGCCAGTTTGATATACAGGCATCAGGCTCAAACTGGAGCCTTTCAGATGATGGCTACTGGTATTACAGTCAGGTGGTGCCGGTTGGTGGCAAAACCGAGCCGATTGTTGCAGCTATCACAGTTAGTGAAAAGGTAAAGACCAGCTTCAATGTAGTTGTGGTTCAGGAGTGTGCTCCTGTCACATATGATGAGAATGGCAATCCGTGTGTCGCACCTGATGCAAAATGGGATGCGACAGCACAATATGATAAAGAGGAGGGCGAAGAGTAATGAAGAGAAAACTTCCAATTATACTTGTAGCATCCTCTGCGATAATGCTTGCAGCATCGACGATTGGATCTACAAAAGCGACTCTTACATATATGAGTGATAATTATCTGGCTCAGATTGACATCAAATCCATCGGTGTTACTTTGACTGAGAATGGCAATGATGTGAGCTGGCGTGATTATAAGCATAAGGATGATGACTGGAGCGAGGCAACAGGAATGCTGCTTGGAGATATGCTAAAGAATGCCGGAGATGAAAAACTGATTCTTGACAAAAAGTACGATGAGAAGCTTGCTGTCAAAAACAGCGGCTCGATAGATGAGTATGTGAGAGTGACTGTGCAGCATTACTGGGCAGACAAGGAGACAGGTGATAAGCTTTCAAACCTTGATCCATCAAAGATACAGATTGACTTTACAAACGATGGCTGGACAGAGGATAAGAGTGCTGAGACTACAGAGCGAAATGTATTTTACTACAATTCCATTTTAAAAAAAGGTCAGACATCCACTGATTTTACAGACAAAATCAGTATATCCGGCGATATCGCAGCTATTGTGGGTCAGACATCACAGACTGATGATAACGGACTTACAACCATCACTACTACCTATGAATATGATGGTGCGCTATTTGTGCTGGAGGCAACTGTTGATGCGGTACAGACACACAATGCAAAGGACGCAATTAAGAGTGCGTGGGGTGTTGATGTAAATATATCAGATGACGGGGCACTTAGCTTAGAGTAAAGGAGGACAATATGAAAAAATTTATCGCATTATTATCATGCATGTTGTTTATCCTTGGTTCGATAGGCACTGTATTTGCAGATGAGAATACTACTACAGCCGGCTCATGTGAGTTTACCGGCAAGGAAATGGTCAGTTCGTTCGATTCAAATAAAATAGCAGCCTCTGTCTCACAGATGGAGCCCGGAGATTCTGTCGCATTTTCCGTTGATATAAAGAATAACAGCAGTATTTCGACGAAATGGTATATGTCCAATGATGTATTAAAGAGTCTTGAGGATACACAGGCTGTTGCTGAAAATGGTGGATACTCATATATTCTTACATTCGTAGGACCGGATGGAAAAGAGGACACTATATACAGCAGCACCAGCGTAGGTGGTGAGAAGGAGACAACAGCCGGAAAAGGACTCAATGAGGCTACAAACTCTCTGGATAAGTTCTTTTATTTAAAGACATTAGAGCCTGGAGAGGGAGGCAGCGTAAAGCTTTTAGTAGGGCTTGACGGAGAGAGTCAGGGTAATATATATCAGGATACACTTGCAAAGCTTATGATGAACTTTGCGGTAGAGGATAACTCAGATCCAACTTTATCAAATCCACCTACATTTACAACTACAACAAGCAAAGTAAAGACCGGAGATATCTGGTCAATAGCGTCAGCTGTAGTGTTTGTGATTGGTATTATTTTGATGATACTGGCTTTCGTAAGTGACAGAAAGGGGGCTAAACAAAATGAAAAGATTGCTTAAATATTTTCTTGCAGCTCTTGTTGTCATAACCGGTGTTTTCTCACAGACAGCAGATGCAAAGGCATTTTCATATACATACACTGTTTCCTTTTCAGCCGGAGGTCAGGGAAGCATAAACGGTGGTGTGCAGGTACGAAAGGCATCAGGCAATGGGGCTTCGGTTTCTGTTTCTGCTAAAGGAGACAAAATAATTGTAACAGGTCTTGAATATGGAGATGTCATCAGCTGTGATGCACAGGGCAGTGTAGCACTTAATGAAAACAGCAAGTACTACGTAAAGGGAATCAGATTAAGCGGCCGTGACAATAATACGGTTGCACAGTCGGCTTTTCTCGTATCGGGAGATCAGGACTATGTTGTAGCATACGGCATACCGGGCGAGCTTGCTGAGTATACAGTCAACTATGTGGATACAGATGGCAATAAGCTTGCTGAAAGCCGTACTTATTATGGTAATGTGGGCGATGAGCCGGTTATAGCATATCTGTATATAGATGGATATATTCCGGACAGCTATAATCAGACAGGCAAGCTGTCGTCAAATACATCAGAAAACGTGTTCAACTTTGTATATTCAAGGGCTGCATCAAGCATGGCTGCTGCCGGAAATGGAGCAAATGACAATACTGCAGCAGGCGGCAATCAGGCAGCCGCAGGAGCTGCAAATGCAGCAGGGGCAGCTAATGCAGCGGGCAATGCAGCAGGAGCGGTAAATAACGGAGCTGCAGATGGAGCAAATGCCGCAAACACAATAGTGCCTGACGGACAGAATGATCCGCAGGATGGAATCCAGGCACCGCAGGCACAGCCAAATACTGATATAGCAGATGAGCAGGTACCGCAGGCGGCAAACGACAATAAGCATGATATAGCAGATGAGCAGGTACCGCTTGCCACCATGATCAGTGAGAGTGGAATGGTTGTTCCGCTGGCTATTGGTGCGATCGGGATAGTTGCAATTCTTGCAATTATGATATTTGTCATAGTAAAGAATGTAAAGTCTGTCCGTGTTCAAAAAAATAGTATGAAACATAAGGGAAAAGATAATAAAAATTAGTTGATATTTGCTGAAATTATGGTATTATTAATGTGTGCGCTTGTATGAGTGCACACATTAATCAAGTATATGGATGGTTTTTTACCATACCAGAAATAAAATTTAGGAGGAATTGCAAAATGGCAAACAAGTGGGTATATACCTTCAAAGAGGGTAACATGACCATGCGTAATCTTCTCGGTGGTAAGGGTGCTAACCTCGCTGAGATGACAGAGATTGGACTTCCTGTACCACAGGGCTTCACAATCACTACTGAGGCTTGTACACAGTACTACGAGGATGGACGTAAGATCAATGATGAGATTATGGCTCAGACTATGGAAGGTGTAAAATGGATGGAAGAGGTTAACGGAAAGAAATTCGGTGACCTTAAGAATCCTCTTCTCGTATCTGTTCGTTCAGGTGCCAGAGCTTCAATGCCAGGTATGATGGATACAATCCTTAACCTTGGTCTTAATGATGATGTTGTTGCAGCTATGATCGCTGGTAACCCAGATCCAGCATTCGAGCGTTTCGTATATGATTCATACAGACGTTTCATTCAGATGTTCTCAGACGTTGTTATGGAAGTAGGAAAGAAGTACTTCGAGCAGCTCATCGACAAGATGAAAGAGGACAGAGGTGTTAAATTTGACGTAGACCTTACAGCAGCTGACCTTAAAGAGTTAGCAGAGCAGTTCAAGGCTGAGTACAAGAATCAGTTAGGATCAGATTTCCCTTCAGATCCTGTAGAGCAGTTAAAGCTTGCTATCGAGGCTGTATTCCGTTCATGGGACAACCCACGTGCAAATGTTTATAGAAGAGATAACGATATCCCTTATTCATGGGGAACAGCTGTTAACGTAATGCCAATGGTATTCGGTAACTTAAATAACGAGTCAGGTACAGGTGTTGCATTCACACGTGATCCTGCAACTGGTGAGAACAAGCTTATGGGTGAGTTCCTTATCAATGCACAGGGTGAGGACGTTGTTGCCGGTGTTCGTACTCCAATGCCAATCGCTCAGATGGAGCAGGAGTTCCCAGAGGCATACGCTGAGTTCCTTAAGGTTTGTGAGACTCTTGAGAATCACTACCATGATATGCAGGATATGGAGTTCACAGTTGAGAACAAGAAGCTCTATATGCTTCAGTGCCGTAATGGTAAGAGAACAGCTCCAGCTGCTCTTAAGATCGCTTGCGATTTAGTAGATGAGGGACATAAGACACCAGCTGAGGCTGTTGCAATGATCGACCCTCGTAACCTTGATACATTATTACATCCACAGTTCGATGCTGCTGCACTTAAGGCTGCAACTCCACTTGGAAAGGGTCTTGGAGCATCTCCGGGAGCTGCTTGTGGTAAGGTTGTATTCACAGCTGATGATGCTGAGGCATGGGCTGAAAGAGGAGAGAAAGTCGTACTTGTACGTCTTGAGACATCTCCAGAGGACATCACAGGAATGAAGGCTGCTCAGGGTATCCTTACAGTTCGTGGTGGTATGACATCTCACGCAGCCGTAGTTGCACGTGGTATGGGAACATGCTGTGTATCTGGTTGTGGTGATATCAATATGGACGAGGAGAACAAGAAGTTCACACTTGCAGGACAGACATTCACAGAGGGATCTGAGATTTCTATCGATGGTACAACAGGTAACATCTACGCTGGAATCATCCCAACAGTTGATGCTTCAATCGCTGGTGAGTTCGGACGTGTTATGGCATGGGCTGATGAGTTCAGAAGACTTAAGGTTCGTACAAATGCAGATACTCCTGCAGATGCTAAGAAGGCTCGTGAGCTTGGTGCAGAGGGAATCGGACTTTGCCGTACAGAGCATATGTTCTTCGATCCAGAGAGAATCGCTGCATTCCGTGAGATGATCTGCTCTGATACAGTAGAGGAGAGAGAGACAGCTCTTAACAAGATTCTTCCATATCAGCAGGGAGATTTCGAGAAATTATACGAGGCTCTTGAGGGATGCCCAGTAACAATCCGTTTCCTTGATCCACCTCTTCATGAGTTCGTTCCTACAGAGGATGCTGACATTGAGAAGCTTGCAAAGGCTAAGAATAAGTCAGTAGAGGAAATCAAAGCTATCTGTGAGTCACTCCATGAGTTCAACCCAATGATGGGTCATAGAGGATGCCGTCTTGCAGTTACATATCCTGAGATTGCTAAGATGCAGACAAAGGCTGTTATCCGTGCAGCTATCAATGTAAAGAAAGCTCATCCAGACTGGGATATCGAGCCTGAGATCATGATCCCATTAGTATGTGAGATCAAAGAGCTTAAGTTCGTTAAGAAGATTGTAGTTGAGACAGCTGATGCTGAGATCGCTGCTGCAAATGCTGACATCAAGTACCATGTTGGTACAATGATCGAGATCCCAAGAGCTGCTCTTACAGCTGATGAGATCGCTACAGAGGCTGATTTCTTCTGCTTCGGTACAAACGACCTTACACAGATGACATTCGGATTCTCTCGTGATGATGCAGGTAAGTTCCTTAACGCTTACTATGACAACAAGATTTTCGAGAACGATCCATTTGCTAAGCTTGACCAGACAGGTGTTGGTAAATTAATGGAGACAGCTATTAAGCTTGGAAAGCCAGTTAATCCTAACCTTCACGTTGGTATCTGTGGAGAGCACGGTGGAGATCCTTCATCAGTTGAGTTCTGCCACAAGATTGGACTTGACTATGTTTCATGTTCACCATTCCGTGTACCAATCGCTCGTCTTGCTGCAGCACAGGCTGCTATTGCTGAGCAGGCAAAATAGACGAAGGTTCTAATTTAAAAGTCTATATATAATTTATGCAAGGGAAAGTATTTAATACTTTCCCTTGTTTTTTATTGCCAATCTGCATTTCACACCATGAAAACTACATTTCGCGCCGAGAGTATAGATTTTAGGCACTATATGTTGTATAATTAGTACCAGAAATACAAGTATATGTGATATGAATAGAGAACGAAGCACAGATACGATGTAGGTACTAAGGTATGGAGAGAACACATTTATGATTATAAAAAAGAAGAATATCCGTACAATTGTGATAACCTGTGCATTGCTAGGTATCATAATATTCAGCATTCACAGCTACAATGTATATATGAGAGTCCAGAGAGGAAAAACATCATGCAGATAGAAGATAAAGAT
>OHKD01000635.1_pt1 | contig 12767 bp, 10 predicted proteins | sample 1568801 | NCBI WGS metagenome assembly OHKD01 (sample SAMEA3879525, study PRJEB24766) | human gut metagenome | biome: human-associated habitat; feature: feces | place: USA | collected 1985/1987
TCTGCCAGAGGAGCTTTCATAGACTACTTTTCAGAAGAAAATTATGCTATTATTGTACTTACGTTAGAAGAAACTTATGGCAGCCAATTAGGAGAATACTTTTATTATGATAATACGTATATCCAAAGTATAAATACTCATGGCAGTTTAGAATCTATAACTTATTATAAATAATTGTATCAAAGAGCAAAAACAGCGGATTTATTTTTAGCATTAATTTATTATGGAACAAGCTTATTGTTTATTGTTATAGGAAATTACCTGCCAAAGATTAAGCAGAACAATACGATAGGAATCATAATCGTATTGACATTGCAGGATGAAGAAAACTGGAATGCAACTCATAGCTTTAGTGGAAGGATATGGGGGACATCAGGTATTTTATGTATGCTTTGCACATTACATTTGATAAAATCTGTGAGTAAAGAAGCTTGCATAAAAGCTAAGTAAGTTATTAATAAAATTGTGTAATTTATTTCTCATGGAAATTCATCTCCTTTCTGTTTACGATGTCATTATAGAATACGAAAAGAATTATTACTTGCCAAAATAACAGAATATATAGTCAAAAATTGCTTAATACAGTGACAGGTTAAAATATCCTGCAATACTGTCATTGGTCAGTTTATTTATACAATTTAATATTGGAATATTTTACAACTATGACACAAGTATGCAACATAATAAACGAATGCTTTTGATAGAGTAATGATACACAATATCAGTTACACAGAAGCAGGAGGATAGAAAGTGGACATGACACAAAACAAATGTTGCAGACATGGGGCAAATTTACGTCGAAGGAGACGCAGGCGCAGAAAAATACTGCGTTCTATCATATTTTCCTGTAGTATCATAGCTGTGGCTGTATTTGTGACTGTTGGAAGCAGTATGATAAGATCCGGTGATGGCAGGACAAATAAATATGATGTTGAAGCCGGAAATAATACATATGATAATGCTGTTATAGAAAATAGCAAAATCTCTGAAAAGAATAAGATACAAAATAATCAGTCGATGCTTGATGATATAATGAACAGTACCCAATATCCAAAACAGCTAAAGGACCTTGCTTTGAAGAATGAAGAGGCACTTGAGTTTGTGTATGATTATCCGGCGGAATATGTGAAGGAACACACAATTGATTTGACAGAAGAAGCGTCTATGGATAGTGTTCCGTTATTTGTGCAGTGGGATAAACGTTGGGGCTACGAAAAATATAGCGGCAATTTCTTTGCAGCAAGCGGATGCGGTCCCACTACACTTTCGATGGTAGTGGTTTATCTGACGCACAATAGGGAGGCATCACCTATTGCAGTAGCAAAGTATTCAAATGAAGCCGGTTACAGTGTGGATGGATCGGGAAGTTCATGGACGCTTATAAGTGAAGGCTGCATGCACTACGGCGTAAAAGCAAAGGCAGTGGCGCTGGATGAGAGCAGAATGAAGGCAGAGCTTGATGTAGGACATCCTATTGTGATAAATGTAGGACCGGGAGATTTTACAGATACAGGACATTTTATGGTTATAACAGGCTATGATGATGAAGGGTTTTCAATAAATGATCCAAACAGCATTGAAAAAAGTGGCAAAAGGTGGTTATTCAAAAATATATCATCTCAGATTAGAGCTGTCTGGAGTATGTATGTGTGAGAATATATTTGTATAAGTGCCGGTAAAACATCCTATTATTGAGTTAAATAACAGGGTGTTTTTTACAACTATGACACATCTTTATGTTATAATAATTCTATCATAATCATAGAAGAGGAGCAGCTTATGACCAGTATTCTCATAGTGGAAGATGACAACGACATAAATAATTTAATATGCAATACCCTGAAGGCAGAGGGATATCAATGCGAAAGAGCGTTTGATGGCAAGGAAGGGGCGGACAAAATTGAGCAGAACAGATATGATCTGCTGCTGCTTGATATTATGCTTCCTGAGATAAATGGTTATGAATTGCTTGACTATGTCAGGAGAATTGGGGATACTCCGGTCATAATAATATCTGCCATGGGACAGGTGGATGAAAGGATACGCGGGCTTCGTATGGGCGCGGATGATTACATATGCAAACCATTTCAGATAGGGGAGCTGCTTGCGAGAGTGGAAACCGTATTAAGGCGCACTCAGCGCATGGCAGAGCGTCTGGAAATAGAGGATGTAGCTATAGATCCTAAATCACGTACAGTGACAAAGGCAGGTGAGCAGGTAGAGCTCACAGTAAAGGAATTTGATCTGTTGTATGAGCTTATGAAGAATAAGAATGTTGCACTCAGCAGGCGCAGGCTTTATGAACTTGTATGGCAGGAGGAGTATACCGGGGAGACGAGGACACTGGACTCACATGTACAAAGACTAAGGAAAAAGCTTGACTGGAATGAAAAGATTGTCACAGTTTTCAGGATTGGCTACCGTCTGGAGGTTCGCGGATGAAATTTTTCTATAAAATGTTTCTTGGAATGACAGTGATACTGGCTGTTGCCCTTGGAATGATAGAATATGTGACTCTATCATATTCACTGGAGCATGCAGTGAAAAGGGAGCAGGACAGTGCACTTTCACAGCATCAGATGATAAAATACTCGATTGAAACTGTCATACTTAATATGAAGAGTGAGGATGTGGATAAGGAGCTTACAGATATGATGTCGCAGTCGGCAAAATCCATTGTTGGAGATGAAGGAGGAATGTATCTTGCTGATGATGATGGAAAAAGGATATATGCCAATTCATGTAATTATGAGCAAAAGGATATAAAGGTAAAGGATGGTACGCTTACATACAGTATAGTGTCAAAAGAGAATACTAAAGATATCGGTGAAAAGCAAAGCAGCAGATATATCCATGTCAAAAGTAGCTTTAAACTGAATGATAACAGGTATATTCTGATAACGGAAAGTGATATTACACCGGTTTTCGATGAGTCAAAGGAGCTTAGATATAGATGCAGCATGTACTACATTGTTATATTTGCTGTTGGTATGATGGTCATATTGATACTTTCTTGGATGATTACAAAGCCTCTTGCCGGATTAACAGCTACAACAAAAAAATTTGCAGATGGTGATTACACAGCAAGAAGTGATGTAAAGACAAAGGATGAAATAGGTGAGCTTGCGAGGGCTTTCAACGAACTTGCGAAAAACCTTGAAAGCAAAGTTTATGAACTTCAGATGGCGGCAAAGAAGCAGGAGGATTTTACTGCAAACTTCGCACATGAGCTCAAAACCCCAATGACATCAATTATAGGATATGCCGATACCCTGTATCAGAAAAAAATGTCCGAGGATGAGGTGCACAGTGCTGCCGGAGTCATACTGAATGAGGGCATGAGGCTTGAAGCATTATCATTTAAGCTGCTGGAGCTTATCACTCTTGATAAAAATGATTTCAGGCTTGAAGAAACAAGAATATCTGAGATTATAGCAGACTGTGTGGAAACCGCACATGAAGCGGCAAGAAAGCATAATACAGAGATTGTGTACAGTGCGGATGAGGCATGGGTATGGCTGGAATATGATTTGTTTAAGACCATGCTTCTTAACCTGGTAGACAATGCAGTGAAATCAGGAGGCAGCAAGGTAGAGGTATCAGGCAGACTTATTTCGCACAGTATTTATCGTATTGCAGTTTCGGACAATGGAAGAGGAATACCGCCTGAGGATATAGAGCGCATTACAGAGGCTTTTTATATGGTTGACAAGTCACGATCAAGAAGTGAGCATGGAGCAGGGCTTGGGCTTGCACTTGTATCAAGGATTGCTAAGCTGCATGATACAAAAATCCATTATGAGAGTGAGTCAGGTAAAGGAACCAAGGTGTATTTTGACATGAAAGCGGAGGCATTGGATGAGAAGTAAGCATTTATCAGTGCGCAAATGTATTGATAAAAAACCGGATAAAATCAAGGGAATAGTGTGTATATGCATTATTCTGGCAGTTGTATGTGCCGGAAATATGATACCAAATTTTCTGATTTCACTTAAAGCAGCAAAAATTGCCAAAACGAGTACTACAATAAGCAACGCAGATATAAGCCCATACAGCAGCTCTATTTCAGCTGAAGAGAGGCTTACTAAGATGATGTCTCTGATGCAGGACAATGTAAATGAGCTGTGGAATGGGAAATATAATGAGAAAAGGGAACCGTTGGATACTGAGATTCCGGTGGGACAGGCTTATACGGCTATTCAGACTTTTCTGAAGGGTGCCTGTGAGCTGCAGAAGCAGTCAGGTATTGTGCAGATGCTCGGTGAAGACGATATAGTTATGCTCCAAAGCCTTGAAAGTAACTATTCAAAGGATACAGACAGCGAAACAGAACAGACATATGAAGCAGCTCCTTGGCAATATGGTGCAGCAGTTGCTTTGGATGATAGTATCGACAACACAATATCAGATTGTTTTGTAACATCGGATATAAGTAAGGAATTATCGGCGTGGATATTTATAATATCATTTGAAGATACGAGAATGCTGGTCGCTGTTGATGCGGTGCTTGGAGTACCGTTTTATATTACATATTATTGTGCAGATGTGGATAGTCCTAAGGCACAGGCTGCAGTGATGAGAGATTTATATGCAAAGACATATGGCAGTGATTATTCTATGGGTGATCCAAAAGAGTCTGAGTCAAAAATAGATTCTTCCTTTGAGACAAATATAATAGAGAATTTTTATTATGGGAATAATTATACGCAAGGGGATGATGAATATACCGGTTTTGAACCTTATGTATACTCTTGTTCATCGGACAAGCTGCAGATGGAATATCAGGTTATTACAAGAATCCAAAGATTTGAAAAAAAGGGAAAGCAAGTGTCATCATATAATTCGCGTATTAATATATGTCTGTACTAACCAGACTAAAAAGCTCTCTGTGCAATGCACGGGAGCTTTTTAAATTGCATGCAAGCATCAATGATGCCTTTTGATCCTCATTTCATAATAATTATAACAGTATCATTTAGTGCATGATTTGTATAATTTATTACATTGCTCTTTGCAAGGGTTTTGTTATATCTTAGATGTAGCAAAGCAGTTATTGTTCTTGGTTTAATATATCAATAATTGGAAAGTGAGGAAAAATATGAACGCTGATATGAAATGGCTTGATAATCCGGAAGTGTTTAAGGTAAATCAATTGGAACCACATAGTGATCATTGCTATTATCTGGATTATTCTGACATGAAAAAAGAAAAAAATCCATTATTACAGTCATTAAATGGTCAATGGGAGTTTGCTTACAGCAAAAATGTGATGGAAAGACCTGTTGATTTTTATAAGGAAACATTTGATGCATCCGGATTCGATAAAATTATGGTTCCGGGACATATTGAACTGGCTGGATATGATAAAATACGTTACATCAACACTATGTATCCATGGGAAGGAAAAGAGTACCACAGAGGAGCATATAGTATGGATGCAACAGGAGCAGAAGAAGGAATGTTCTCAGAGGCACAGTACAATCCGGTAGGCTCTTATATCAAATACTTTGATTTGGATAAGAACATGTGTGGAAAAAGAATCCATATATGCTTCGAAGGTGTAGAAGAAGCTATGTATCTGTGGCTTAATGGTCAGTTTATAGGTTATGCAGAGGACAGCTTCACCCCTTCAGAGTTTGATCTGACACCATATATTAAGGAAAAGGGAAATGTTCTGGCAGTGCAGGTACATAAGATGAGCACGGCGGCATTTTTAGAGGATCAGGACTTTTTCAGATTTTTTGGAATTTTCAGAAATGTTACTTTGAAGGCAATTCCGGATGTTCATCTGGAGGATGTATGGTTCAAACCTGTGTTAAATCAAGATAATGAAAGCGGAAGCGTATCTGTCAGCATGAAGGTATCTGCTACTGACAGTCAGAATGTAACTGCTGGCTTTATTTTAAAAGACAGAGAAGGAAATATATTAGTTGAGAAGTCATTACAGTTAAATAAAGAAAACAACCATTTGGAAGGCACGATTTGTGTTGACTTGGAAAGTGTCAGGCTGTGGGATAATCATAATCCATATTTATACCATGCATATGTTGAGCTTAAAGCAGAGGATGGTTCACTGGCCGAGGTAATCCCTTATGATATCGGTTTCAGAAGAATAGAGATTATAGATAAAGTAGTCTATTTGAATGGAAAACGTCTTGTTATCACGGGAGTAAACCGTCATGAGTGGAATGCAAGAACAGGAAGATGCATTGGTATAGAAGACATGAAGGCAGATATATCATGTATGTTAAGAAACAATATTAATTCTGTGCGTACCTGTCACTATCCTGACCAGATACCATGGTACTATATGTGCGATGATGCGGGTATTTATGTGATGGCAGAAACAAATCTGGAGAGCCATGGCTCATTCCAAAAACTTGGGGCAATCGAACCGTCATGCAATGTACCGGGATCTATTCCACAGTGGAGAGATGCAGTGCTTGAGCGTGCAAAAAACAATTTCGAAACTTTTAAAAACCATACATCCATCCTTTTCTGGTCATTGGGAAATGAATCCTATGCAGGAGACGACATTGAGGCAATGAACGTTTATTTTGCCGAAAAGAAGGATGGAAGATTAGTTCATTATGAAAGCTCTTATTATAATAGGGCATATGAGGATACTATTTCTGATTTTGAGACCAGAATGTATGCAAAACCGGAGGATGTAGAGGAATACTTGAATAACAGTCCGAAAAAACCGTATATTTTATGCGAATTCATGCATGATATGGGAAATTCAATGGGTGGACTTGGCTCTTATATGAAGCTGATTGACAAATACGATATGTATCATGGCGGATTTATATGGGATTTTATTGACCAGGCAATTATGGTAAAAGATTCCGTTACAGGAAAAGATGTTTTACGCTATGGCGGAGATTTTGATGATAAACCGGCAGATTATGAATTCTCAGCAAATGGAATTGTATTTGCTGACAGGAAAGAAAAACCGGCAATGCAGGAAGTGAGGTATTACTATGGCTTATACAGATAAATTAAGAGTGGTCTATGGTGACTATACATTAGGTGTACATGGTGAAGGCTTTGATTATATTTTCTCTTATGCACAGGGTGGACTGGAATCTATCGTTAAAAATGGATATGAGTGGCTGTATCGTTGCCCAAAGCCTACTTTCTGGAGAGCGTTGACAGATAATGACAGGGGAAGCAAGTTCCATATTAAAAGCGGAAGCTGGCTTTCGGCAGATATGTTTATTGACTGTAAGGGAATACAGGTGATCATGGATGGCAAGGCGCAAAAACCATATGCACCTGATAATAACAGCTATGGCGGTGATGTTTATGCTGATGAAATTATTGTAAAATATACATACGAGACCATAACAACTCCGGCGACAACTGTTCTTGTGAGCTATAGCGTTGATGCGTCCGGAAAGATTCGCGTGGATGTACATTATAATGGAGTACAGGGGCTCCCTGAATTTCCTGTATTTGGAATGAGATTTATTATGCCAACATTGGCTGACAAATATTTATATAAGGGACTCTCAGGGGAAACATATCCTGACAGAAAAGCAGGTGCACAAGAAGGCGTCTATGAGATCGGTGATCTGAGTCTTACACAATATCTTGTTCCGCAGGAATGTGGTATGAGAATGGATACAGAGTGGCTTGAAATTACAAGACATACGGCTCTTGATAACAGCAGGACAGATAGCTCGTCACAGACACTGCGCATTGAAAAGAATGATGAAAAATTTGCATTTTCTTGTCTGCCTTATACCGCATCTGAGATTGAAAACGCTCTTCACCATGAAGAACTGCCACCGGCAAGAAGAACTGTTTTATGCATATATGGCGCAGTAAGAGGTGTTGGAGGTATCGACAGCTGGGGAACAGATGTGGAAGAGGATTATCGTATCAGTGCGGAGACTGATAAGGATTATTCTTTTACAATCTGTTAGTCATTCATTAAAAAGATAAGTATCCGGATAAAGCAGGAGCATTTGCTCCTGCTTTTGTCTTTTTATTATGTATTTCTGGCTCTGTATTCAGAAGGAGAACATCCTTTTTGTTTATGGAACAATCGACTGAAGTATAGTGGATTATTGTATCCGACAATGCCTGCAATCTCGTTTATAGAGTAGGATGTCGTTTCGAGCAGCACCTGAGCATTTGTCATCCTGAGTGATGTGATAAATTGTATTGGTGTACTACCTGTGTATTTTTTAAAGCTTCGAATAAACCAGCTTATGCTCATACCAATTGATGAAGCATATTCCTCCACGTTAATAGCGCGGTTGTAGTTTGTATTGAAATATGTAATGGCTGTATCCATCTGGCTGTCAAGGAATTCATTTCTGATTACATGCTCAGTTGTTATTTTACGGTTAAATATAATCAAAAGGTGTCGTAGCAAAAGCATGAGCATTTCCTCATAATTGTCCTGACATCTTTGAAGCTCTATAATAATCCTTTTGAAAACCTGTTCATATTCAAGAGACGTTCCAACATTAAAGACTCTTTTATTGTCTGTAAATCCGTATTTTCTTAAAGTGTTTTTTACGTCGCTTCCGGTAAAGTGAAGCCAATATATCTGAGTCTTATCCTTACCATAAAATTCATATTTTTGAAGCTCTTTTGGGCGAAATAACACTATATGTCCTGCTGGAATGATTGTCTCATTTTCAGGATTGTCAAAGTGAAAATGAACAAGACCGGATGATATGTATATAATCTGGTAATCCAGTCTTCCCCTTGGCCTGTATGTAGGCATCTTAGGATGCTGTGACAGGCGATAGGTTCCGCAGCTTCCTACAATCAGAGGGCGGCTTTTATCTTTAAAATCTTTATGTGAATGATTCAAATATCCCGTGTTAATATACATTACACACCTCCATTCGAATTATAGCATTTTATGCATGCTTTGTCTATTTGCATTTATGGACAAAATGTTTATAGCATGATATTGTGTATTGATTACGTTTCAAATGGAATTGAGTCAAATACCTGTGAAACTGTAGTGTTTGAAAAGTATCATTTTGTGCATATTACAGCCTATTATGTTTATAGACAAAATTTGCACAAATATATAAAATTAGTATAGCTGTTAAAGATAAAACAAAGTAATTAATTGGAGGTTTTTCATGGAAGAAAAGACGTACTTAAAGTGGTACAACAAAATTGGTTATGGTTCCGGTGATATTGCAGGAAATGTAGTATATGCATTCCTGACATCCTTTGTTATGGTATATCTTACAGATACTATAGGACTTGCATCAGGAATCGTTGGAACATTAATCGCAGCATCTAAATTATTTGATGGTTTTACAGATGTTTTCTTTGGGTCACTTATTGATAAAACACATACAAAGCTTGGAAAAGCAAGGCCATGGATGATTTATGGCTATATAGGTTGTGCTTTGACACTTGTAGCAGTTTTTGCAATTCCTACAAGCTGGGGCAGGACTGCTCAGTATGCATGGTTCTTTATAGCATATACATTATTGAATGGTGTATTTTATACAGCAAATAATATTGCATATTCTGCACTTACTTCGCTGGTAACAAAGAACAGCAAAGAGCGTGTACAGATGGGCTCTTACCGTTTTATTTTTGCCTTTTCAACCAGTCTGATAATTCAGTCTATAACAGTTGCATTTGTTGATGTATGCGGTGGAGGTGCTGCTGCATGGAGATTCGTAGCTATTATTTATGCTTTGATAGGCCTTGTAGTAAATACGATTTCAGGATTGTCGGTTAAGGAGCTTCCGGAAGAGGAGCTTAACTCCGGAATAGAGAACGATGAAGAAAAGAAGTATGGTCTTGTTCAGGCATTTAAGCTGCTTGTTAAGAATAAGTACTATATGATGATTTGTGGAACTTATATTTTGCAGCAGTTATACAGTGCTATGATTGGTGCGGGTATTTATTATTGTACATGGGTTCTTAAGAATAAAAATCTGTTTGGTGTATTTGCATGGGCTGTAAATATTCCTCTTATAATAGCACTTATTTTCACACCAACTCTTGTCGGAAAGTGGAAAGGAATGTATAAGCTTAATAAACGTGGATATATTCTGGCTACGATAGCAAGAGCACTTGTGATTGTAGCAGGATACATGGGAAGCGTTCCACTGATGATGCTGTTTACTGCAGTTGCAGCATTAGGACAGGGACCTTGGCAGGGAGACATGAATGCAGTAATTGCCGAGTGCTCTGAGTATACTTACCTGACTCAGGGAAAGAGAGTAGATGGAACTATGTATTCTTGCACATCACTTGGAATCAAAATTGGTGGTGGAATTGGAACAGCTATTGTAGGATGGCTGCTTGAAATCAGTGGTTATGTAGGTACAAATGCGACTCAGCCGGCATCTGCAATTACTATGCTTCAGGTAATGTATTTATGGTTACCATTTGTATTTGAGATTCTTATTACAATTCTTCTTTCAAAGATGAATGTAGAAGCTGCAAATGAAAAGCTTAGAAAAGAAAAAGGAATTGAATAATTATCGTATAATATGGGAGAGATGATCTGAGTGCATTTAACGTATGAAAATACAAATGAAGAGATTATTGCAGTAAAGCGGAAGCCACGGCACCAGCCACCACATCTGCATAATGCAATGGAAATTGTATGCGTTACGAAAGGAACATTAGAGCTTGGTGTAGGACAGGAGCTGTATCACATGGAAACAGGTGATATAGGAGTAGTATTTCCTGATGTTATACATCATTATCAGGTGTTTTCATCAGAAGTCAATGAGGCGGTTTTTATTAATGCTCCACAAATGATTTTTGGTAGATTTGAAAATGTACTGCGGAATAATGCTCCACAATATCCTGTTGTAAAAAGTGATGTTATTCCGGATGAAGTGTACAAAGCAGTGGAATCCATAATAGATACCGGGCAGAATGATATATGGGTTGTTCAAGCTTATTTGCAGATTATACTAGCAAGATGTATTCCGATGATGAAATTGGTGGAAAAGAGCAAAATTGGCAGCGATGATATAATATACCGTACCGTATCATATATTTCTGCCAATTTTAATAAGAGTATATCGCTTGATGGAATGGCACATGACCTTGGCGTGAGCAAATTTTCATTATCCAGATTGTTTTCAAAGACATTCCATAGCAGTTTTAATCAATATGTGAATGAGGCGCGTCTGGGGTATGCCTGTCAGAGAATTGAAACTACAGATGATACCCTGACAGAAATCTCGATGGACAGTGGTTTTGGAAGTCTTAGAACCTTTAATCGTGTTTTTAAAGAAAAATATAGATTGACACCAAGCGAGTATAGAAATAAATTACAAAAATGATATTTGTATATAATAATGGAGACTATGTTGGAACGTTAAAGAAGTAGTATATTTGACTAAAAAAAGCTCTCTGTGCAATGCACAGGAGCTTTTTTATATGTAGACCTCTATTTATTTGTGCTGTCTGCATCAATTACAGACTGAATCTGCTTCATAAGGGCATCATAGTTGTCCTTGTTATCAATTCCGCCGAGCATTGGTTCGCCTACAATATTGCCATTTCTGTCAACAAGTATAGTTGTTGGAAATGCCATGATTTCTGAGGCATATTTACCGGCAGCGCTAGAGGAGTCAATTGACAGATTACGATATTTGACACCCTGGCTTTCAAGAACAGAGGCAGCCTCTTTGATAGCTGTTTTATTGCCATCGAAGGTCTCAGTGTTGATGCCAACCACTTCTCCGCCCATTGATTTGATAGCATCATTTAATTCGTTAAGCTTGGATAATTCAGCGACACATGGTTTGCAGCCGGTAAACCAGAAATTGACGACTGTTACTGCATTGCCGGAAAACAGGCTGTCATCAACCTTATTGCCATCAAAATCCTCACCGGAAAAATCACTGAATACAGATGAGGCTTTAGAGCTGTCCTTCTTGTTACCGTCTGATGATGTATTTTTGTTTTCAAGCTCTGCTATCTGTTCCTCGATTTTTCGTATGGTTTCAATATCCTCATTAAGTGTTTTTAGCTCATCGTCTGTGAATGAGTCCTTGTTTGATTCTACGGTACCGGCAAGATAATCAGCATAATTTCCGTTTGGATCGGCGTCACTTTTGTTCATCATGCCAAATGCCTTGTTCCACACATCAGCGTGATCTGCAAAAAGCTGATTTTCCTGCTGATATAAATCATCAAGCCTGGAATCTGATTTGCCGGATGTTTCTGAGCCGGCTTCAGTCTGAGTGTTCTTAGAATCTGTGTTGGAAGATTGCTTTCCACCGCATGCTGTAAGTGATAATGCTATGCAGAGTGTAAAAATAGAAATAAATGATAATTTGTTTTTCATGAGTAATTTCTCCTTTAAAATAATAGTAAAATGTTTAATAGTTATCTGTTGTCATTTTTTTGACATGATTTTCCCATAAACCGGTAGCAGATGGCGTCCTTCGGACAGGCCTTTATGCAGGCACCGCAGCGTATGCACTCGGGGTGATCCGGTGTCTTACACACATCCACATCCATCTTACATGCCTTTGAGCATTGACCGCATCCGACACATTTGCTGCTATCAACGGTGATTTTGAGCAGGCTGACCTTATTAAATAATGAGTAGATTGCTCCAAGTGGACAAATCCATTTACAGAAGGGCCTGTAAAATAAGATACTTAGTACAATCACTGCAATTAAAATCATACACTTGAAAGAAAAAAGCTTTCCCAGCGCAGAACGGATAGCAGCATTTCCAATAGATAACGGTATAGCACCCTCTAAAACACCCTGAGGACAGATATATTTGCAGAAGAACG
>OHKD01000640.1_pt1 | contig 12620 bp, 6 predicted proteins | sample 1568801 | NCBI WGS metagenome assembly OHKD01 (sample SAMEA3879525, study PRJEB24766) | human gut metagenome | biome: human-associated habitat; feature: feces | place: USA | collected 1985/1987
GACCACTGCGGCTGGCTGCACCATCCTGGGCAGCGACGGCCCCGGCCCCTACGTCACCCACGTCACCTGCGGCCGGATCGTGGACAAGGGCATTACGGACGCCAACAACATGGGCGCCGCCATGGCCCCCGCAGCCTACGACACCCTTTCCGCCTTCTTCCGGGACACCGGGTACAAGCCCGCGGACTTCGACCTGATCCTCACCGGTGACCTGGGAGAGCTGGGCCACGCCATCGTCCGGGACTTCTTCCAGCGGTTCTTCTCGCTGCTTGCGAAGCATATCGTATGCACGGCTTCTACTACAACTAACGAGATAAGCGGCGAGTTCGTGACAGTTTTCTCGATGAATTTTAGAAAAATTTTTGGCAACGTACAAAAACACTTCTTGCAGTACGTCTTCTGCCAGATACGAATCGCCCATAATTTTGTAAGCGGTATGGTAGACCAGCCGTTTGTAGGTATTATATACACCTATAAATTGTTCTTCGCTGCTCCGGTCATCCAGAACTGCCAGATACATTGCCAGCATTTTCGCTCACATCCCTCTTATCGGGAGGAATTATGTCAATTTGACACAATTCCTCCGGGGCGGTTTTCTTGGAAGCAGCCGTGTGCTGGTTGTTGCCGTTTCCACCGGGCTTCCGATGCTCCACACTGTACTGTTTTCCAATGAGGAACTTCTTCTGCTCCGGCGTGAGATTACGCCGCCCCAGCTGATTCTTGCAGATCCATGCGAGGACTTCTTCTCTGCTTTCAAACGGGAGCGGCATGGTGGAGAAAGAGATTTCGGGATGCTCCTGAACGATTTCATAACGATTGTGGCCGTCAACAAGGGTATTACCCCAGACAATCAAAGGAGAAATCAGCTTGCCTTCTTTCAAGATATTTTCTTCAAGCTGCTTAAATTCATCATCGGTCAGAGGGGGAATCTGAGACTGAAACTCCGGGTCGATTTTCAGATTGATCATACGCACACTCCTTTATCTCTCCTGCTGCGCCGGTTCTTCCTCCCGGAAAAAGGACGCAACATTCTGCTTTGCGGTTTTCAGCTTGAGCAGTTCTTCCTTGGTTTCCTTGTACTGCTCATAGAACTTTGCCTTTTCGGATGCCAGCTGCGCATACTCGGCTTCCAGTTTCTTCGGGCTGGGCAGCTTGGTGATATCATTTGCCTTGAAATAGGCTGCTGCCGTCCGGTATGCTGTCAGTTCTGCACGGTGCTGTTCCTCAAAGGCTGCGGGTCGTTTTGCGGCTTTTAACTGTTGTGCGATGTTCTTGGTGTTGGTGTAGGCTGCGACGTGATAGCGCAGCTCTTTGTTGGCTTTCATGCGACCTTCGAGATCTTTCACCACCGCCAGCGAATCGTGAAACTTGGTGTCAAGCTCTGTGATTCTCTGGTCGAGTGCGTCCTCGTTGAGCAGACCTTTTTCTTGCAAGAGAATCAAGGTCTGTGCCATGGCTTTGAGGTTGTGTTTCTTCGCCCAACGCTCGTAGCCGATGCCCTTGCCCTGCTTCAGCTTTGCCTGAATGTCCACCAGTTTCTGAATCTTATCGGGCTTGTCTGTTGCGATAGGCTGGATGGTCGGAGCAAGCCGGATGTTCTGAGCGAGTGCGGCAAGCACCTGCTCTTTCTCAAACTTGTCACCGAGATGCTTCGCTCGGATGAACTTCGTTCTGCCAGCGGGCAGATAGCTAAGCTGTCTACGGCTTTCCTTAACCGTGATGCCATACTGTTGCATGAGCTTGTCAGAAAATTCTTCAAAGCTCGTGGCACGGTACAGCACTGAAGAAATCTGTTTCCGTAAAGTGTCTTTCACAGTTTCAAACTTCTTCTGCCGAGGCTGCTGTCCAGTTTCGGTAAGGGCTGCATTTTCACGGTCAAGTTTCAACTGGCCGCGTCTGCGCACCCAATACTCAGCTTCACTCACGCGCTCTTTCGAGCCGTTGAGCAGGTCGATCTGGTACAGTCCGGCACCCTCGCACAGCTCCATGACCTCAACACGCAAGTGCCGCATGGTCTGGGCTGTACTGGAATGCTTCATGCCCTCACGCCAGTCACGGGGCTTCTGCATATAGGGTTTGCGCTCCACCTCTCGTGTTCGGATGCTGCCGATCACGATGTGGACATGGATGTTTCCCGAATGGTTGTGCCCATCGGGGTGGGTGGAGACGATGGCAGGATGACCGGGGAAGTTTTCTTCGCAGAATTTCAGGCCAAGTGCCTGTGCCTTTTCCATGGTCAAGCTGTTGTCGGCTGCATCTCGTGGGTCGAAGCTGATGATATACTGATGGCTCTTAATATCACCATGCTGGGTGTTCTTACCATACTTGCGGTTCGCCAGCAGACAGGCCGTTGCAAACGAGAAATCGCCGCACTCAAGGGTGTCGAGCAGGTAGGATTCCCGCAGCATGGGTCGGCCTTGTTCGTCCAGAATTACCTTGCCGGAAAATTCATCGTGCTGGTAAATGAGATACGCTTCAATGGCAGAGTAGTCCGAGTTTTTAGAGGCGATATGCTTGAGCGTTGCCATACAGTTCACCCAGAACTTTCTCGGCGCTGAGCCGGAATGCAGTCAGGTCTGCAAGTTCGTCAAGGAGTTTCGCCCGGATCTGCTCGGTGTCCGCACCGCCGGAATTGAAGTGCCTTGCAAGCTGGTTCAGGTTGCCGCTCACCTTGCTGCACTGGGCAAGCAGGGTGGAAACGGCGTTCAATGTTTCTTCGCCGCCGCCGGCAACGATGACCGTTTTCTCGATCTTGACGTTGTGGATGGCGCGGCGGATAAAAGTGGAGAGGGAGAGATTCAGGAGTTTGCAAGTGAGTTCCAGTGACGCTTTTTCCTCCGCTGTCACACGGAACTTGATGACGTGCGTTTTGTTGTTCGGCGTGTCGTGGTGCTGGGAATTGCTAGGGGTCGATTGAACATTCGTTTTGGTCATTGTACCTCCTGTCTGTTCGATAACTCCTCGGTGAAGTTATGTAAGCACGACACGCCGTTGCTGTTCGCACCGTCAGGTGCGAACCATGAGCAGGGTTTGGGGCAGGCACGCCCCAACAAGATCACTTGGAAAACTCGCAAGAGTTTGAGAAGTGAAGTCCCGGATGGGCAAGAAATTTTCAAGAATTGAAAATTTGTGGCCACGGGACGGTTCTTGCCCTCTACCGCTGCGCTCAAAACGCATTTTCAACAAATGTTTCCGAATTGTTAAGATGCAAAAATAAGTAGAGAGTTCCGCTGCTCGTGTATGTGGGTCACCGTTTGCTCCGAACGAAGTTCCTGCCCCTGTTTGCGCAGCGGCGTTGACGGAAAGTCGGTATCACGTTCGGTCGGCCCATGAAATTTTCAAGGTGCAGCTCCCTAAAAGAAAAATACCGCCCACGCAGCATAGCGATGGATTTTGTCGGGTGAAACGGCGGCAAAATAGATCGGGTGTGTTGCGGGGCGGTAAATTCTTTTGCGGACTTTCCCTCACTGAAGTGGTGGGTCTCACGGTGATAACCAACCACTTTCTGTGGCTATGTTCAAAATGAACACGACCACATCTTGTGGAGAGATTCAGGCTACTCCACAAAATCAGTGGGATTTACAAGAAAAATACCACTGCATGTGAAAATCGTCAAGAGGGTTTTGGGAAATTTATTGCAATAAAGTGGAGAGAGTAGGACTTATTTTATCGCGCAATCCCTGCCTTACGCCTGATTGATCTGGCTCAGGATGCCGTTCAGCTGCTCCTCGGTCAGGACGTGGAAATCAATCAGCGTGTTGAGCTGGATTCCCATCATCATGGACAGAGAAGAATCATCATCGTCCTTTTTTCCGGTGGCGCTGCCTGCGGCTGCGGCCATACGCTGCAGGATCGGTCCGATGATGGCAGCACCCACCGGGTGGGTCATGACCTGCTTCAGAGTGGAGGCTGCGGTAAAGTGTACCGGCAGCGGCTGCGCTGCCTGCCATTCCAGCAAGCCGGTCAGGCGCAGATCCCGGCTGGATGCACCAACGCAGATCTGGTAAGTGCCGCTTTCTGCATAGAAATCATGCAGTTCCGGCTCATAATAGGCAAGGCTGCGCTTGTCCAGTGTAAACTGCACCTCCTTGCTCTCACCGGGCTGCAGGGACACCTTGGCAAAACCTTTCAGTTCCCGGACCGGACGGTGACGCTCACCCTTGGGCGGTGCTACATAGAGCTGCACCGTTTCCTTGCCGGCGACTGCGCCGGTATTTTTTACCGTGACGGTGACCTGCACTTCTTCACCCTCACGGACGGTGCTGCGGCTCAGCCGGAGTAAGCTGTATTCAAAGGTCGTGTAGGAAAGGCCATGACCGAAGGGGAACAGAACATCTGCTTCCGTGGTGTCGTAGTAGCGGTAGCCGACAAATACGCCCTCAGAGTAAACGCTGGTCTCCCGCTCGCCGGGGAAGGAAAGATAAGCCGGGGTGTCGCTCAGCCTCCGGGGGAAGGTCTCTGCCAGCTTGCCGCTGGGGTTGACAGCGCCGTACAACAGATTCACGGCGGCTTCTCCGGCACCGTCACCGGCAAGGTACAGTTCCAGAACAGCCGGGACATCGTTGACCCATGGCATTTCGATGGCAGAGCCGTTGTGCAGGACGACCACGGTATTCGGCTGTACCGCAGCGACTGCGGCGATCAGATGATTCTGATTTTCCGGCATGGCAAGGGTGGTGCGGTCGTAGCCTTCGCTCTCGTACCGCTCCGGGAGTCCGGCAAAGATCACGGCGACCTCTGCGTCTGCAGCAGCAGCCACGGCGGCCTGTTCCAGCGCAGGATCAACGGTATCCTCATCGGTGCGGTAGCCCTGTGCATAGGCTACACCGGGAGCGTGCTCCAGCGCACAGCTGACCTTCGCACTGTTGACATGGCTGCTGCCGCCGCCCTGATACCGGGGGTGCTGCGCAAATTCGCCAAGGAACACCGCCTTGCAGCCCTTTGCCAGAGGAAGTACGCCCTTTTCGTTCTTCAGCAGAACCGCAGAGTTCTCTGCAACAGAAACTGCCATCCGGTAGTCTGCGTCCCGGTCAAATACGGCGCTCGCGTTTTCAGTTTTGGTCACAGAATCCACGAACCGCAGCAGGTTGCGGACGGCAGCGTTCAACTCCTCCTCCGAGAGCGTTCCTGCCTTGATGGCAGAAAGGATCGAGTTTGTGCCGCGGCCGCTTCCGCCGGGCATTTCCAGATCCTGTCCGGCGGCGATGCCCTTGGCGCGGTCTTTTACTGCGCCCCAGTCGGTCACCACCATGCCCTCATAGCCCCAGCGTTTGCGCAGGATGTCGGTCAGCAGTTCCTTGTTCTCCGAGCAGTGGGTGCCGTTGAGCTTGTTGTAGGCGGCCATCACGCCCAGCGGCTTTGCCTTTTTGACCACCGTTTCAAAGGCGGGAAGATAGATCTCGTGCAGGGTGCGCTCGTCCATCACGCTGTCACTGACCATGCGGTCGGTCTCCTGATTGTTGGCGGCAAAATGCTTGATGCAGCTGCCCACACCGTTGCTCTGGATGCCCTTGACCAGCGCCGCCCCCATCTCACCGCTGAGATAGGGGTCCTCGCTGAAATACTCAAAGTTGCGTCCGCATAGCGGGCTGCGCTTGATGTTCAGGCCGGGGCCCAGCAGCAGAGCCAGATTCTCGGCGCGGCACTCATTGCCCAGCGTGTTACCCAGCTTTTCTGCCAGAGCAGTGTCAAAGCTGGAAGCCACCGCCGCACTGGACGGGAAACAGACCGCCGGGATGCTTTCGTTGATGCCCAGATGGTCGCCCTGCTCGTCCTGTTTGCGCAGACCGCTGGGGCCGTCGCTCATCATCACGGCGGGCACACCGAGCCGCTCCACCGGCTGCGTGTGCCAGAAATCCGAACCAGAGCAGAAGTCTGCTTTTTCCGCCAGCGTCATCTGCTGGATGATCTTTTCAATATCCATTCTATAATGCCTTCCTTTCGCTTGAGGGCAGTCCACGGCCCTTTGATTTTCTTACCCAAAGTATAACAGGAGAACCGCAGACAGTACGGATGAAAAGTCGTGAAGCAAGATGAATTTTTTAAATTGTCATAAATAACACGACTTTTTGACTGATAACACAAAATTTTGCACCCTTATTCCGTGGGATTCTCTTTATAATAAGAACAGAAATCAAACGGAAAAGGAGATGCGGATGATGCAAGCAACAAACCTGAAAACGAATCATCTGACCCAGCCTCTCGGTATAGATACTGGGACGCTTTTTTTATCGTGGCAGTGCGCCGAAGGCGTGCGCCAGACCGCCTACGAAATCGAAGTGACCGCCGGAGCCAAAACGCTGTGGGCGAGCGGAAAGGCTTTGGGCAGTGTGATGCACACCGAAACGCCCACCCCTGTGCCGCCCAAGATGCAGGGACAGTGGCGCATCCGGCTGTGGGATGAAAATGACCAGCCCGGTGTATGGAGCACCACTTTCTTCGAGACCGGGCTTGCACAGGCAGACTGGCAGGGTGTGTGGGTCTGCCCGGAGACAGAAGAGCCGGATATCGACTGCGCTGATGCCATCAACGCCTTTGCAAAGCCCAACTGGGAGCAGAAGCAGGCGGCGCTGGAAGCCTCCGGCAAAGGGCAGGCGCAGCCTTATCAGCCCCACCGACCGGCAAGCTATCTGCGCAAAACGTTCACCGCTCCGGCGGGAGAAAGCAAGCGGCTGTACATTACCGCTAAGGGACTGTATGCGGCATGGCTGAACGGCAAGCGGGTCGGCGATATGGTGCTAGCCCCCGGCAGCTTTACTGCAGACAAGCACCTTGGGGCACAGACCTACGATGTGACTGCGCTTGTCCGTGACGGTGAAAATGAGCTGCTCATCGCATTGGGCGACGGCTGGTACCGCAGCACCTCCGGCGTGGATGGTGACCGGGACCTGTTCGGGAAAGAAGTGGCTGTCCTGTTCCAGCTGGAAGTGGACGGCAAGGCGGTCTGCGTTTCGGATGACGACATGGAGGCCACCCAGTGCGGCCCGATTCGCCAAAATGATATGCAGCAGGGCGAAGTGTATGATGCCCGGCTGGAAGGGGAGCTTTCCGGCTGGCATGGCGTCAAGACCGAGCCGAACTCCCTGCCCATCACCGGTATGAACACCGTGCCCATCCGGGAGCAGGAGGCCTTTGCAGGCAGGCTGCTGCGCACCCCCAACGGCGAGACTGTGCTGGACTTCGGGCAGAATATGGCTGGCTATGTGGAGATGAAGCTGACCGCCCACGCTGGGCAGAAAATCAAGCTGCTGTGCGGCGAAGCACTGGACGAGAACGGCAACTTTACGCAGGAGAACTTTCAGGACCGGAATCGCCACAAGGAGGGCGGCACGGCGCAGATGCTGGAATTCGTCTGCAAAGAGGGCGAGAACCATTACAAGCCCAGCTTTACCATCATGGGCTTCCGGTACGCAAAGGTGGAAACGGACATCGAGCTGACCGGCGCAGAGTTTACTGCCCACGCCGTCTATTCAGAGATGCCGGTCATCGGCAGCTTTGCGTGCGGCAACGCCGATGTGGATCAGCTGGTGAAAAACAGTGTGTGGAGCCAGAAGGGCAATTTCTGTGATATCCCCACCGACTGCCCCACCCGCGAGCGCGCCGGCTGGACGGGGGACATGGGGGTGTTCATTGAAACCGGCCTGACCCTGATGGACTGCTACCCGGTGGTGGAAAAATGGCTGGCAGAATGCCGCCTGAACCAGTACCCGGATGGACGCATGGCAAACATTGCACCGCCCACCAGCCGCCCCGGCTACATGACCCCCATGCTCTGTATGTCGGCGGGCTGGGGCGATGCCGCCATTCTGGTGCCCTACGTCCTTTATAAGCGCACCGGCGACCGGAAAATTCTGGCGGACAACTACGAGATGATGCAGAAGTGGTATGGCTTCCTGCTGGGGCGTGCCCAGCAAACCACCGAGGAACAGCAGACCGGTGCATACGCCAAGTACACGGTGCTGAACGGTCTGGACTACGGCGAGTGGTGTGAGCCGGGCATTACCCCCATGCAGGCCATGATGAACCCCCGCAAGAGCGTGGGTACGGCCTATCTGGCTTATTCCGGGCGGCTTCTGGCAGAAATTGCGCAGGCTTTGGGTAAGGCAGAGGACGCAGTGCAGTACCGTGACATGGCAGAAAAGGCGGTGAAGGCATACCGTGCTGCCTTTACGGATAATGGAACCATCACTTCCGACCGCCAGTGTGAATACGTCCGTGCCATTGCCTTTGCGCTGCTGGGCCAGGAGGAGAGCCAGGCTGCTGCGGATGCGCTGAACCGGATGGTGGCGGAAAACGGCTATCACCTGAATACCGGCTTTCTTTCCACGCCCTTCCTCTGCGAGGTGCTGGCAAAGTACGGCTATGCCGATACCGCTTACAGGCTGCTGTTGCAGGACACCGCTCCCAGCTGGCTCTATGAGGTCAAACAAGGCGCTACCACCGTCTGGGAGACATGGACGGGCATTGACGCAAACGGCCACCCCAGCGAATCCCTGAACCATTACTCCTACGGTGCCATCTGCGGCTGGCTGTTCGGTGGCGTGTGCGGCATCCATCTGGCAGGGGAGACCCTGACCATCGCCCCCACCCCGAACCCGGCTCTGGGCTGGGCAAAAGCAGTGTACGATTCCCCGGTGGGGCGCATTGAAAGCGGCTGGCAGTATGCAGGCGATGCCGTGACCTACACCATCACCGTGCCCTGCAACAGAACCGCAGAAGTCACCCTCCCGGATGGCAGAAGCCTGACCTTGCAGCCGGGCACCCACACCCTGTAACGCAAAAAGATTCCCCGCAAAACACAACGCCCCGCACCGGAAGGAGTAACCGGTGCGGGGCATTGCTTTTATGGGGATAATGAAGAAGAAAATAATGAGAGAATGGCAGGTCAGAATTTTTGCGCAAGGTATTTTGCACTGAGCTGGAAGCTCTTGATGGGGGAATTGTCCACCCAATTGCGGTGGCTTTCCAGAATAACGGCATCCACCTCCACGGCAAGGGCCTGCGCCATCAGGCTGTCCAAGTCCATGTTGCCGGTGCCCAGCTCCATGCTGTCGGTTTTCAGGATAGGCGTGATGGCACTGCCGGTGATGCGGGTGCCCCGGTCGTTGATGTGCCACAGCTTCATGCGGGGACCAAGCCGCTGCATCCATGCCAGCGCATTTGCACCGCCCTCGGTGAACCAGTAGCTGTCAAACTCAAAGTTGACAAAGGCAGGGTCGGTCTCTTCTAAGAGGATGTCGTAGGCGCGCTTTTCTGCGTTCACATGCCGCAGCTCGCAGTTGTGGTTGTGGTAGAGCAGGTGGATGCCCTCGGCTGTCAGAGTCTCGCCGGCTTTGTTCAGCCGCTGCGCAAGCTGGTGCATAACGGCTTCATCGCCGTAATCAAAGCGGTACATCCCGGTGATGACCACATACTGTGTGCCGAAGCTTTTGGCCTCCTCGGCCACTGCGTGGGCATCCCGTTCCAAACTGCCAAGGTCGGTGTGCAGACTGACCACCCGAAGGCCGGCCTCCTGCACCAGCTTGTGCCAGTCCAGATTGCCGCCCTTGCCCACCGGCATCCCGGCGGCCTTGGTCAGCAGCTTTACCACAAAGCCGATGGGGTGGATCATAAATCCACACAATTCAATGCCATCGTACCCGGCGGCTTTCATGGCAGCAAGGGTCTCTTTTGCCTGCTGCTCATTGCTTAGTACAGTGCCCAGCATAAATTGCTGCACAGCTTTGATGGGCATATTTTACCCCTCCAGTTTGAAAGTCTTACCCGGCGTGATGCCGTTTTCGTTAAAGCTGTCCACGCAGATGTAGTATTCCTGCCCGGCGGTCAGGGTGGAAAGGGTCACTTCGTCTGCATCGTACACCAGCCAGCTCAGATAGAGCTTATCAGGCGCAACGCCGTAGCGGACGTTGCAGCCCTGTGCATTTTCGATATGCTTCCAAGTGATCTTTGCATCCAGTGCATCCACGCGAGCCCCGGCGGCTTCGGCCTGTGCGGGCTTTGCGCCTTCGCCGTTACCGAACACCCGCAGGCCGCTGATGCGCAGCGCCTGTCCGTAGGGCAGTTCGCCGCCCGTCACCCGGACGTACCGGGCACGGATGCCGTCTGCATATTCGTAGTAGCCGTTGGAGCACTCGCGGGCAACATTTTCGCGCAGCGTCCAGCTCGCTCCGTTCACACTGGTCTCCACCGTGTAGTGGGAGATCTGGGGCCGGGTCTCGATGTGGCGGGTCTTGCGGTCATCGCCGTAGCTGTCGGCAGGGAAGTCCACCACCAGCTTTTCATCCGCCATGTTTACCTGAATGGCGCGGATATCACTCTCTTTGCCAAGGTCCACGCAGAGCCATTCGCCCGGCTCTGCACCGGCGGCGCTCCACCAGCTGCGGCAGTCCTCGTTGACTGCCAGCTCCGGGCTGCTGTTTTCTGCGGTGCTGGAAGCCGTGACCGGCTTTTTGTAGCTCAGCAGCATCCACTCCGGCTGCTGGCTGGCGGCATTGAATTTGCCAGCCGGGATGCGTTGGGGGTAATCGGCAAAATTCTGGTTGCAGTAAAGCACGCCGTCCTTGTCGAAACCAGCCGGGAACAGGCCGACTCTGCGCTCAAAGTCATAGTTGACGGAAATGCGCATGGTGGAGGCGTGCCACCAGTTGCCGTAGGTGTCGGCAATGGTGCTGCCGTGGCCTGCACCGGTGATGAATCCGCCGGGCTTTGCGGAAAACGGATTGGATGCCTGCCGCACAAAGGGACCCAGCGGAGAATTGGAGGTGTATACACCGTCGGCGTAAGTGTTGTACTGGGTGCCGGGGCAGGCATATTGCAGGTAATAGAGGCCGTCATGCTTTGTCATGAACGCACCCTCAATGTAGGGCTTGCCGATGGCATTGAACATAGCAGTCAGGCTTTCGGCACTCAGGCCGGGGATGTTTGCCATCTGCGGCGGCAGGTTCAGTTTGCCGGTCTCAGGGTCATAGAACTGCTTCATGGACTGGTACAGGACACTGGCTTCCCGGTCCACGATGCCGTTGTTGCCGGGGCGTTCGTAGCCAAGGGTAGTTTCATTGCCGAAGATCAGCTCCTGCTTTTTACCGATGGGGGTCATGGTGTCCGGGTCCAGCTCCACGCCGTAGATGGGGGCAGTATTGGAACAGCCCCAGTAGAAGTACACCCGGCCATCGTCATCGCAGAACAGATCCGGGTCCCAGAAGGCAAAGGGGGCAGACACTTCGGTAAACGGCTCAATCAGGGGGTCAGCGGTGCGCAAAATGGGGCAGTTGCGTCCCTTGCGGCTGGCGCAGAAATAGAGGTAATTGCCCACCTGCCGCACATCCGGTGCGTAGTCGTAGATCAGCAGGCCGGGGTCTGCATGGAAGTCCCAGTTCAGCAGATCCTCCGAATACCAGAAGCCTGCCGACATGGAAACAAAGAGATAATATTTGCCCTTGAAATAAACCAGCGTCGGGTCTGCACCCTCCCGGAAACCCGCCACGCGCGGGCCTTCCTTCATGTGCTGATAGCGGTAGCCCAGATCAAGGGGGTTGCAATAAGTCTGTCTCATCGAAACTCACTCCTTGGAAATACCCTGCAATACACGGTTCAGCTGCTTGATGTCCTCCTCGGAAGCGCCTGCCTGCATCAGCATGGATTCAATGGTCATCCGCTGCATGGCGCGCTCCATCATGGCCACCAGAGCCGGGTTATCCTTCACGGCGGCGGCCACATCGCCGCGGGCAGCGGCGGCCTTATCGGAGATCTGCTTCAGGATGGGGCCAGCCTTGGGGTCTGCCATGGCTTTGGCCATGTTGTCCTTCACCGACCAGCAGCTGGCATCCAGCTCCCCGTCAAACCAGTTGGTCACGTTCTTGCGGTTGTCCATGGCGTAATCCGGGTTGGGTGTGTCCACCTTGTTCACCAGGATCACGCTGCTGTGCTCGCCGGAGCGTGCCTCAATGCTGTGCTTGCCGGTAATGGGCAGCTGGAAGGTAAACACCTTGTCGCCCTGCTTGGTCTCCACCAGCTGACCGTCCTTGTACAGCGAGACCTCCGGCAGATTGGAGTAGACCTTGATCTCGGTCACATCCTCGGCGCGGTCCACATAGCGGCTGCCGCACAGGTGTACAAAGGGCTCCTTGCTCCAATAGGCTTTGTAGAGATAGAAGGGGTCTTTTTTGAGCTTGCGGTCAAAGGTGACAAGTCCCTTCTGGTTCTCGCCGTGCTTGCCGCCCTCATCACGGCCATCGGCGGCAAAATCAAACATATTCCACACATGGGTCGCCCACAGCCACGGACGATCGGCAATCATCTTTGCGATATGCTCATGGTAAATGCACTGGTAGCTCTCGGTGTAGTCGCCCTTTTCCGGGTGGCTGCTCTGGTACTGGGGGTTGGCGTCTGCGCCGTACTCCGAAAAGCCGATACAGCGGTCAGGGTAATCAGCATGATATTTGTCAAAGAACTCGTCGTTCTGCTCCAGTTCACCCAGATACCAGCCGAAGTAGAGGTTGTAGCTGTTCACGTCCGGGATCTCCAGAATGGGGCTGGTGGTCTCCAGCATGAACACGTTTGCCATGGTGGTCTTGCGGGTGGGGTCCAGCTTGTGTGCCAGCTCGTTCAGCAGACGGTGGTTT
>OHKD01000655.1_pt1 | contig 12439 bp, 12 predicted proteins | sample 1568801 | NCBI WGS metagenome assembly OHKD01 (sample SAMEA3879525, study PRJEB24766) | human gut metagenome | biome: human-associated habitat; feature: feces | place: USA | collected 1985/1987
AAAATTATGTGCCATATCTGGCACTCAAACAGAAAAGAGGTGAGAAAATTTATGATGAAACGAACAATCAGTGCAATGTCCGGTGATGGTGTAGTTGCCCATAATCGCCGCACCTATATCGCAGAAAATGTTGATCAGACACGAACACATCTGAACATCGAATATTGCTATACACCTATTGAGCAGGCGTACCATGAGTTGTTTGATGAAGCGCAGGCTGAATACAATGCCAAGCAAAAACGAAAAGACCGCCGCATCGAAAACTATTACGAAAAAATCTGTAACGGAGATCAAGAAAAACCTTTTTACGAAGTGATATTCCAAGTAGGAAACAAAGATGATATGGGGGCTGCCAGCGAGAATGGTGCACTTGCAAAAGAGATTTTGGATAAGTTCTATCACAGCTTTCTGGAACGCAATCCACAGCTTCATGTATACTCTGCTCATCTCCATATGGATGAGGCAACACCACATCTGCACATCGACTTTATCCCATTTACTACCGGAAGCAAACGAGGTCTATCTACCCGTGTATCACTGAAACAGGCACTTGCCGATCAGGGCATCACCGGTGAAGGGCGTTCTCTGACAGAGCGTGATCTCTGGGTGCAGAAAGAGAAAGAATCTCTTGCGGAGATTATGCTGGAGCATGGTATTGAATGGGAGCAGAAAGGCGAACACAAGGAGCATCTGAGTGTTCTGGAGTTTAAGCGTGAAAAGCGCAAAGAGGAGCTTGCTGAACTGGAGCAGAGTATCGAGCGTGTACAGCAAAAGCAGGTTTCTATCAAGGCAGTGGAGCAGATTGAAACGAAACCACTTCCGTTAACTTCTAAGGTTGCAGTTGACAAAGAGGATTTTCAAAATCTTGTCACGGCAGCTCAGAAATTTGTGGTGCAGGAGAAACAGGAAAGCAGGCTGAAAAGGCTCCTTAAAGATGCAAAGAAAACCATTTCTGATTTGAAGGCAAAGGTTGACTCCCTGGTTGCAGAACTGGATTCTGTGAAGGGAGAGTTGGCACAATACAGATCCACCCGTGGGCAGCTTCGTACAACAGAACTGGAACAGGATAACGACTATCTCCGCCGAAAAATCCGCACCTATGAAGAGGTAATTTCTCGGAATAATCTGTGGACATATTTTTCTAAGAGCAAATCGAAAAACCAAGCAAGAGATGGTAGTAGATAAGGAATGTGGAGGCAAGTGAAATGAAAATTATGTCATGTAATTTCAATATGGATACCGGCTGTGTAGAGCTAAAATTTTTTGATGGCAGTATGCTCTCTATTGATTGTACCGGAGTGGAAAATGAGATTGCCGACAATATGTATCAGCGGTCTGAGCTGGACTGGCTAATCTACAACAATCCGGTGGCGTATGCGGAGCTGATACTGAATGGTAATCCGGAAATTTATCTGAAAACCGTGACTGAATACAAGCCAATAGACAGCTAATAGCTCCGAAAAGGCGGTAGGAATAAAATCCCTACCGCCTTATTCTTATACTCCACTGATTTCGATAAGTACAGTATTGCCGTTCAATAATTCTGTCAGTTCATCAACAGGCAGATTGATATGCCCAAGTTTCGTGTAGCTCCAACTGTTTGAACCGAAGAACACAACAAGCTGATCCCCGGAATACAACATAATATCGCCAGGAGCAGTAGTCATTTGCACATCGTTTCTTGAAAAACTCCGTGGAAGACTACCAACCTGCTCAAATCCTCCGTAAAGTGTTGTATTCACGATGATATCCTCGTTTTGAATATGGTCAATCAACTCCTCTACGGTGTCATTATCTTCCCAGCTCACATTCATCTTGTTTCCGTTTATGCTCAGTATTAGCTCTTTTTTCTGTTTCATTTGATCCTCATCACCCACTTTGCTTTCATCAGATAAATTTATCTGCGCTGTACTTTCCGTTGTCCATTCTGCGCCTGGCTGACCTGCATTAGCAGATCCGCTTGCCAGGCTTTCTGTGTTCTGAGACGATCTGGCGATTGGTTGGCTACATGCAGCAAATGTGAATCCCAGTATCAGAGACAGGAGCAGTATAGAAAACTTTTTCATATCAGATATTCCGTAAAGAATCTTCTCAGCTTTTCAAATGGAATCATATCCATATTATCATAGAGATCGACATGACTTGCGCCTGGAATAAGCATCAATTCTTTGTTATCGCCAGCCAGCTTTTGATAGGCAGTTTCGCTGAAATAGCGAGAGTGTGCTTCCTCCCCATGTACCAGCAGAACCGCAGAGCGGATCTCGTGGCTGTACTGCAAAATTGGCATATTCATAAATGACAGAGAAGATGTAACATTCCAACCGTTATTGGAGTTGAGAGAACGAGGATGGTAACCACGCGGGGTCTTGTAATAGGCGTAATAGTCCTTTACGAACTGAGGCGCATCTTCTGGCAGCGGGTCAGCCACGCCTCCGGCAAGGGCATAGGTTCCATTTTTATAGTCCTGGGTACGCTGCACATTCATTGCCTTTTTCTTTTCATAGCGAGCTGCTTCCGTATTCTCACTGTCAAAATATCCATTGGCATTGACACGGGTCATACATAGTAGATGCAACCGTTGCCTTGATGCGGGTATCAAGAGCGGCGGCATTGATTGCCATACCGCCCCATCCGCAGATGCCGATGATGCCGATACAGTCAGGGTCAACATTTTCCTGAACAGACAGGAAATCTACCGCAGCGCAAAAGTCTTCGGTATTGATATCGGGAGATGCCACATACCGGGGCATGCCGCCACTTTCACCTGTAAAGGAGGGATCAAAAGCGATTGTCAAAAAACCGTACTCTGCCATCGTCTGGGCATACAAACCGGAGGACTGTTCCTTTACTGCACCAAAAGGACCGCTGACTGCAATGGCAGGCAGCCTGCCTACAGCATTTTTCGGTACATACATATCTGCTGCAAGGGTAATTCCATAACGGTTGTGAAAAGTGATTTTGCTGTGAGTTACCTTATCGCTTTTGGGAAATACCTTATCCCAATCGTTTGTCATTTTTAAGTTTTCCATGTAAAAACCTCCGTTCAGTCTTTCAAGTTTCTTCCTGCCTCTTTTAGCCGATTCAACAGTTCTTCGGATTGGTTGTTTTCGCCATGAGCTGCGAACATACCGCAATCCTGGAGATTTAAGTATTGCAGGAAAGAGTTTTGATATTCAAAAATTGCTCCACTGTAAACAAGATCGCTGCCAGAGGACATGAGCAGAGCAGCCTTTCTCAGTTTTTTCGGCTTGTCCAAAGCATAGATTCGGTTAATGGCACACTGAAGTTGACCGGAAAAGCTGTGGTAGTAAATTGGTGAAGCCAGCACAATCATTTCCGCTTCTTCCAGCAATGGGTAGACCTCTTGCATATCATCTTGTTGGATGCATTTTCCGTTGCCCTTGGTATGGCAGTATTCACAGGCAAGACAGCCGCCGATTTTCTTTTTGCATACATCTACGATATGGATGGTGTGCCCTGCCTCAGCTGCACCGCTTGCATAAGCATGAACCATAGCAGCTGTATTTCCATTGGGGCGTGGGCTTCCATTAAGAATCAGAATATTCATAGTTAAATCTCCTTGCCAATCCGGTACGCTTTGTCCAATGCAGGATGTCCGGCGATATCTCCGATATCGTTCACGCCACCTGCAAAAACAGTGTCTACAAGTTCACATCGTCCGAAGCAGTCAACCCAGCCCTGAACGGCCTTGGCTGCACCCTCTACAACATAAGGGGCGTCCTCTGCTGCGGTTGCCAGCAAATAGACTTTGGTAAAAGCGTAATCAGAGTCATAAAGAGGATTGGCGCGATCCAACATGGTCTTGAGCTGTCCGCTGACACTGTAGTAATAAACGGGCGTTGCGAAAACAATGACATCGGAATCATGCATCTTGGCAGCGATCTCGACTGCGTCATCGGCAATTACACAATGACCAACCTTGAGACAGGCAAGACAGCCCTTGCAAAAGCCTACCTTCTTCTCTCGAAGATAAACGGTTTCAACACTGTGACCGGCTTCCAGAGCACCTTTGGCAAAGGATACTGCCAGCGTTTCGGAATTGCCGCCCTTGCGGGGGCTGGAAGAAATAATCAAAACTTTTTTGCTCATAAAAATTCTCCTGTTCGTAACTTGAATTGCTGTTCATTTTCTGATATACTACATGATAATACATAAACCTAACTTTAGGTCAAAAGTTTTCTTAAAAATATTCAGGGGGTTTTTATGTATACCATAGGCCAAGTATCCGAAATGTTCAATCTTCCTATATCAACACTTCGCTATTATGATAAGCAAGGTCTTTTCCCGGAAATGGTGCGAGAATCCGGCATCCGTAAATTCAGTGACACGGAAATAGAGGCACTCAGGGTTATTGAATGCTTGAAAAAATCCGGGCTTGAAATCAAGGACATCAAACAATTTATGGATTGGTGTGCAATGGGAGCATCTACTTATTCCACGAGAAAAGAACTGTTTGAGGAGCAGAAGAAAATGGTGGAAGCGGAAATAGAGCACATGAATCGTGTGTTGGATATGCTAAAATTCAAGTGCTGGTACTATGAACAAGCTCTACAGGATGGAAATGAAAATCGAGTACGAAGTATGATACCGGATAACTTGCCAGAGGAAATCCAAAAATTATACGATCACACACATAAGTGATAGGTTTCATTGAAGATGCTTGTTTTTTAGGTTAATTGACGATATAATATAGCTAATATAGTAAGCCACTCAGAACAACTGCAACACACTCTCTGATGTGGTTTATCACTGCTGATAAGATTTTGATAAGTACCCATCGTATAGCTATGATAATATGGGAAATCGAAATAATCAGAATATCAGGAGCAATATTATCTAAACAAAATTGTTTAAGATTAAAGTCCCTGCAACGAGTGGGAATAAGCAAAAAGTGGATATGAGGGCCCGCAAAGGCGCATAAACACTGGCTTTTTGATTTTCAAACTTCCCATTTGATAGCAGATTGATAGCACTCGTCAAATCCCGATTTATTGAGTTTGAAAAGAAAAATCGGGTGGCTTGCGAGTAGCCTAAAAATCCTCATCTTTTTATTCATAAGTAAAAGGTCTAACTGATTTTTGTTGATCAGTTAGACCTTTTTTGTTTTGCCCTCATTTATCTGAATTTTCTGATAGGGTTGGAGGCTATAAGATGGATACGAAAAGCTAGTTTTTCATCGGACACAGAGAGGCATCGGAAGAAATTTATTCAGTATTGTATGCGGCTGTTGAGCAGCACATTGTTGAATATGGCGTTACAGAATTTATTGTTGGTCACTACGGCGGATTTGACGGCCTTGCAGCGTCAGCAGTCAAAGAAGCAAAACATTTCTACCCAGAGGTGAGTCTTACTTTGCTATTGCCATACCATCCGGCGGAGCGGCCTATCCCAACGCCAGATGGATTTGATGGAACATTCTATCCGCCAGGGATGGAAAGTGTTCCGAGCAAGGCTGCAATTATAAGAGCAAACCGCTATGTTGTGGATCATGTAGATTATCTGATTGCTTATACCTGGCACCCTGCCAGCAATGCGCAGGAACTGGTTGAATATGCTCGGAAAAGGCGGCGAAATCTATGCCTTTCCATAACACTGATAAAGCCTGATAATTAGATATCAAGTTGAGTTTTTCACGAAAATGTGATAAAATAAATCCAAGCATTTCTTGCTTTGGAGGAACTAAAATGGCGATTTGTTATGACCGCTTATTCCATCTGATGATTGATAAAAAGATAAGCAATGCACAGCTAAAAGAGAAGGCCGGTTTTAGTGCCAATATTATCACCCGCCTAAAGCGCAACGAGTATGTTTCTATCGAAAGCATCGAGAAGATTTGCCGCGTGATGGAATGTGGTGTGGACGATATTTTGGAGTTTGTTCCGGAAGAAAAATGAGCAAGAATTTTGACAAAGTGGCTTGATATTTAAGGATGACTTTCAGGATACAAGATTCTCGCTGGCTGAGAAGTTGCGAAAGATCGGACAGGAGTGTGGCTGTGATGGCAGCAGCAAACAAAACAATTTGGGGAATCCATACGATGGACGATCCCCTTTTTTTGAATCAGAATCTAATTGCAATCGGCTGGGAAGAGATGGGCGATTTGTCGGTCATAAGTGCATCTCGTGATGCCTACAAAGAAAAATATATTGCAACCTATCCGGATGCTAAAAAAGGTTCGATTCCCACAAGTGCTGGAATGCTGTACCGGTTCGTTCATGAAGTGCGAGAAGGCGATTATATCGTGTTCCCATCTAAGTTCGACCGTAAAATCAATATCGGGATCGTTGAGAGCGCCTATTTTTATGATAGTACAGCAGCACAGTATCACAATCGTCGGAAAGTAAAGTGGCTCAAACATCTGCCTCGTACGGCTTTTTCGCAAGGGGCTCTGCATGAAGTAGGATCGGCATTGACTTTTTTCTTAGTGAAGAACTACGCGGATGAGTATTTGAAGGCGCTAGATAAAGACTTCAAAGGTAATATCGTGGAGCCGGATACCGATGAGACAGTGGCACAAACGGCGGATGAAATTATCGAGGCTACCCGAGATTTTATTTTAAAAGAGCTGAGCAAAAATCTGAAAGGCTATGATCTGGAGCCGTTTGTCGCAAATCTTTTGCAGGCCATGGGCTACCGCACGATCCTATCTCCGCATGGTGGGGATAGCGGCATCGACATTACCGCCTATAAAGACGAGCTGCCGCCCCGCATTGTTGTCCAGGTCAAAAGCCAGGATGGAGACATCAAAGAGACGACCATCCAGTCTCTGAAAGGCGCTATGCGCGAAGGAGATTACGGCCTGTTCGTGACACTGTCCAACTATACCAAAAATGCGCAGAGATACCTGGATAACACCCCGATTATTCGCGGCATTAACGGCACAGAACTTGTGGATCTGGTCTTGAAATATTACGACCAGCTCAGTGTTAAATACCGTAAAATGATTCCTCTGAAAATGGTGTACATCCCCGTTCCGCCGGAAGAGTAAGAGGGGCTAGAACATATGCTCAAAATAGAGGAATGGAACAGAGAGGAGAACAAAATGATTAGAGCAGATATGATTTCTACCGTTGGAAGAAATTATCTTACCAGCAACATAGAGAATGATGAATATAGTTATCCTAAAGCCTTTTCCGCTGCGTCTTTACAATTTATACCGATCCGTAATAGTAGCGGTCGTGCATTCGAAAAATTAGATATTCGCTTTGTAAAAGACAATATTACGATACTCATTGAGACAAAGCAAAATTTTACAAAGGCGGATGAAGAGCAACTATCTGCGTATGTTGAATACGAAAAAGCACTTACTGGAAATAAAACTGTTGCTATTTTGGCTAATACTGCGAACAATAATGTAAAAGTATGGCGTGGCGTTGTTTCAGATAGTGATTTTATGCCTAAAGAGACGGCACTTCGTACTATGGATGAGTATGTCGATTTTTACACTTCTAAAATTAATGATAAGGAAAAGGTGATGCAAAACACCTATAAACTCAATGAGGTGCTGCATCGCCATAGTATTCCAGAGAAGTTAAGAAGTCAATTTGTGGGAACCTGTCTACTTGCATTGAAAAATGGACTGGATTATTCAACTCCCTCTTTATCAGCTGCTCAAATAAGGACAAGAATTAAAGAAGTCCTTGAAGAATTGCTGAATTCGGACATTAATAAGGCGGAAAAACTGGCGTTGTTGAACCGGAATGTTTTGGGAGATCAATATATTCGTCAACTCAATATAGCCGCTTTCAGAGAAATCTTAAAATTTATCGAGGATAATATTTTGCCGTTTATTAACGACAAAAGTACTTCGGGGCAGGATTTGTTAAACCTGTTTTTTGTTACTTTTAATAAATATGTTGGAAAGTCAGACAAAAACCAAGCATTTACTCCGGATCATATTACAGATTTTATGGCCAAAATTACAGGTGTTAACAAACACTCAGTGGTCCTCGATCCGTGTTGCGGCAGTGGCTCTTTTTTAGTCCGTGCAATGACTCAGGCATTAGATGACTGCGCAACAGCTACCGAACAAGAGCGAATAAAAAAACATCAAATATATGGAATTGAGTTTGATGAGAATATTTATGGACTCGCTACTACTAATATGCTTATTCATTCGGATGGCAATTCCAATATTCGTCAAGGGAGTTGTTTTGCTTTAGTCGATTGGATTAAGGAAGCAAAGCCCAATGTTATTTTAATGAACCCACCCTACAATGGTCAAAGAATTCACCTTCCGGAAAGCTATGTTAGTACTTGGCCAAAGGAAAAAAAGGAAGATCCTTCAAAAGGGCTTTACTTTGTGAAGTATATTACTGATGTATTAAACTCTATTAACCATCAAGCGACTTTAGCTGTTTTATTACCGGTTGCGTGCGCCATTGGTACAAAAGGAGTGATAAAAGAATTAAAAGAACAGATTCTTGCCGAAAATATGCTTGATGCTGTTTTTACTTTACCAAATGATATCTTTCATCCTGGGGCGACAGTTCAGGCGTGTTGTATGGTATTTAAAATTGGAAGAAAGCATTCGGATATATCTACTCCTAACACTTTTTTTGGCTATTACAAGGAGGATGGTTTCAAGAAAAAGAAAAATATTGGTCGGATCGAACAAATGGATTCGCTCACCCAAAAGAGTAAATGGGTTGAAATTGAACAGGAATGGATTGAACTGTATAGGAATCGCAGAGAAAAGCCTGGACTTTCTGCAACTAGCAAAGTTGGGTCGCTTGATGAGTGGGTGTGTGAGGCCTACATGGAAACAGACTATTCGAAACTTAAAGTATCTGATTTTGTCAACACACTTAATGGATATTTTTCGTATTTAGTTAGTATTGGAAAGCTGTTTGATGAAAAGTTTGTGCCATCGCCCCAATATGTTATGGATTACTTTAATTTTATACTTTTACACAAAAGTCAAATAAGTGATTCGGTTGACACATCGAATTGGAAAGAATTTGTTTATTCTGAAATTTTTGATGTGCAAAAAGGATTTTACAACAAAAAGCCCGATCACAATTTCACTGGAGAGATACCATTTTTGGGTGCCACGGAGCGTTGCAATGGTGTAACTGAGTATTATTCTATTGAAGATATTGAAGCCGCCTCCAAAACAGGGGATGATAATAACGCTTCGCTTGATGAAAAAATGTTTGCAGGTAACGCTCTGTGCGTAACTAATAACGGTTCTGTAGGATGTGCTTTTTTTCAGCCAATTCCTTTTACTTGTAGTCACGATGTTAATCCACTATATATTTTGCATGGTAATTTTGATATGTACAGTGCCCTGTTTGTGGCAACCGTAATTGAAATGGATAAGTATCGGTGGGCATATGGAAGGAAATGGAGACCCGAAAGAATGGTTAAGTCAACAATTCGTCTGCCTGCAAAAATTGAGGGTAAAAAATATGTGCCAGATTGGGAGTTCATGAGAAAATATATTATGGTGCTGCCATACAATAAAAGGTGATAGGAGGAACTGCAAATGGGAGATATCGAAATGAAAAAAGAAGGTCTTGCCTTCCAAGCAGAACAAACTGAACTGCAGGAAGATGAAACATTGCAATTAGCGGAAAACACCGAAATCGAGGAGGATCAAAAAGAATCTGTAGAAAACGAATTTGCTGCAAAAAGAACATTGTTGGAGAAAACGAAGATTGTCCGTCAGACATGGTCGATATCTGAGATTTATCAGAAAATCAAGGAGAAGAAATTGATTCTCGACCCAGACTACCAGCGACGTGCAATTTGGAATGTAGATAAAAAAACAGCGTTTATAGAATCTCTCTATATGGAAATAATGATTCCACCGATTTATGTGGTGGAAATTCCTGGGGATGATATACTAGAAGAAACAAAATATGAAGTAGTTGATGGAAAGCAGCGTTTAACAGCGGTGATGGATTTTATTAAAGGAACGCTTCGCTTAAATGAGCGTAACTTGGAATATTACGCCGATATTTTTGGCGGAAAAACTTTTCCTGAGATTCGCGAAATCGAAGAAGAAAAAACTTCCCAAATGCTTTCTTCAATTCTAGATATTTATGTAATTACTGCGAATTCGCCCGAATTCACAAAATATGATATTTTTGCTCGTCTCAATCGCGGAGCTGAAAAGCTAAAAGTAAATGAGATTAGACGAGCCATATATAAATCTAAAGTTACAGCTTGGATTACCGATTTCGTCGATGAGCAACTAGCCACAAACACGGAATATTATGAATCCATTTTTTCTGAAAATGATATTAAAAGATATGAGGATTATGGCCGTCTTTATAGGACACTTGCTTTTTATTTGCGCTCAGATATAGAAGAAGGTGTAGTGAAAGGATATAATTCTCGACCTCGCGATATGATAAACAATGTCTTGCAAGAAATCCAAAAGGGAAGTACAACTATTGATAAGGATACGCTAATATCTTTGCTTACCAAGACACTTGCCCTGCGGAAACAGTTTGGCGGTGTTCCTAATGCAGATTATGTTATTGATGCCTTAATACCGTTTATATTAAAAATGGATGAAGCTAAACTTTCTGAAAAAGCCAGGGAAGTTTTTGACGACAAAGAAGTGATTGCAACACTCCAAAAATCGCCAGCAACGACTAGTAATGTAAACGCAAGGCTTTTCTGTGTAAAACAACTAATAGCGGTGAATTGAAATGGATGGCGTTAAGGGAATAGATACAAAAACAATATCCCTTCAATTGAAATCTCTTGTCGTTTTTGAGTTTCTCAAAGAATATAATGAGCTTGAACAAACGATTAGAAAAGTTTTTGAGCGGAACTTGTCAACCTTACCTCAAAAAATTTTACAGCAGCTGTATTTTTATTATGGAGGCAAGATTGGAACATATATTGAGTATGAAGCCCATTCCGTAAGGTTGAATTCTTTGGATTTCAAGGAAGGAGAATTGTTTAAGACACTATCAATCAATCAAATCGTTAAAATTTTTAAGGATTCACCTCATTTGAAAGCGTTTGATTTTGAAGTTGAGTCAATTCAGCGATCTACAATAGCATTTACATTTTATGATTGTGTAATTCGATTGCTTAATATGAGAAATAAATTAGCTCATGAAGTAGTAGATTTGCGGTTTAACAATCGAGACCTTATAGAATTATTGTCGCATGAACAAATTGCTCGAGAACCGTTTGATTTGCTCCAGAATTATGATATTGGAAAGATGGATGATATGACTCTGTATATAGCAAGTAATATTGTTTATATTCGGAAGCTACTCTCTAAGCTAAGTGCTGAAGTGAATTAGACTTAAACATGGCTAAGAATTACCTGGAAATGTGAAAATGGATATGCTATAATACTTATAAACCACCCAATCGCCCATCTCAAGCAAAACCCATGATAGGACGGCCCAGATAGATTTTTGATAGCAAAAGTCCGAATAGACCTTAGGATAAGGATAATCTGTATCAAATAAAACCACGACGAATCAAATCCTCTATACAAAAAAGTTTAGAAATGGATTTAACTCGGCGAGTGGGAATGATTTCAGAGACCCGGAAAAGCCTGATATGACTGGGTTTTTGAGGGGTTAAGGCCCTTTGTGGCAACGAAATGGCAACATTTTTTCATGATTCATAAAAAGAGAGCGAACTGATTTTGATTTAATCAGTTCGCTCTCTTTTGTTATATGGATTCTATTTCAAATGATTTTAGGGTCTTCCCTTGCTCGGTTTTCCATTGCTGTGGACCGCTGATGCTATAGCCTGCAGCAAAAGCTGCGGCAGCAGAAGAGCTTGAAAATAATTTATCATTTTGAAGTATTCCGTTTTTTATTTCACCAGAAGCACGACTCTGTTCGACCTTCTTTTTGATTCCAAGATTTAAAGAACCAGTCGATGTCTCATGAATACAAGAGCCTTTTAGCAATACAAAACCATCAGCGCTCCGCATTCCATACGCTTTTCCGGTGCCGGCAGAAACTGAAAATACAGGGTTCTCCCCTTGATTATTGGGTTGTTCCTCCGAATACGATTCAAACGCTTTATGACCTAGAGCATTAATCAATATTTTAGCATTATAAATAAATTCTTCGAGTTCTGCTTGCTCCGCTTCAGAGACAGCAGATTTTGTAGGTATATTGCTATTGTCGACAGAGTACCGATCACATTCTTTTGCAAGAGTATAGAATCGGTTCTCTAAATATTTTATGTGTGCTTTGTTAAGATTTGAGTCTTTGCTAATAAACGCAATCGCTTCGTGCCAGTTATCTTTCTTCTCAAGATGCTGCTTTAGACGTTTGATAATGTCCTCAGCTTCACCAATATAAATTAACGGTCGATCTTTTATATCATCATAACCAAACAGAAAATACACCCCAGGAGAGGTAAGCTCACTTCGCTTCTCACTTTCTTTAATCATATTTCTAGGCAATTTATAAGCCATTCCTGTCCA
>OHKD01000669.1_pt1 | contig 12259 bp, 9 predicted proteins | sample 1568801 | NCBI WGS metagenome assembly OHKD01 (sample SAMEA3879525, study PRJEB24766) | human gut metagenome | biome: human-associated habitat; feature: feces | place: USA | collected 1985/1987
CGCCGAGCATCTTGTGGGCGAGGGTGATGTCGGGTTTGCGCTGCTGCGGGTCGTCCGACGGCAGGGGCATGCGGATGATTTTCGATTTGGAGCCGGTGAGTTCGAGGACGATGTGCGCCAGCTCGGAGATCGTGAATTCGTTCGGGTTGCCGATATTGACCGGCCCCGTGAAGTCGTCGGGCGTGACGGTCATCATGCGGAGCATCCCTTCCACAAGATCGTCGATATACTGGAAACTGCGGGTCTGCTCGCCGTTGCCGTAGATGGTGATCTGCTCGCCGCGCAGCGCCTGCACGATGAAATTCGAAACCACGCGGCCGTCGTTGATGTCCATTTTCGGGCCGTAGGTGTTGAATATGCGGACGATTTTCACCGGAACGCCGTGTTCGCGGTAGTAGCTCATGAAGAGCGACTCGGCGCAGCGTTTGCCTTCGTCGTAGCACGAGCGCAGTCCCAGCGGGTTTACGTGTCCCCAGTAATCCTCCGGCTGGGGATGGATCAGCGGGTCGCCGTATACTTCGGAGGTCGAAGCCTGCAGGATTTTTGCGTGGTTGCGGTTGGCGATGGCGAGCATGTTCATGGCGCCTATGACCGAGGTCTGCGTCGTCTTGATCGGGTCGTGCTGGTAGTAGATCGGCGATGCCGGGCAGGCGAGGTTGTAAATCTCCTCGACTTCGGCCATATAGGGGTAGACGATGTCGTGGCGGATGACTTCGAAGTTGGGGTGTTTCAGCAAATGGCGGATGTTGCTCTTGTGTCCCGTGAAGTAGTTGTCGATGCAGATGACGTCGTTGCCCTCTTTAAGCAGGCGTTCACACAGGTGGGAACCGATGAATCCGGCACCACCGGAGATGAGTATTCGCTTCATTGGCACGAAATAGTTTTGATTAAGGCGTGTAAATGTACGATTTTTATTTTGAATAAGTTATATTTGCACGCACAAATCGTTACAAGATAACACAAAATGGGTCGAAAAGGCGTCTTTTGTCTGCTCTATTTTCTGGCTGTCGTCTTTACCGGACTGCTGCTTGCCGCCGCTGTGCTGAGCTGGCGCGCGTCGTTCGTTTCGCCGGAACAGGGCGGGTTCTGGGCTACGATCGCCCTGCTGCTGCCGGTCGTCCTGCTGGCCAATCTGGCCGCATTGGTCTGGTGGCTGATCCGCCGCAGGTGGATCGTCGCGCTGATGCCGCTGGCGGCTTTGCTTCTGAATATGGGCTACGTCTCGTCCATGATCCAGCTGCCCGACTTCAACGCGCCCGCCGGGTCGCACGACATCCGCATCGCCACGCTCAACGTAAACGGATTCCGCCAGCTAGGCCCTAAGTCCATCACCGCGGCCGCCGTGGCCGAGATGATGCGCCACGAGCAGGTCGATGTGTTATGTTTGCAGGAGTTTCTCGACGACGGCGAGTTCCCGGCCGACAGCATCGGCGCACTCTTTTCGCGCCGGATGCCCTATTTCGTTTCCGAGGGCAACGGAGCCGTCGCCAGCCGCTATCCGATCCTCGACTGCAAATACGTCCGGTTTCCCGATACCAGCAACGACTACCTGCGCGCCGACCTGCTCGTGGAGGGAGATACGCTGCGCATTTTTTCGGTGCATCTCCAGACTTCGGGCATCGCCCAGCTGCGCCGCCGCTTCCAGAAGGACTACAACCGGGAAGCCCCGGTCGATTCGATGCTCGGCGCCGTGGACCGCAACAGCCGGATTCGTGCCGCGCAGGTGCGTGAAATCCGCGCCGAGACGGATGCGTCGCCCTATCCGGTAATTCTGGCGGGCGACTTCAACGATACTCCCTCGTCATATACCTACCGCGAGATGAAGGGTGCTCTGACCGACGGTTTCCGCCGGTGCGGAAACGGGTACGGCGGCACTTTCCGCTATCTGGGCGGATTGCTGCGTATCGACTATGTCTTCTATGACGACACCTTCGAGTGCGTTCGCTATTACATGCCCTCCGAAGTGGTCAGCGACCATAAGGTCGTGATCGCAGAACTCCGGTTCAAATAGATTTCGGCTTTCGCGGCTTTCCCCGTCTCTGCATTGGTCTGTATCGGCGCGGAGTGGCGGGCGTTTGTGCGGCTGGTCTTATTGCTGGCGATGGCCGGGGTGGCGGTACGTTTGCGCCGCCGCTTTTCGGCCGGGGTGCAAAAAACAGACGCGGAGCGCGGTTCGGGCCGGGCTTCGCGTCTGCTGTTGCATATCGGTTTCGTGCGCGGAGTGCACCTCGGCGCGTTACGGTCGGGCGATGCCGCCGCTGGTGTCCTCCACGGTTTCGGACCGGGGCTGCTCCTTGGCGATCGTGAAGGTGAAGGTCGAACCCTCTCCCTCCGCCGATTCGATGGTCAGCTCGCTGCCGTTGCGCCGCGTGAGGTCCTGCACCAGTTGGAGACCCAGACCCGATCCCTCTTCGTTCTTGGTGCCGTAGGTCATGTAGTGGATTTCGGGGTTGAGCAGTTTGGGGATGTCCTCCTCCCTGATGCCCGTGCCGAAGTCGCGGACGCTGATGCGTGCGTGCGTCGGCGTCTCGCGCACCGAGATGATGATGCGTCCGCCCTCGTTGCTGTACTTGATGGCGTTGGACATCAGGTTGCGCATGATCGTCTTGACCATGTCCACGTCGCAGTTCACCGAAATCGGACCGGGAATGTCGTATTCGACGGAGATGCTCTTGACCTGCGCCACGAGGTCCGACATTTTGCTGGCGAAGACCACCACTTCGGAGATGTCCACCTCCTGAAAGACCGAATTCATGCGTCCTGTCTGGCTCTTGGTCCATTTCAGCAGGTTGTCCAGCAGCATGAAGGTGCTTTCGGTGATGTTGTTGCCCATCGTGATCATCTCCATGTTGTCTTCGCCTATCTGTTGCTGCGTAAGGTTTATCGAGAGCATGTTGAAAACCATCTTCAACGTGCCGATCGGCGACCGCAGGTCGTGGGCTATTACCGAGTACATCTTGTCGCGGGCGTCGACCGTGGCCTGCAATTCGTCGCGCTGCTGCATGATCGTGCGCTGCGCCGCCGCCAAATAGATGTGGTGCGATACGCGGGTGATCAGCTCCTCGTGGTTGAACGGCTTGGAGACGTAGTCGCTGGCCCCCAGCTTGAAGCCTTTGACGATGTCTTCGGGGTTGTGGAGCGCCGTGAGGAAGATCACCGGAATGTCCTGCGTGGCGGGGTCGGCCTTGAGGTGCTTGATCACTTCGTAACCGTCCAGATCGGGCATCATGATGTCGAGCAGGATCAGGTCCGGAGCCTCTTTCGACGCTTTCTCTATCGCTTCGTAACCGCCCGACGCCGTGACGATCTTGTACTTGGCGCGGCTCAGCACGGCTTTCAGCAGCATGATGTTGGTCGCGATGTCATCGACGGCGAGGATCGTGTAATCCTCCGGTTTTATGGCGATGTTTTTCATGGGGAACGACTTTTTACAATGCAAATATAGTATTATTTTTCGCTCGTTATCAAAAACTTCAGGCCCTTTTGGCTTTTTCCCAAGCGCCCCGTCCCCGATGGGTCGCGAGGTAGGCCGTGCCGCGGAACACGTTGAGGTTCATGAAGAGAAAGTAGTAGGGGATGAACAGCAGGCGGCTGCGGCGTCCGCTGCGTTCGAGCGCCCGGCCCGCGAGCGCAGCGAGGTAGAAGGCGCACTGCAGGGCCAGCGTCACGACGTAAAGCGTCGGATGCCCCGACCACAGCAGGGCGACGTTGAGCGGCAGCAGGGCGACCAGCACCACGGGCGTCAGCGTCCAGCGCAGCACCCGGTGCGAGACGTACTGGAACCAGAGCACGCCGTAGCGGAACGGATTGAGCAGTTTGCGCAGCCGCCAGACCGATTGCAGGCCGCCGGCCGCGATGCGTTTCTTGCGCTTGCCCTCCTCGCCCATGTCGGCCGAGGGCGTCTCCAGCGCGTACGCCTCCTTGCAGTAGGCGATTTTGTAACCCTGCGACGCGATCAGCATCGAGCAGACGAAATCGTCGAGCAGCGTGTCTTCGGGCAGTGTCTGCCACAGTCCGCGTCGCACGGCGAACAGTTCGCCCGCGGCTCCGACCGCAGAATAGAGCCGGTAGTCCAGCTCCTTGAGTTTCGATTCGTATTTCCAGTAGACGCCTTCGGTGGCGGCGGCTCCCGCTCCGCCTGCGTCGGCCACGCGCTTCTCGCCCGCCACGCACCCGACCTGCGGGTCCTCGAAACAGCGGACGATCTCCGTCACGGCTTCGAGATTGAGCATCGTGTTGGCGTCGGTGAAGACCACGAGCGGCGTGCGGATGTGTTCCAGCGCGCGGTTCAGCGCCGCGGTCTTGCCGCCGCGCCGTGCGTCGTGCAGAACGGTCGCGTCGGGGTAGGCCGCCAGCAGTTCGACCGTCCGGTCGGTCGAGCCGTCGGTGATCCACGTCACGCGGAGCTTTCCGGCCGGATAATCCAATGCCCGGCAGTTGGCCATCTTTTCCGCCACGACCTCCTGTTCGTTGTAGGCGGCGATGAGCAGCGTCACCTCGGGCGGGTCGGCAGGAAAGGCGTACCGCCGTGCCGGGTGCACGGCTTCGCGGATCTTCACCAGCAGCCACAGCAGGATGCCGTATCCGAGGTAGGTGTAGAAGACGAGGAAAACCCCCGCCCAGAAGAGTATGGCTATGGTCGTCATGCTTCGAAAAGTTCGGTTAATACCTGTTTCATCTGGTTGTCCCACGAGAGGCGTCCCTCGACCGTGCCGCGGATCTGTGCGGGTGTGAGGTGCAGCCCGTCGTAGAAACGCACGAGCGCCGCGATGTCGAGGGGCGTGTCGTCGGCCGGGGCTTTCATCACGTAGTCCATGCCGTCGAAGTCGCTGTCCCGTTCCGAGTATACGAACGGGATGCCGCGTGCGGTGTATTCGCGGTTTTTGAGCGTCTTGATACCGGTGATGCCGTTGCGGTGGCGCCCGAGGCTGGCAATGCCCATGTCGCACCACTCGAATTCGGCGTCGAGCGCCGCGCCCGAACGGGGGCCGATGACCTCGGCATACTCTGCCAGGGAGTATGCGTCGATCATGCGGCGGTACTCTGCGATGAGCGTTTCCACGCCGTCGCCCGCGATGCGCAGGCGGACGATGCACTGGTGCGGGGCGGCGTAATAGTCCCGCAGTCCTTCGATCACGCGGTCGAGGCCGTGCCAGAAATGGATGTTCGCCACGGCCAGCAGCCGTAAGTTGTGGTGATCCCCGTGTACCTGGGTTTTGAGCGGGATACTCCGGAAGTCGATGCCGTTGGATATACGGATCGTCGGGCGGCCGAATATTTCCGTATCGTCGGAGAAGGTGACGATGCGGTCGATGTAGCGGGCCATGCGGCAGCGGAACATGCGGTCGATGCGCAGTTTGAGCTTCCGCACCGCGGGCGACTGCGCGAATTCGGCGTCGTAAGGGTAGGTCGGGATTTCAAGCGCGATCCGCACGCCGAGTTTTTTGACCTTGCGCAGCCAGTGGATCAGCACCGGGCTGGCGTTGTGGTCGTGGCGGATGTAGAGGAACTCCACGCCCTCGTCGCGGATGTGGCGCGTGATGTCGCCCAGCGACACCCGTTTGGCGACCTTGGCCCGCAGTCCCTGCCCGAACGTGCGGATCGCACGCCCGCCGACCATACGGCGCTGCGTGCCGTCGGCCGCGATTTCGAGGTGGCACAGCTCGACGTCGGCGCCGTTCCGGCGCAGGGCGTCGCATTGGGAGAAAATCTTCTTGCTGATGCCGCTATGGGCCGAGAAGCCGTGGAAAACGACGAATAATCCTTTCATTGAGTTATCGGTTTTTGCGGGAGAGGAGACGGAGGGCGGTTCCTTTCAGGTCGTATTCGCCGCTGAACTGGATGTAGAGCAGCCACACGGCCAGCGCCGCGGCGCCTTTCGCCGCAAGCGACACGAGCATAGGCATCGGCGGCAGCAGCCATTCGACGGCCGCCAGCGGCAGGCAGACGAGCGCCGAGAGCAGCAGGGGCGAGAGGAAACTGCGCCAGAAGGCGCCCCACCCCGTGCGCAGCGTCAGGCAGAACAGCGCGTGATAGCACTGGATGAAGTTGATTGCGAACGAGATGCAGATGCACCACGCCACGGCTTGGGTCGTGCCGAAGGCGAAGATGCCGGTGCAGATGGCCGCCGTGTTGAGCGCTGCCGAGAAGAGGCCGCAGAAGAAGAGCATCCGCGTGGCGTTGGCCGCTTGGAAAATCGAGCCTGAGGTGGACATGACGATTTGGATGCCCACCGAGAGCGCCAGAATCCGGAATACCGGGACCGAAGGCTGCCATTGGTCGCCGAAGATGATGAGGACCAGCTCCTGCGCCGTGAACCACAGCACCACCGAGAGGGGCAGGCCGATCAGCGCCAGCAGGCGGACGACTTTGCGGTACGAGTCGGCCAGTTTGCGCAGGTCGTTCTGCATCTCCGAGAAGATCGGGTGCATGACGGGCGATACGACGTAGGCGATATTTTGCAGCGGCAGCATCATCAGGCGGTACGATTTGTCGTAGTACCCCAGCTGCGAAAGGCTCATGTAACGGCCCATCAGCAGCTTGTCGAGGTTGCGGCTGAAGTAGTTGAGCAGCTGGAACGAAAACTGGTAGGCCGAGAACGAGAACACCTTGCCGACGGCCGCCTTTCCGGGTTTGAGGTGCACCGAAAGCGGATTCTGGCGGTAGTTTATCACGAAGAGCATCAGGCTCGAAAAGACCGGATTGATCGTCAGCGCGTAAATCCCCGCCCCGGCATAGGCGGCGGCGATGGCCGCCGCGCCGCCGACGACCTGCACCGAGAGCGATCGCACGGCAGCGAATCTGAATCGCTTCTCTTTGAGTATGAGTCCGTTGGGGACGATATTCGCCGCGGCGAAAAAGAGGTTTGCGGAGAGTATGCGCAGGATGTTGCGCAGTTCGGCCGAATCGTCGTAAAACGAGGCGATCAGCCCCGATGCGGCGAAGAAGAGCAGCGCCATGACGGCTCCGGACCACAACGTGAGCGAGAAGATGCCGCCCAGATCGCGTTTGTCGAGATTCTTGTGCTGGATGACCGCCGGGCCGATGCCCAGATCGCTGAAGATGGCGAAGAAGGCGATGACCACGGTGGCGATATTCACCACGCCGAACTCTTCGGGGGTGAACAGGCGCGCCAGCACGCCCGACACCACGAGCGTCACCACGATGCCGGCGTATTTCGCGATCGAGGTGTAGAAGACGCCCGAAGCCAGCTGACGCCCTACCGTATGGGGTTGTTTATTGTCGTTTTCCGTCATAAAGTCGTTCGTAAAGCCCGCCGTACATTGCGGCGATGCGTCCGATGCCGAAGTGTTCCTGCGCATAGGCGCGGTTGCGGGCGCCTTGGTCCGTCGCCGAGAGGCGCGCGGCCCGTTCCAGCGCGATATCCACCGACCGCGGGTCGGCGGGATCGAATGCCGGGTTGCCCGTCTCGGCGAGCAGGCCGCCGATGTTGCCGCTGGCGGGACCCGTCACCACGCGTCCGAAGCTCAGCGCCAGCGGGACGTTGCCCGAATTGAGGATGTCCGTCCGCTGGATGAAAACCACGTCGGCGGCGGCGAGGTAGCAGGGCAGCTGTTCGTCGGGAATCAGCGGTTCGGGCGAGGTGATGCGGCTGTCGAAGAAGCCTTCGGCGCTATGCGCCGCGGCGTAAAGCAGGCGTCCGGCGAGCCGTTTCAGCCCTTTGAACCGCGATCCGCGCCGGGTGTAGGGCCACAGGCGCGGCGCGAGCAGGAATTTGGCCGGGTAGTGCAGTCGGCGGAACGCGCCCCATACCAGCCTGCGCTCCTCCGCGTGGCGGAACGCCCCGAAGGCCAGCACCACCAGCCGGTCGGCCGGGATGCCGAGCGCGCGGCGGCCTGCGTCGCGCGTAATGTCCATGTCGTACAGCCCTTCGTAGATGTGGTGCGGGATCATGACCTGCAGCTGCTCCGAATCCGGATGCGCCGCCGTGAATTCCCGGAGGCTGCAGTCGCCCAGATGTACGATGGCGTCGGCATATCTTTCCACTAGTCCGTAAGCCTCGGCCACGAGCGGATTGCCGTGGTGCGGCAGGGTGTTGTGACGGGTGTATATCAGCGGTATTCCGTTGTTTTTCAGCGTCTGGAGCTGCTGTTCGAGAGTATCGACGTCGGCCGGAGCCGGTGCCTTCCAGCGGAACAGCTCTTCGGGCCATTGGAGGTGTACGATGTCGTAGTCCGCGGCGTTGCTGCGGAACTCTTCGACCGAGCATACGACCTCGTATCCGCAGGCGCGGATGCCGTCGGCGAGCAGCCGCACGAAAGGGTTGTCCGAAGTGCCGGAAGCCGTATATGCGATCAGAATCTTCATGCGCCGGTTAGATTTTCACCCATGTCTTGTTTTCGGGGTCGTAGCGTTTGATGACGCGCGCCGGATTGCCCACGGCGACGCTGTACGGAGGGATATTCTTCGTCACGACGCTCCCGGCGCCGATCTGGCAGCGTTCGCCGATCTCAACGCCCGCCACGACCACCGAATTGGCGCCGATATGCGATTCACGTCCGATCGTCACCTCTTTGCGCACGAGTTCCTGTGCATTCGAGTCTCGTGTCCCGTCGGCATAACCGTGGTTGAACCCCGAGATGAAGACATGCTGGCCCAGTCCGGCCCGGTCGCCCAGGCGCACGGGGCCGATGATCACCGATCCGATGCCGATGCGCGCCTGGTCGCCGATCACTACGTCTCCCGCACCGTTATTGACGACCGCATAATCCTCGATCAGGGCGTCGCGTCCCACTTCGAAGCGCCGCCAGGGAAAAACGTCGAGCCGCGCATGGCGGCGGATAAGCGCCCCGCGGCCTTTTTTGTGAACAAAAGGGTTCACGAACCAGCGCACCCAAAGACGGGGCCGGGGGTGCCTGTGCGGCGAAATCAGCCCGATGACGAATTGTTTGAGCCGGGGGTTATTTCTGATCTTTTCAATCATAAGTCAATTACAGTGTTATATAACGAACTTTTGCAATGCGGCTGTCCGGGGTTTTGAATCCGGAGCACGAAATTTCGGCAGTACGGTATTCAGTTTGTCTTCCCGAGCGATTCGTAAAGTGCCAGCAAGTGCCGGGCGGTCTTTTCCCACGAGAAACGTTTCACCCGTTCGAGGCCGTAGGCGACTTGCCTTGCGCGGAACGCTGCGTCGGTTTCGAGCCGCAGCAGGGCGTCGGCGATTGCCTTCGGGTCGGTCGGGTCGACGAGGATGGCGCCTTCGCCCGCCACTTCGGGGATCGCCGAGGTCGCGGATGTCACCACGGGCGTGCCGCAGGCCATCGCTTCGAGCTGCGGAATTCCGAAACTCTCGCGCAGCGAGGTGTAGAGGAACGCCGATGCGCCGTTGTAGACGGCCGGGAGGTCGCCGTTGGGGATATACCCCGGCAGACGGAGCATCCCGCGCAGTTCAGGCGCGCCGATCTCGCGCAGAATCTCCTCCGCGGCCTGCTCCCTCAGGTCGGCGACCAGCAGCGGCAGGGGTTTCTCCGAGCGGCGCACGTACTCGGCGTAGGCGCGCAACGTGCCGGACGTGTTCTTCTTGGGGTCGGTGTTGCCCAGAAAGAAGATGTAGCCGGGATCGGAGAGGTATTTGCCGACGGTCCGCGCCACATCGTCCAGCGGCCGGAACCGTTCGTTGTAGCCGTTGTAGATGGCCGTGATCCGTTCGGGATCGAGACCGAGGGCCGTGCGGATGCGGTCGCATTCGAATTGCGAGACGGTGATGATCTTCCGGCACTTGGGCAGGATGCGCGGCACGACCAGCCGGCGGTAGATGCGTCCCAGCGACTGGTAGGACGACTTGTTGCGCGAAGCCTGCTTTTCGAGGAAGATGATGTCGTGCAGCGTCAGCACCAGCGGAGTGCGGCCCCATACGGGCGCCGTGTTGCTTGTGCAGTGCAGCAGGTCGGGTTTCACGCGGGCCACGGCCCGCGGCAGCGCCCACTGTTCCCACAGCGGATAGGTCGGGCAGCGGAGCGTCTCGATATGCATGTTGGGCGTCTCCTCCAGACAGCGGTCCCCGCCTTCGCCCGTGAAGATGAAGTATTCGTTTTTCGTGTCGATCTTCTGCAGGCAGCGGATGGTTTCGAGCGCCACGAAGTCCATGCCGTGTTTGTTGGGGCGGAAGATGCGCTGTGCCTCGATCGCGATTTTCATGGTCGGTTTCCGGTATTGTTTCCGGGGGCTTCGCTTCCGGCCCCGGTATGTTCGGTGTGGATGAATTTGTCTTTGGTGCCCCGCAGCCGGAAGAGGTTGGCAAGCGTCAGCAGGAACAGGACGGGCATTCGCCTAAGGGCGTGTCCCAGCCGGGCGTCGGCCTGCTCGTCGGGCAGCGCCATCGCCATGGCCAGGAGCAGCAGCAGGACGGCCACCCACCATTTTATCGAACCCATGGGTGCGCATACCGTCATCACGACGGCCCACAGGGGCACCAGCCCCAGCAGCAGGATGCGCGGCGGCAGGCACCATTGCAGGAGTTTGTCGCAGTAGTCGAGGTTGCCCGCGGCGATTGCGCCCGGCAGCTGCCGGACGGCCGACCCCAGCGCGTAGAACTGCGCGGCGATCCATCTGCGCCGCTGGTTGTAGTAGGCGCCTTCGCCCTGCACCTTCTCGTCCAGCACGCGCAGGCCGTCGATGTAGTCGATGTAGATGCCCTGCCTGAGCAGCAGCGCTTCGAGTTCCTTGTCTTCGCCCGACGTGGTGCAGCGGGCGATGTTGTCGCGGAACCACTTGTATTCGAAGGCCATGCCCGAACCGATGAGCGCCGAGGAGAGTCCCAGCGCCACGTGTCCGCGGCGGAATATGGCGTTGTTGATCTCTTCGCTCGCCGCATCCAGCACGGCGGTGTCGGTGTCGCGGTTCTTGGCCGTGCGGTGGGCCTGTACGGCTTGCACGCCGCTGTCGAAGACGTCGTTGAGCCGGGCGATGAAATCTTCGCCGGCCAGATTGTCGGCGTCGAGGATCGTGACGGCTTCGGCGGCTTCGGGTCCCAGCTCTTCGACCGCGAAATTCAGCGCCTTGGCCTTGGAGCTGTTTTCGAAGGAGACCTCCAGCACGCGGATCGGCAGCGTGCGCAGTTCGGCCAGCGTTTGGGGTTTCAGCCGGTCGGCGATCACGACCACCTCGTGCAGCTGTGCGGGATACTCCTGCCGCAGGGCCGCCTGCGCCGTGCGGACGATCACCGCATCGCTTTTGTAGGCGGGAATCAGCGTCACGAACTTCCGCCGGCGTTTGGCCTGCGGATAGTCGTCCATGCTTTTGCGCGTCGAGAAGAGCGCGAAGACGAAAAGATAGAGCACCGGAAGTCCCAGTACGAAGATGAAAATCCAGTCGGCTATGTTCAGAAGAGTCGTCATGCCTGCTTGTTTTTCAGGGTGAAGAAGTCGCGTACGCCCCGGCATACGGCTTTCGCGAGGTCGCCGCGCCGGTGCGCGAGCGCCGAGACGGCGTTTTTGGGCGCCGCTATGCAGAGCTGGTAGGCGACCGAAAGCAGCCGCGCGCCGCCCCGGAGGTTGCGCCATGCGAAGAGCAGCCGGTTGCGGGTCAGGCAGTAGCTCCGCAGGGGGCTTTGTTGGCCCGTGGTCGCGCTCTCCTTGTGGAATACCGTGCAGCGGGGATCGTAGACGATGCGCCGGCCCTGTTCGCGGATGCGTACCGACCAGTCCAGCTCCTCGTAATAGAGGAAGTAGATCTCCGGCATCGGTCCGGCTTTTTCGAGCGTTTCGCGCCGGACCATCATCGCCGCGCCGTGCGCATAGGGCGTGTCGTGCGGGGTGTCGTACCGCCCGTCGTCGGGTTCCCCGAAGCCGATCAGGGCGTTGCGCAGCGTGATGCGCGTCAGGGGCGTGTAGCCCGCGAACTGAATATGCTGCGGAGGAGCGAAAAACCGGATTTTCGGACAGACCGCGCCGATCGAGCGGTCGTTGTCGAGGGTTTCGCGGAGGTAGTGCAGGGTGTCCTCGGTGACTTCGGTGTCGTTGTTCAGCAGCAGCAGATAATCGCCCGTCGCCGCCGCGAATCCGAGGTTGTTGCCGCCGGCGAACCCTAAGTTGCGTTCGCTGCGCAGCACCTTGACGTCGGGGTAGCGTTCCCGCAGCGGGGCCGCTTCGTCGCGCGTTGAGCCGTTGTCCACGATCACGATCTCCAGCGGAGTCGTGACATGCCGCCGCAGCGAGTCGATCATCGCGCAGGTGAGGTCGTAGCCGTTGTAATTGACCGATATGACCGATATCCGCCTCTCCATCATTCGTAATTTTCC
>OHKD01000673.1_pt1 | contig 12202 bp, 6 predicted proteins | sample 1568801 | NCBI WGS metagenome assembly OHKD01 (sample SAMEA3879525, study PRJEB24766) | human gut metagenome | biome: human-associated habitat; feature: feces | place: USA | collected 1985/1987
TGAGACAATACATATCACTGAAACCGGAATATAAAGATGCCTACAAGCAATTAATCCTCTTCCCCGTTCAAGCCATGGCAAACCTGTACGAAATGTATTATGCACAAGCCATGAACCATAAATTGTATAAAGAAAACAATCCGCAAGCTAACGAATGGGCAGATAAAGTGGAACAGGCTTTTGCACGGGATAAAGCGTTGAGTGACGATTATAACAACATTATGTCCGGCGGCAAATGGAAGAATATGATGATTCAGAAACATATCGGTTATACCTCATGGAATGATAACTTCCCCGCTGATACACTGCCTAAAATCTACCGAATCGAAAATCCGGAAAAGGCTGTCGGCGGATACGTATTCACCGGACAAGACGGATATATAGCCATAGAAGCCGAACATTACTACAGCGCTAAAGCAGCGCCTGATACGGAATGGACAGTGATTCCCTATATGGGGCGTACCCTTAGTGGCATGGCTCTGATGCCTTACACACAACCAACTGACGGAGCTTCTATCTCCTACAAGATAAAGTTGCCTAAAGGAATTGACAAGGTGACTGTCCATGTGATAGTCAAATCAACTCTTGCTTTCCACGATCGCAAAGGACATGAGTATAGTATCGGATTTGAAGGAGGAAAGGATCAGACGATCAATTTCAATCATAACTTAAACGAGCTTCCTGAAAATGTATACAGCATATACTATCCGACAGTCGCACGACGCATCGTTGAGAAAAAAGCAAAACTGAATGTACCGAATACATCAGACGGTATGCAAACAATCACTTTCAAACCTCTTGATCCGGGTATCGTGCTGGAAAAGTTAGTCGTAGACTACGGAGGCTATAAGAAATCTTGTCTGTTTATGAACGAATCGAAAAGTAAGAGAGAAAGTAGATAAAAAAGCTCAATCCAATCAATGCAGAGATGAGTTAATAACTACATCACTGATTGTATTCACATACAAATTTTGCAGTTCTTATTATCAGCCTATTATTTTATCCTATGGAACATACACCATATATATTAGTAACATTAATATGGAAAGAAGTTACTTCCAAGGTAGATTTCAGAAACAGTTTTTTGCCTTTTGTATTGGAAAATGAGCTACCTTTGCTACAAATCCATACAATATGAACAGAAACACTTTTTTTGTATTATTCCTATTAATAAGCAACCTTGTTTCAGGACAGGATCTGAAACTGTGGTATAGTCAACCTGCACAAAATTGGTCGGAAGCTCTCCCTATTGGTAACTCCCGTCTTGGAGCCATGGTATATGGCGGAATCGAACGCGAAGAATTACAACTCAACGAAGAAACATTTTGGGCAGGTTCTCCATACAATAATAATAACCCGAATGCCGTACATGTGCTACCGGTTGTACGCAAACTGATTTTTGAAGGGAGAAACAAGGAAGCGCAAAGACTCATTGACGCCAACTTCTTAACCCAGCAACACGGAATGAGCTATCTGACATTAGGTAGTCTTTACCTGGAATTTCCGGAACACCAAAACGCATCCGGCTTTTACCGCGATCTGAATCTGGAGAATGCAACGACAACTACCCGCTATCAAGCGGATGACGTCACTTATACCCGCACCACTTTTGCCTCATTTACTGACAATGTCATTATTATGCATATCAAAGCAAGTAAAGCAAACGCACTGAACTTTACTATTGCATATAACTGCCCTCTAGTACATAAGGTGAATGTTCAGAATGATAAGCTGACCGTCACCTGTCAAGGGAAAGAGCAGGAAGGTTTGAAAGCCGCACTACGGGCAGAATGTCAAATCCAAGTAAAAACGAATGGCACTCTCCGCCCGGCAGGAAATACTCTCCAAATAAATGAAGGAACAGAAGCCACCCTTTATATATCGGCAGCAACCAACTACGTAAACTACCAGGATGTCAGCGCCGATGAATCCCACCGGACCAGCGAATATCTGAAAAGAGCAATGCAAATACCTTACGAAAAAGCTCTCAAAAGCCATATCGCTTATTATAAAAAACAATTTGACCGTGTACGCCTTACATTACCGGCAGGCAAAGCTTCCCAACTGGAGACTCCCAAACGAATTGAAAACTTCGGAAATGGGGAAGACATGGCAATGGCAGCTCTACTTTTCCATTATGGACGTTATTTACTGATTTCTTCTTCGCAACCGGGTGGGCAACCGGCTAATCTGCAAGGAATATGGAATAACAGCACACATGCACCTTGGGATAGTAAATACACCATCAACATTAATACAGAAATGAACTATTGGCCGGCAGAAGTGACAAATCTCCCGGAAATGCATGAACCGCTGTTCCAGATGGTGAAAGAATTGTCAGAGTCGGCACAAGGCACAGCACGCACCTTGTACGAATGCCGTGGATGGACCGTACATCATAACACGGATCTGTGGCGTATGGCCGGACCTGTGGATGGTGCTTCGTATGTCTGGCCGTTGGGTGGTGCTTGGCTGAGCCAACATCTGTGGCAACATTATCTTTATACAGGCGATCAGGCATTCCTGAAAACAGCATATCCGGCTTTGAAGGGGGCAGCCGATTTCTTCCTGGATTTCCTGGTGGAACATCCTAAATATGGCTGGATGGTCTGTGCACCTTCTATGTCTCCCGAACAGGGCCCTCCGGGAACCGGTACAATGATTACTGCCGGATGTACGATGGACACCCAGATTGTGCTGGATGCATTGACTTCCGTGCTGTCGGCTACCCAACTGTTGTATCCCGCTAATACCTCCTATCGGGATAGTCTGCAAAGCATGATTAAGCGTTTGCCGCCTATGCAGATAGGCAAGCATAACCAGTTGCAGGAGTGGCTGGCGGATGTGGATGATCCGAATAATGACCATCGTCATGTTTCTCATTTGTACGGGCTTTATCCCAGTAACCAGATTTCCCCCTATGCGCATCCGCAGCTTTTCCAGGCAGCTAAACGCTCACTTCTCTATCGGGGTGACATGGCTACGGGGTGGTCTATCGGTTGGAAAATCAATCTGTGGGCACGTCTGCTCGACGGTGATCATGCTTATAAGATTATCAAGAATATGTTGAAGCTGGTGGAAAAGGATAATCCTGACGGACGTACTTATCCGAACATGTTTGACGCACACCCGCCTTTCCAGATTGATGGAAACTTCGGTTTCACTGCCGGTGTAGCCGAGATGTTACTTCAAAGTCATGACGAGGCTTTACATTTATTGCCCGCCTTGCCTCAGGATTGGAATAAGGGTAGCGTAAAAGGTCTGGTAGCTCGCGGTGCTTTTGAAGTGGACATGGATTGGGATGGTGGTGAATTGACTACGGCTACCGTAACTTCACGCATTGGCGGCAATCTGCGTATACGTTCGTATGTGCCGTTGGAAGGTACAGGTCTTAAGGAAGCGAAGGGGGATAATCCGAATCCGTTGATGAAGCGCGGAGCTATTAAGGAACCGCTGGTCGCTGCCGGATTAAGGGCGCAATATCCTCTCTTGTATAAGATTTATGAGTATGATATACAGACACAACCGGGAGAAAAGTACACATTGCACAGAGCATTCTGACAATCGATATTACGAATAAGAAATAGAAATAGGTTATGGTAAAAAGATTCAATTGGTTTATTGTATGCTTGTTGTTTTCAATAGGTATTACGGCGCAGGCTGCCGGTAAACAGTACAATTCGTACAAAGGATTGGTGATGGCCGGTTATCAGGGGTGGTTTAATGCCCCTGATGATGGCGCCAATCGGGGGTGGTACCACTATACCGGACACGATGGCTTTCGCCCCGGTTCTTGTACGATTGACTTCTGGCCGGAAGTGTCGGAGTATAAAAGACTATATAAGACGGAGTTCAAGTTTGCAGACGGAACGCCCGCTTATACTTTCTCTTCGCACGATGAGTCTACGGTAGATACTCATTTCAGATGGATGAAAGAATATGAATTGGATGGTGTGTTTATGCAGCGTTTTGTCGGGGAAATCCGTGGTGAGAGTGGTTTGAAGCATTTCAATACTGTTTTGAACTCTGCCATGAAAGCCGCCAATAAATATGAGCGTGCCATTTGTGTTATGTATGATTTAAGTGGTATGCGTCCCGGTGATGAGGATGTTTTGCTAAAAGATATTGCCGATGTGGCTAAACGTCATTCTTTGAAAGATCATGCCAAGAATCCCTCCTATCTGTATCATAATGGAAAACCGCTGGTTACGGTCTGGGGAGTAGGTTTCAATGATCATCGCCGTTACGGTCTGGATGAAGCCGAAAAGATTATCAATGGTTTGAAGGCACAGGGCTTTAGTGTGATGTTGGGAGTGCCTACACACTGGCGCGAATTGAGTGGAGATACCGAATCGGACCCTCGTCTGCATGAGTTGATAAAACGGTGTGATGTTGTGATGCCCTGGTTTGTAGGACGGTATAATGAAGACTCGTATCCTCGTTATCAGAAACTGATTAAAGGTGACATCGAGTGGGCGAAAAAGAATAAAGTGGATTATGTACCTTTGGCTTTCCCAGGATTCTCTTGGCGTAATATGAAGGGGCATGAGAACAGTGTGCAGATACCGCGTAACAAAGGTTCGTTCCTTTGGAAGCAGTTGTCCGGAGCTTTGAAGGAAGGTGCGGAAATGCTTTATGTAGCTATGTTTGATGAGATAGATGAAGGTACGGCTATCTTTAAATGTGCTAAAAAGGTTCCCGTAGGTGCCAGTACATTTGTGCCCATTGAGGAAGGCATTGGTAGTGATCATTATTTGTGGCTGGTGGGCCAGGCCGGTAAAATGTTGCGTAAGGAAATACCGTTGGAGATGAAGCAACCGGTACGTTAGTAGACTCTTTTTCACTTAAAGAGCCTCATTAAGCGGATTTTAATGTTTCATTAATTATAGTTTCACTGTTTTATTAATAGGTTACCGTTTACTTTGCAACATCAAACAGAGTAAAATTAATATCTGATAGTATGAATTTTAAAAAGCACTTGTTTCTTTTTGCAGGTATATTGTCCTGCTCTTTTATAATGGCTCAACAGCCAAGTGATATCTTATCAGTGTCGGCATCAACCAAACTGGAGAAAGCCTCGCTGGCTTTTGATAAAGATCCGAAAACGATGTGGGAAGTGAATGGTCAGGATCTGAAGGCGGACCAGTGGCTGATGTTTACCATACAGACTCCTGGTGATGTGTGTGAACTTAACCTTCAGATGCAGGGTGTATCAAAGGAAGAACTGAAGCAACTGATGAGTGTATTTGTTACTTATGATCCGATGAATCTGGGAGTTCCGGTGGACTATCAGGTGAAGGGTAGTGCGAAAGAAATGCAGGTCACGTTTTCACCTAAATACGGTGCTCACGTTCGACTGGCATTTAAAGGCGATAGCCGTGTGAAACCTTTTTCGGTGAAAGAGGTAGCGGTATTTTTGGCAGATAAAGTGCTGAAAGACCGAAAAGGAGAGAAAACATCTCTTCGTTATATGGATCCGACGCTTCCGGTGGAAGAACGTGTGGAAAGTCTGCTGAGTGTAATGACTCCGGAAGACAAGATGGAATTAATTCGTGAGGGATGGGGGATCCCGGGGATTCCTCATTTATATGTACCGCCCATTACAAAAGTAGAAGCGGTGCATGGGTTCTCATACGGTAGCGGTGCTACTATTTTTCCGCAAGCATTGGCAATGGGAGCCACCTGGAATAAGAAACTGACAGAAGATGTTGCTATGGCTGTTGGTGACGAAACTCTTGCAGCAGGTACTATGCAGGCATGGTCTCCGGTACTCGATGTGGCACAGGATGCACGTTGGGGACGTTGTGAGGAGACATTTGGTGAAGACCCTGTGCTGGTATCACAAATTGGTGGAGCTTGGATTAAAGGATATCAATCTAAAGGCTTGTTTACTACTCCGAAACATTTTGGTGGGCATGGCGCCCCCTTGGGCGGACGTGATTCCCATGATATCGGTTTGTCCGAACGTGAAATGCGTGAGGTGCATCTGGTTCCGTTCCGTCATGTGATTCGCAACTATGACTGCCAATCTGTAATGATGGCTTATTCTGATTATCTAGGTGTGCCGGTTGCTAAAAGCAGAGAGTTATTGCATAGTATTCTGCGTGAGGAATGGGGATTTGACGGCTTTATTGTGAGTGACTGCGGTGCTATCGGTAATCTGACTGCCCGTAAACATTATACAGCAAAAGATAAGATAGAAGCCGCTAATCAGGCTCTGGCGGCAGGCATCGCTACCAATTGTGGTGATACTTACAATGACAAAGAGGTGATACAAGCTGCAAAAGACGGACGTATCAATATGGAAAACCTGGATGAGGTTTGTCGCACCATGCTGCGTATGATGTTCCGTAACGAACTGTTTGAGAAGACACCGAATAAACCTTTGGACTGGAATAAGATATATCCGGGATGGAACTCAGACAGCCATAAAGAAATGGCACGTCAGGCAGCACGCGAATCTATTGTAATGCTGGAAAATAAAGATAACATATTGCCTTTGGCTAAAGATATGCGTACGATTGCTGTAGTAGGTCCCGGAGCGGATGATCTCCAGCCGGGTGACTATACTCCCAAACTTTTACCCGGTCAGTTGAAATCTGTATTGACAGGTATCAAACAAGCGGTGGGTAAGCAGACAAAGGTGGTTTATGAACAAGGTTGTGATTTTACAAGTTTGAATGGGACGGATATTCCCAAGGCAGTGAAAGCAGCTTCTCAGTCGGATGTAGTAGTGTTGGTTTTGGGAGATTGCTCTACCAGTGAATCAACGACAGATGTTTACAAGACTTCCGGAGAAAACCATGATTATGCCACTCTTATTTTACCGGGTAAGCAACAGGAGTTATTGGAAGCCGTTTGTGCAACCGGCAAACCTGTAATCTTAATTCTTCAGGCAGGCCGTCCTTACAACTTGTCTAAGGCGTCAGAACTGTGTAAAGCTATTCTTGTTAACTGGCTACCGGGACAAGAAGGTGGTCCGGCTACGGCTGATGTGCTGTTCGGTGATTATAATCCTGCCGGTCGTTTGCCGATGACGTTCCCGCGTCATGTAGGTCAGCTTCCTCTGTATTATAACTTTAAGACTTCCGGTCGTCGTTATGAGTATTCAGACATGGAATTTTATCCTCTTTATTATTTTGGATATGGTTTAAGCTACACTTCTTTTGAATATTCCGGTTTGAAGATACAGGAAAAGGATAATGGTAATGTTGCAGTACAGGCAACTGTGAAGAATGTGGGGCAACGTGCCGGAGACGAAGTTGTTCAGTTGTATATAACTGATATGTATGCCAGCGTGAAAACGCGTATTACAGAGCTGAAAGATTTCACTCGTGTTCATCTGCAACCGGGTGAGTCAAAGACAGTTTCTTTTGAACTGACACCTTATGAACTCTCATTACTCAATGATCGTATGGACAGAGTAGTAGAGAAAGGAGAGTTTAAGATATTAGTCGGCGGAGTTAGCCCTCAGTATGTGGCAAAAGACCGTATAAAAGATAGTGTAGGTTATGCGGATGCAAAGAAAGGATTGTCCGGTATGCTTGAATATACTCATGAATTTGCCGCAGATTTCGGTTTGTCATTGTTCAAAGTTGAAGAGAACTTGCTGAAAAATCAGAAGACAATCTGGGTATCTGTTAAGAACAATGGTACTCTGATGGATACTGGTAAGATAGAAATGTACGTTGGAGGTAAGAAGACAGGAGAGAATGTGCATTATGAACTGGCTCCGGGAGAAGAGAAACTGATACCTTTCAGTGTGGATAAGAATAATGACGGAGATGTGCTGTTCACCACTAAATATAAAGTGTTGTCTATATAAACTTGATATAATGAAGAAACTGTTAGCATTTATATGCCTGTGTATGGGGTTGAATTCTAAGTCCTCTCCAAACAATATCTATAAAATCTTACCCAAGTTTACGAACATTAACGTATCCTTGGGTAAGTTCGTATATAGACATAACTACTCTTCAGAAGTGTATAGCTACTTCCTAAACCTAAGATGTTTTCGAAGTTAGGAACCTTTTTATTATACGGCTAATGTTACAAATGGAGTCTGCCTTCGTATCACAGCAAAAGACCTTGCTATGATTTTGGCTCTTACAGCATTGATTACAGATGCTTTATGTTTCCCCTCCGCTATTTTCCTTTTATAATATGCTTTCATCTGCGGATCCCAAGAGATGGCAGTAATAGCTGCCCGGGTAAGGTATACTTTTACTTCTTTGTTAGCCAATGAAGAAGTCTGCGTTTTTCCCCGTATGGAAATACCTGAAGTATGTTCAAATGGGGCAACCCCACAATAGCAGGCAAATTTCCTCGGGTTGTCAAATCTTTGAAAATTGTCAGTAACACACAGTAATACAATAGCATTGATAATTCCTATTCCTTTTATACTTCTTAATAGCAAGTAGTTTGTGTAAAGCGATGTACTGACGGCTATTAGTTGCTCCATATCCTCTTCCACCTCCAGGATCTTTTCTTTTATCGACTTGAGCTGCTCTTCCAAAAAAGAAATGGCTTCTGTCACATTAGCCAATTTAGCCATCTGGGAGAATGTTTCCAATAACTTTATGCTTGATACTTTTTGCTTGACCAAATTGTCACGTATAATAATCCATCCTCGTAGTCTCACCAAGTCTTTGTCAGGCAATTTGTATAACTCCAGTTTTCGATAGTGTAATATCGCATAGTTCGCTATTCTTTTGGCGTCAATGCGGTCATTTTTGCCTCGTTGCAAGCCTATGGACTTCTTGATGGTCAACGGGCAAACCAAAGCCAGGGAAAATCCCATGGAGACACTGGAAACAGATAACTCTGTGACATAACTTCCCATGTTTTCAGCACAGAACAAGAGTTTGGATAAAGAGAGATGATAACCAGCTATCCAATCCAATAAAGATTGGATCCCTTCTGGAGTGTTATCAAAAGACTTGTGAGACAACTCTTTTTCGTCCGCAGACATTAATGATGCATCGAAAGTTTTTTTTCCTACATCAAGACCTACAAAATGAGAATAATTCATAACTTTGTATTTACAGTATTAAACATGAAGGAGAAACAGCTAATACATTTATTAGGTCGTGAGCCTACAATTCTAACTGGCTAGGTTCTCCTATTAAGAGAGTTGCAGTCTGATTCAGCCTATAGCCATTTAAGACTAGTGTCAAAGTTAGTTCACTGCAACTCTTCTTTTCAAATATACACTTATATTTTATTGTGATATTTAATACTGCAAATGTAAATGTGTCAAAATGCTGGCACAACCTTTTTTTATGCGCAAAGCCCGGACTTTCCCAAGCCCGGGCTTTGTTATTACCCAAAGTTTATGTAACTTTAGGCATCAGTTTTTTCGTTATGGCAAAGTTACATTTTCGTCCTTACATTCCCAACCAAACCGTTCTTTTTCCACAAAGAATTGATGAAAACATAGCTGCGGACGATCCTGTCCGCATAGTCAATGCAGTTGTTGATAATCTCAATCTTGATAATTTCAAGAAGCTTTATAAAGAAACGGGGCGCTCAGCTTATCATCCCAAAATGATGCTCAAGGTAATTATCTACGCTTATATGAATAATATCTATTCCTGTCGTAAAATAGAGAAGCTTCTTTTGCGTGATATCCATTATATCTGGCTTGCCGGTCATGAGCATCCGGATTTCATAACCATCAACCGTTTCCGTAACCGTGTAAAGGAGGAAATAAACAACGTCTTCACGCAGCTGGTTCTTGTCCTTGCCGACAAGGGTTTCATCAGTCTTGACGTGGAGTATATCGACGGCACCAAGATTGAGTCCAAGGCCAACAAATATACTTTTGTCTGGCGCAAGACAGTCGAAAAGAACCGTACAAGGTTGCTGAATAAGATTCGCATCCTTCTGGAGCAGGTGGATGAAGCCATTATACAGGAGAACTCTGTAAAAGACACATCCGTGGAGTTGACTCCCTCCATGCTCTCTAATATAGTGGATGAACTCAAAGAAGTGCTGGAACACCAAGTAACACAGGACAAGGAACAAAAGAAAGCTCTGCGTGAAAAGAAAAAACAGGTCAGGGAACTTGAAGGGTATCGTGACAAGCTGATGGAATACGACAATCACCTTGAAGTCCTTGGAGAACGTAATTCCTATTCCAAGACCGATCCTGATGCCACATTCATGCGTATGAAAGAAGACGCCATGAAGAACGGGCAGACCAAGCCCGGGTATAATTTACAAACAGGTACTGAAAACCAGTTCATCATAGACTTCCGGCTGTTTCCCAACCCCACCGATACGCTGACCCTGATCCCTTTCTTCCACTCCTTCCAGCACCGCTATAACCGCTTACCGGGTATCGGTGTGGCAGACTCCGGTTACGGCTCGGAAGAAAATTACCGGTTCATGCAGGAAAATGGGATAGAGGCCTTTGTCAAGTACAACTACTTCCATAAAGAGCAGCGTCCCCGTTATACTCCCAACCCGTTCCATGCGGAAAGTCTCCATTACAATGCGGGGGAGGATTATTACGTTTGTCCGATGGGGCAACACATGAACCGCATAGGAACCAGACGTGACAAAACAGCGAGCGGATACATCACCGAAAGTGCCCGGTATAGAGCACAAAGATGCGAAGGTTGTCCTTTGCATGGAAGTTGTTTTAAAGCACAGGGGAACCGTATTATAGAAGTCAACCACCGGTTAAACCAATATAAACGGCAGGCACGGGAAAGGTTAGTTTCAGAAGAAGGAGTCAGGCATAGAGGCAGGCGGTGTATAGAACCGGAAGCTGTTTTCGGACAAATGAAATACAACATGGCATACAGGAGGTTCCGGCATGTGGGAGAAGACAAGGTGAAAATGGACTTTGCCTTCTTTGCCATAGCTTTTAATATCAAAAAGATGTGTGCAAAACTGAGAAAAGCAGGAAAGGAGCTCATTACACTTGCTAAATCTATATTTATTGAACTATTTATAACCCGATACAACGGGAAGATAGCAACTTGTTACCAAATGAATGAGAAAAAAGCGGCGTAGACAAAAGAAAAGATAACAGGACTATAAATTATAGAAAAAGGTTGTGCCAACGTTTTGACACAACCCCTTTGTTATGAGTGAAAATTTGATTACTTGTCTTTTCTTAAAGCTTCGAAAATCAATCCTTCCAATTCTTCTGCCAATTCCGGATTGTCAGCAATAACTTGTTTGGCTGCGTCGCGGCCTTGAGCTATCTTGGTATCATTGTAGCTAAACCAGGAACCACTCTTTTTGACGATACCCAGTTCGGCACCCAAGTCAATGATTTCTCCGGCACGGGAAATGCCTTCTCCGAACATGATATCAAATTCTGCTCTGCGGAAAGGAGGTGCCACTTTGTTCTTTACCACTTTTACTTTAGTCTGTTTACCCAGCACTTCGTCACCATTCTTGATAGCCTGGCTTCCGCGGATATCAAGGCGTACGGAAGCGTAGAATTTCAGAGCGTTACCACCAGTGGTTGTTTCTGGATTACCGAACATTACACCGATTTTCTCACGCAACTGGTTGATGAAAATACAAGTCGTACGTGTCTTGCTCACAGCAGCTGTCAACTTACGAAGAGCCTGCGACATCAAACGTGCCTGAAGGCCTACTTTGTTATCACCCATGTCGCCTTCGATTTCCGCTTTAGGAGTCAGTGCGGCTACAGAGTCAATAACGATGATGTCAATAGCAGAAGAACGAATCAGTTGTTCCGCAATCTCCAACGCCTGCTCTCCGTTATCCGGTTGAGAGATATAAAGATCATCGATATTTACGCCCAGTTTAGATGCGTAGAAACGGTCGAAAGCGTGTTCGGCATCAATAAAAGCAGCGATACCACCGGCCTTTTGTGCTTCAGCAATGGCGTGGATAGCCAATGTTGTTTTACCGGAAGACTCCGGGCCATAGATTTCGATGATTCTACCTCTAGGGTAACCTCCAACGCCAAGTGCCACGTTCAGGGCAATAGAGCCTGTCGGGATCACTTCTACTTGTTCAACACTATCATCACCCATTTTCATGATAGAACCTTTACCGAAGCTCTTTTCTATCTTTTCCATGGCAGCCTGTAAGGCTTTTAGTTTTTCGCTTGATGCCATTTTATTATTATCTGTTTCAAAGTTTAATTCGTCTTCTTTCTTTGCCATAATGATCGATTTATAAAATTTGTGAAGCGTGTTCTTTGGTCTTTACT
>OHKD01000681.1_pt1 | contig 12036 bp, 8 predicted proteins | sample 1568801 | NCBI WGS metagenome assembly OHKD01 (sample SAMEA3879525, study PRJEB24766) | human gut metagenome | biome: human-associated habitat; feature: feces | place: USA | collected 1985/1987
CAGGAGACTTATCAGGAGAAGGTAATACCTTTGATCATCATTTGGCAGCAGACTATCTACGGCTTTGTGAAAAGGATACGCCGGAAGCACGTTACTTCAAAACGCAAGGCATTACTCCCGCCTCTGCCCCACAAGGATTCTTTGTATATAACTATGGAGCAGCAGGTATTTTCCGAAGAAGCGATTGGATGGTAACCTTAAAAGGATATACCACTGACGTCTGGGGATCTGAAATTTACCGGAAAGATAACCGCTACGGACGTTATCAGAGTTATGGTTCCGTCCAGATTATGGGATACCCCTCACGCCTTGCCAGCGGTTACGATGAGAACGGTTGGGATTGGAATCGCCTACCGGGAACTACGACCATCCACTTACCATTCGAATTACTGGATAGCCCGCTACCGGGAACTACCATGGCACATTCCAAAGAAAATTTCTCAGGCAGTAGTTCACTGGAAGGGAAAAACGGCATGTTTGTTACGAAACTGATGGAACGTGAACTGAAAAACTTCACTCCGGATTTCGTAGCCCGCAAATCCGTCTTCTGCTTTGAAAACCGGATGATCTGTTTAGGAACAGGTATTCATAACAGCAATAACGAATATCCAACCGAAACAACTCTCTTCCAAAGTACATTCCAAAAGAGAAAGAGCACTATCTTCGTCAACGGAGAAGAAGAAAAAGAGATTGGTTTCAAAAAGAAACTTTCCGGTACTACTGAAAAGTTACTTTCTATCAGGGACAGTTACAATAACCATTATTTCGTGAAAGACGGTAATGTACAAATACAGATTAAGGAACAAGAATCCCGTCATGAAAAAACACGCGCTGTAACACAGGGCACTTTCGCTTCAGCATGGATTGAACATGGAAAAGCCCCTAAAAACGGAACGTATGAATACCTCGTATGGATACAGCCAACCGATCTGGAATTAAAAGAACATGAGGCTTTGCAAACATACGAAGTATTACAACGAAATGATAGTGCACATATCGTTCACGACCGATTAACCAATATTACTGCCTATGCTGTCTTCGAAACCTATCGCTCGCAACGGGATAACCTGCTTAGTCTTATTCCGGCAGAAACAATGGTTATGTATAGGAGGGACAAAGCGAATATCATTATGAGCGTTTGCGATCCAAACCTAAATATTGAGGAAAAGGCATATACCACCAAGAACCCCAGCCGCGTTCTTAAAAAGAGACTTGAATTAAAAGGAAAATGGAAAATCAGTATACCTAATGAAAAAGTAATCCTGACTGCAGACGGAGAGAATACCATTCTCACTGTTCATTGCCAACATGGGCAACCTGTAGAATTCAGTCTCCAGCAAAATTAAAAATCCCGGAAGAATATTTGTAGCAATTACTCTGCTACATGTCTGGAAGTTGTCTGAACCGTACTTGCTCCGTACATTCTCCACTCAGAGGTACCTCTACACGACGAAAGTACGAGGTTGGTACGGAGCAAGTATAGTTCAGGTATGGTTTTATGGAACATGGTTATTCCGCTAAAATAGTTACCTTTGCAGAAATATTGAATAACTGATTGATATGCAGAGTACCCTCCCCATTCATTTTGCCCCGCTGCAAGGTTACACCGAGGCTATTTACCGACAAGCGCATGCCCGTATATTCGGTGGTGTAGAGAGCTATTATACTCCTTTTGTACGTGTAGAGCACGGAGAAATCCGAAAAAAAGACATGCGCGAAATTACTCTGGAAAACAACCGTGGCGTGCAGCTTATTCCGCAACTAATTGCTCCCGATGTGGACAAAATGGAGCTGATAATTGCCCTATTCATCGAAAAAGGATATAAGAATGTGGACATAAATCTGGGATGTCCTTTCCCTCTTTTGGCTAAACGGCACAATGGTTCGGGAATGCTTCCTTATCCCGAAGAGGTACGGGAGTTGCTGACTGCTGCCATAAAGAATCACCCCGACCTTCAGTTCTCTGTCAAGATGAGGTTGGGTTGGGAGAACCCGGAAGAAAGTCTGGCTTTGCTACCCTTGCTGAATGAACTGCCACTGACACATATCATCATGCATCCCCGATTGGGAAAACAACAATATAAAGGGGAAGTGGATTTAAAAGGTTTTGAAGCCTTCTACAACGAATGTCGTCATCCGCTTATTTATAACGGTGATTTACTTACAGTAGAAGATATACAGACTATCAGCGAACGCTTTCCACGACTGGCAGGTATCATGATAGGTCGTGGACTGCTTGCTAATCCCGCCTTAGCTTTAGAGTATCAACAGGGACATCCGCTTTCTGAAAAGGATATGCAGGAGAGACTCAGATTGTTCCATGCTGACGTATTTGCCCAGTATGGCAATCTTCTGGAAGGGGGAGACAAACAACTGCTGACGAAAATGAAAAACTTCTGGGAATATCTGATGCCGGACGGAGACCGAAAGGCAAAAAAAGCGATTCATAAGTCCAACAAGCTGGAAACTTACCAGGCGGCAGTCCGCAGCTTGTTGGGGTAATCATTCATCTTATTCCGGATTTACGCCCGGAATCGTATGTACATCTTTACGTATCTGCGCTACATGATGCAACTTCATCCAGTCGTGCAGGTACTCACGGTGTTGCAACAGGATCTCTTTGTATTTCTCCTCGATGGCGAGGTTCCGCATTTCGCCACGGTCTTTTTCCATATCAAAAAGTTGCTCACGGTAACGGCCTTTGTCATATAACACATATTTATAGCGAGAGGTACGCAAAGCCCAGCCACGTGTATTTCCACCTTTATCGAAAGTAGTTTCGGTTACGATATAGTCCTGATGCCTCAATGACGGATCAGCTTTCTCTACCAACGATCTGAAAGAGACACCATGCAGCCCTTCAGGAAGCCGGATACCTGCCCAGTCGCAAACTGCTGCAAAAAAATCGACACCATTATTCACGAGTTGCGGCATCTCCTTGCCGGCATTCTTCTTTCCCGGTAAGGTTACAATCAGAGGGATATTTACCACCTCTTCATATAAAGCCGATTTCTGGTTCCAGTGGTGTGCTCCCACTCCGTCGCCATGATCACTGGTAAATATCACGACTGTATTCTTCCATAAATCCTGTTTGTCTATAGCATTCAGAATCTTACCGATTTCCGCATCCACCTTTTCAACCAGACGGTAATAGAGGTTCCGGTAACGGCGCCAATCATCCGGAGTATAGTTACGGGTAGGATAAGCCGAATAATTCAGGCTCTGCTCATAACTGATAACATCAGCGTCATAGGGATTCTTAGCAAAATTAAGAGGTAGTCCCGGCCACTCATTCTGCGACAGGTCTTCTATATTCCCCCAAGGCAAATTCTGGCTACGTGCGTACTCACAAATATTATGCGGGTTATCGAATCCTGCCACCAAGAAGAAGGGTTTGGTATGTTTTTGTTCCAGAAAGCCGACACAGGCTTCCGCCAGCCCATTATCACTATGAGGATGGATAGTAGTAAAACCAAACTCTTTATCCGGCATGGAGGCAGTATGTACATGCCATTTACCGGCATAGATACAATCATAACCGGCATTTTGCATCAGTGTTCCCAAAGTCCGGGTACGCAATGAATCCGGTATCGGTGTACCATTTCGGGCAAGTCCTACTTCGTGCGAAGTATAGCCTGTAAACATAGCTGCCCTGGCAGGTCCACTCAGGGGCGTAGAACAATAGGCATTACGGAACAGAACACCCGCCTGTGCCAGTTTATCCATATTCGGAGTATGCAAGTCATCGTTTCCCATGCAACTCATCGCAGAGGCTGTCTGCTGATCGGTAACAATGTAGATGATATTAGGCAACTCTTTCGCCCAAGCCAAAGAAGGAACGACAGCCGTTGCACACAACATTATATTCTTTACTTTCATCACAGTTCTATTTTAAGGATTAACTTCATTATTTCTTCAGTTCCACATCGAAGCTGGCGGCATCTCTGCACGTAAATTGCAAAACAGTCTGCTGCTTATCTTTGGAAATCACTTTGCAATAAGGAGTTTCTGCAACATTCCATTCACCCTTTAAAGTAACGGTTACAGGTATTTCACCACTATCATTATCAATCCAGGGACGCGAATAGATACTGCGCTCCATACGTTTGCCATCCTTGTCAAAAGCCTCATCGCTCGGACCTCGATATAGTGCCAGATCCGGTTGGGAAACGGTCAATAAGAGCTTATCTCTGTCTTCACGTATCATGACGAGGCAGGAAGTATCAGCTTTCTGTAGCAATCCCTCCCCGGGCAATGCCTGTGGTGTTTCAAAAAGTACATATGAAGTCAGGTTATCAGTCAGAGAACGAACGATATGAGCATTGCGGTCTTGTTGCAATACCTTGTAAGACGGTTTCTTTGCGAAAGCTTTCAAGGAAGCTGCATCCGTACGGGGCAGGACAGCATATTCATAGGAAGCACCTTTCGGAGCTTTTCCATGCTCTAATACCAATGAAACCCAATCACCGGAAGTAGGTTTCGGATTACGTTCACCTACGGTAACTTGTGGGAAATTCCTTTCATATTTCGCCGCTTTCATCGTATTTTTCGACAGATAATATCCTACTCCGTTAGGATCGATATAGGTCTGTCCGTCACTTTTATAAGTTGCCCAGTAATCATGCATTTCGGGAGTAGTGGCTGCCAACTGGAAAACGGTAGTTTCTGTCGGGAATTCTTCATTTGTATTCTCAATATCCGTTCCCAGACATACGATCGTTCCATTGAAGAAGTGATAAGATTTACGGGCACGGTGTGAACCGTTGTACTTGTCATGCTCGTGAAGCTTCATGCCGAAGTTACCATTTAATTTTGCCTGAGACAAGCCACCTGCAAAAGCCTCGTCGGAATAAAGCATTTCTTCCATACCTGAGAAAGTATCTACATTCATCACTTTGGCACGAAGCTGATCGAATGGCAAATGAATAGTCGTCGTACCGGGAAAACGGTTCCAGTCGAAGCCTGCTTCCTGCCAACCACTGGTTGTAAAAGTAACCATTTCATCGGATTTTCCGGTCAATATCTGCATACTTCCGTGAGCCAGGTAGCGACCGAAGAAATTAGCATCCAGATAATGTTCGGCTGCCCAAAGGTAACGGGAATGCCCACGTACCACAGCAGCCCAATTATCCCGGCGCTGTACTGAAACACAGCCGTACCCTAACGCCAAATTACCTTGCGGATCGGGTTCGGGGCGGAATCCCTGTGCTTCAAATAGTTGTTTCAATTTCTGTTCATTGGCAGTAGATGCTTTCGGTAGATAATCAGGAGAATTCTTATCAGGAGTTTCCGTATAAGAAACCAGACGCAGATAAGCAGCAGCCAGTTCAGGATCGTATTTTTGTTTTCCATCGGGAGTGCCAGCCAATGCCAAAGTAGCATATTGTATAGGGATCAACTGTCCCTTTCCATTGGGATGGCGTCCTGACATGGAAAGAGCCCATTGCTTGGTATTACAATAGAAACGCATAGTGAGCAATACATTCTTTACTGTTTCGTGCGCTATTTCAGATACTTTGCGATGGTGGAAACAAGCACCGTCTTTTTTGAAAGAACCGGCCAATCCGAATGCCGGACGGCAACCATAATCTATCCAACGGGAGAAAGAACGGAGATATTGAAGTTTCTCAGGAGTATCTTCCATAATCAGGATACTTGCCATGCGCCCCTGCGTCTGCGTATTGAAAGTATCTATATCAATGCCATTAACCGTGGGTTTAGGATATACTTCATTGGTGATGGCATACCAGCGCAAAGTACGTTCCGCTTCGTTCAGCTTTCCGGCTTCTCTCAATACATCTTTCATCAGGAAATAGGCCACATACAAACCGCGCATACTGTATCCGTAATGATGGATATTTCCCCAACAACTGCCATAAGCTACTCCCTGATCGGTGATGTGGTCGTACATCGCCAGGAACTTCTGTTTCAGCTCATCCTTTGCCACAGCATCCGAAGCGTTGTTATAGGCATAGGCTATCCGGCGCATCAGATTGAAATACTCACTCATCTCCATCCCTAACTTGGTGAACATGCCTTTGTCCCAGTTGGGATACATACGTTCGTAAGCTTCAGCCTGGCGTACCATAAAGATGGGCAGTCCGCTTACAACACCGTCCTTATAAGTAATCCCATAGAAATCATATTTCTTACGGATACTTTTCATTTCTTTTTCTGTCAGTTTAGAAGGAGTATAAAGCATATCGCGGAAACGTTTTTCCATCAACTGCATGTCTTGTCTGTCCTTCTCGCTAACCGGAGTAAGGGCTATTTCCGGTTTCCACAGGGAGTGTTCATAAATCACCAGCCAATGGTTGGTGGTTCCTTTATTAACGAAAGGCACCTGCACATCAGCTGTTTGCTGACGGGCATCCACTTTACTGGCAGTTATCAGATGGTCTATGAACAACTCTCCCTTTACATCAGGTGCAACGATACGCAGTTCATTCATCCCGGGTTCAGGAGTGCCTTGCATATCGCGCTCGTAGCAGACCCACGCAGCACGCCAGCCGGTGAAGTTAATACCGAAAGGAAAGGAAGTACACTTCTTTCCATCTTTCAGGAATTCAAACTCAATAGTAGTATCCTGAGCCTTTGCATTGTACACCCAAACTATAAAAGCGGAAAGATAAGTGTCTTTTCCGGTAGAGTCTTTCTTCTCAAACTTCAGATCACGCTGAAGGGTTAGTACAGAACCGGGTTCAAACGTCCAGCGCAAACTATGCGTACCGTCTTTATAATGTTGGTCGCTAATGCCAAGCGTGGCCTTCGTAGCGCTCAGCCCGGCAGGAAGTTCAGGTTGTTCAAAAGAGAGCAACCGGTCATTCTTTACAACCTGTGCCGACAGGCTGAAAGAAAACAGTGCAGTGCATACAGCGGCAAGAATAGGTTTCATCAGATTAAGTTTCGTTATCATGGTATGAGAATATTAATAGAGTTAATTCAAGTGTTCGATACGGAAATTCGTGAAGCGGACATGATTTTGAAGAAGGCGTAAGCCAAAATGTCCATCGCCTGCACCGGCTTCGAGAGGCAGACGGAAAAGTTCCTCACCATCTACAAGAAAAGTTGTGCAATTGTCCTGAACGCGGATCTGAATATAATACCATTGATTAGGCTTCAACAGATGAACCGGGTCGGTATATTCTTTAATCAGAGGTTTGATACGGGCCTCGTCTACATCATAAAACTGACCGTAGTAACGACGAAAACGGGTAGTGGTATTATCATTACCACCATAGCCTACATAAAAAGGTTCAATGTATTATAGTTGCGGAAGACACCGTTTCGCCAAGTGGAACGGGCCAAGAGTTTGCCGGGATGTTTCGGGTCGTTTGCAGCCCAGAAGCAGTTCATATCACTCAGACGGTCGTGTTTACCGCCATTCATTACCATACAGATATGGTAACTGATCTCGTAATCGCCGGTCAGGCGATCTTTATACCATAAAGTAAGTCCTTCGGGGACAATCAATTCAAGAGTATCTTCACGAATGGTGAAGTCCATTATTCCCGACTGGTCTTCGGCTATCCAATGGCCCAATGAGAGCCGATCCTGTGCCAATACGGTACAGGGCAGGAAAAGAAAAAGACATTTCCACAGAATTTGTATGAAAAATGAATGTGTCATTTCCGGTATTAGTTTCGTTTACAATATTTCCACATTGCAAAGAAACGGTACTTTTTAGAGAAAATGACACATAAATCGTACAGAAAAGGTATATTTTAGTAATTTAAGGATGCATCTCCTCAAACGCTTTATTTTCCTCTTCTATCGTAGTGATGGTTTCCGGCAGTTCACTGATAGGAAGATCGAAATTATACCAGTCAGTATAGCAATCGGTAACGTACCACTTCCCGTCAATCAGTTTGAACACTACGCGAAGGGAAGCTTCCGACTCATCATAGCCAGCCTCAAACTCTTTATGCTTGGGGTTGTTCACGGTAAACCGGGAGACATAAACTCCGCCCTCTTCGTCTGTGATACGTTCTTCTTTAAACGCATCTTCACCCAGCAACGCCCACTTATCACGTGTAAACGGAAAAGTCTTCTCCGTCTCACCATCTTCCTCTAACAAGGCTATGGGAGTTTTCAACGGAAACTTGATACGGGAATACTGGAAAGAAGCACTGGAAGTAAATTTCTTGAGGAATGTCTGGAAGTCCTCATTAGTTGCGGCAGCATGACCATTCGTAGTCGTCAGCATAAGTACCGCGAAAAGACAAAATACAAAGTGAATTGCCTTCATTTAGTTACAATGTCAAAGGGTTTATTAATCAGGCGCAAAGATAATGCAAATCCGCAGATTTGAGATAAAAAGGAAAAAGAATATTATAGGTGATGTTGGATCTATAGATGCAACATGTCCCATCTATAGATGCAGCATGACCGATATATAGATGCAACGCGTCCGATATATAGATGCAACATATCCGATATATAGATCCTGCACCCTTATCATGTAACCCTTCATCATATGTTTCATTTCTGCCTTAGATACTCAAACCCAAAACGACAGCGTAAGCAGTCTTTCTTATCGCAATACTCTTTCTGAAGCTGCAACAAAGCCTGCGAATCAGCAGCAGTAGATACAGGTAGTCCTGCCCCACTCCAGTGGCGGATGATATGATTATCCTCCGCTTTCAGACTTTCTAGAAAGCCCGTAGCCCGTTCGCAAAGCTCTTCATTCGCCTTATGCAGGCCATATGCATATAAAAAAGGGATGACAGTATTAATAACAATCAGGTTCTGAGCATTCTTTCCCACTTGCTTTTCACAGGAGGAAGAGACTTTCCGGAAATTGAAATGCTCTTCCCAATACGGAGAGGTAGCGACAGTCAGTAGTTTCCGGACAGCTTCCAGCGTATCCGCTTCCATAATACGGGAGAATAAGGACTGCTCTTTATAATAAAGATTTGCCAACTGCGCCAAGCGGACATGAGGGAAATTACCTGGACGTAAGCGAAGAAAGCGCCATTGAGTAGCAGCCATCGGAACAGGCAGTTCAAACTTATGCTGCAAGTAGCGAAATTCCTTCTGCAACTTCAGATAATACCCGTCTGCATCCGGCAGTTCTTCATCCAACAGCCCGGCTTGCCCCAAAAAGAAGGCTTCTACTTGAAAGAGATTATCCCGGTGCTTATCTATCGCACGAAAAGGCAGACGACTGGCCCATGCTTCAAAGGCATCCCCATTCAGCCCGAAACCAAAGTTGCGGGCCAAGGTGATAAAGAATACATCTTCCCAATGATTATTGCATCGCTCCAACCGGGCGGCAATCACATGGGCTTTCTGCTCGAAACGTTCCACCTGCAAAGCAGAAAGCCAGGAATGGACTGTTAGTTTCGGAAGAGAAGACAATATGGAATAACAAGGAGGATAGATTTCCGCATGACTCAGTTCATCATAACGCTGACGAACAGATTCAGGACAGGATAGTTGCAGTTGTGGCACCGGTGCTCCGTTTGCACGAAACACTTCGCAATCTACAGTTTCCGCTACGTGCAGAATGACATTGTCATAAGCTGCATCTTTATCGTGACCATGCCTCATCCAATCGGATGCCAACGTATGTACTTCGATGTTTCCCACCCAAAGGGTACCGCCAATTTTTAGTTTGGCATTGAAGAAGTCGGGGCCTGCGTTTGTGTTCGGTAGTCCGGCATCTATCACTTCAACCGGTTCACCGGTGGTGGTCTGGAGCATCTTTAACGGAAAGATTTTATGCTTCCAGACATAATGCAATAGTAGTTCCATTGTTAACAAGAAGTTAATGTACGCAACAAATGTAAGAAAAAGATTATCTTTGCGACCTATAGAACGTTGATAAAGTGAATTTAATCAGAAGAAAGAATGAAAATAGCATTAATCGGTTACGGTAAAATGGGTAAGGAAATCGAAAAGATTGCCCTCAGTCGCGGACACGAGATTGTCAGCATCATCGACGTAAACAACCAGGAGGATTTTAACTCGGACGCTTTCAAGAGCGCAGACGTTGCCATAGAATTCACAAATCCGATGGTAGCCTACTCCAATTATATAAAAACCTTCGAAGCCGGAGTGAAGTTGGTTTCTGGCAGTACCGGATGGATGGACAAACACGGTGAGGAAATCAAGAAACTTTGTACCCAAGGAGGTAAAACGCTGTTCTGGGCATCCAATTTCAGCTTGGGTGTGACCATCTTCTCTGCCGTGAATAAGTATCTGGCAAAGATTATGAACCAGTTTCCTGCCTACGACGTGACGATGAGCGAGACACACCATATTCATAAACTGGATGCACCAAGCGGTACGGCCATCACGCTTGCCGAAGAAATTCTGGAAAATATCGACCGTAAAGATCATTGGGTGAAGGGAACTTTGCAGGCACCGGACGGAAGTGTTTCCGGTTCTGCCGAATGTGCAGCAGATGAAATTCCTGTCAGCTCCATCCGCGAAGGTGAAGTACCGGGCATTCATGTGATCCGTTACGAATCGGAAGCAGACAGCATCATCCTGACACACGATGCCAAGAATCGAAAAGGTTTTGCACTGGGTGCAGTTCTTGCTGCCGAATATACTGCTGACAAGCAAGGTTATCTGGGAATGAGTGACTTGTTCCCGTTCTTAAAATAATAAACACGCTTCACCACAGATTACACAGATTCGCACAGATGAAAGAGAACAGAATTAAATTTTAGTATTAAAAGAAATCTGTGTGAATCTGTGTTATCTGTGGTGAACAACAAAATCTGTGGTGAACAACAAAAATAATATAATAATGAGAAAAGCTACTCGCGCCCAATGGGTTAAATTCGCAATCGTCACCGTGCTTTACCTCGCTTTCCTGATATGGGTAAAAAGCTGGTTGGGGCTGATTGTCCTACCTTTCATCTTCGACATCTACATCAGCAAGAAAATTCCCTGGGGCTTCTGGAAGAAATCAGAGAATCCGGCTGTACGCAGTGTTATGAGTTGGGTAGATGCTATCGTGTTTGCACTGGTAGCTGTTTATTTCGTCAACATCTATGTATTTCAGAACTATCAGATACCTTCTTCTTCTCTGGAGAAATCTTTGCTGGTAGGCGATTATCTTTATGTCAGCAAGTTGAGTTATGGTCCGCGTGTGCCAAACACACCACTGTCTATGCCATTAGCACAACACACCTTGCCGCTAGTGAATACAAAATCATACATCGAGTGGCCCCAATGGGACTATAAACGTGTTCCGGGTCTGGGTAAAGTGAAACGGAATGATATCGTAGTATTCAACTTCCCTGCCGGAGACACCGTAGCCACTAACTTCCAGCAAACGGATTTCTACACCCTTGCCTACAACGAAGGACAACGCCTCTATCCGAATCCGGTAAATATGGACAGTTTGACGCGCAAGCAACAACGCACTGTCTACGATCTGTATTATAATGCCGGAAGAAATCTGATACGTTCCAATCCCAAGATGTACGGTGATATCGTTGTCCGCCCCGTAGACCGCCGGGAAAATTACGTAAAGCGCTGCGTTGGCTTACCCGGAGACACACTGGAAATCAAAGATGCACAGGTATATATCGATGGCAAACCGCTCGAAAACCCTGAAGAAATGCAGCTCAACTACTTCGTACAGACTACAGGACCATACATTACTGAAGATATGTTCCGCGAACTGGGTATCAGCAAGGACGACCAAACATTAATCAGCAACGAAGGTTTATTAATGGAAATGGGCTTGACTCACCGTGACGCACAAGGTCGCCTGGCTCCGGCCTATGACTTACCACTGACGAAGAAAATGTATGAAACCCTGTCTGCCAATAAGAAACTCGTCAGCAGCATCGTTATGGAACCGGAAATATTCTCCGGCCAAATGTATCCGTTGAACCTTTACACCAAATGGGACCGCAACAACTACGGCCCGATCTGGATACCGAAAAAAGGTGCCACCATCAAGCTGACTGAGGACAATCTGCCGATCTACGAACGCCCTATCAGAGCTTATGAAGGTAATACACTGGAAGTAAAAGAAGACGGCATCTATATTAATGGCAAGAAGACGGACGA
>OHKD01000688.1_pt1 | contig 11945 bp, 5 predicted proteins | sample 1568801 | NCBI WGS metagenome assembly OHKD01 (sample SAMEA3879525, study PRJEB24766) | human gut metagenome | biome: human-associated habitat; feature: feces | place: USA | collected 1985/1987
TGAAAAGAAAGTTATTTTTATTAACTGGAATTATTTTTGTGCTTTTGAGCGGATGTGGGAAAGAAAAAAATTCTGCTGTGAAAGATCAATTTGAATCCGGGTATATGGAATTATTTGGAACGCATCCTGCTGTAACAAAAAAAGGAGATTTTCAGGTAATGGAAGGAATTGCATATTTTACAGATTACAAAAATCAGATTTGTACCCCCATCTGTAATAAACCGGATTGTCGTCATTTGTCAGTATATGAAGACGAAGATACACAGTGCAATGCAGTTTGTGATGGGGTAAGAATTTTTCCATATAAGGAGAAACTTTATCGTATCAGGACAGCAGGAAATGGGAAGAGTGAACTGGTTCTGTCAGACTTAGATGGGAGCAATCCCAAAAGTGGAGGAACTTTTGATACTGGATCACTCTTGACGGATGCAGTTGTGAGAAAAAATAAGCTGTATTATGTCAGTACGGTGATGAATGATGCAACAGGAGAGATAACCGGATCAGGAGAAGCGGCTGAGACACCTGTCTGGAAGTTATGTTCACTGGATTTAGATACCATGGATCAAAAACTAATTTTAGAAATAAAGGATGCACGAAGTTTTTGCCTGTTGGGAGGGAATGAGGAGTATCAGTTTTATGCGGTAATAAAAGACCGTGGTGCAGAGTATTACAGATTTGATTATCAGAACGAAGAGTCGTTTTCGATACTATTGAATACAGGAAGTTATTCCAAAATAAAAATGTCAGATGATGGAAAGTCTCTTTACTATGTAGGAAATGATGGAAAAGAGATTTATAAATATGAGACTGAGGCAGAAAAAATAAGTTCTGTTGTGGGAGCGGGAGAATTGAAAAAAATTACTGCGGCTACGGAGATAGAACTTGTGATAGAAGGAGAGCATGAGGGAACGGTTTTATTCAGGATATTACCCGAAAATGAACTGTATGTAAAGAAGGGGACGGAAATTCTGAGAACAGGGCTTAGTGAGCGGCTGCCGGAAGAAGCAGCGTGGCTGAGCGGAATTAGAAGTACCACAGAGGAAGGCTTTTTCTTTTCTTATCAGGCGAACAATGAAAAATCAGATACAAAGGGAGATCTTATTACCTGGTATGCGTATATTAGCTGGTCGGAGCTGTTCGATAAAGAGGGAAAAATAAAAGTAGTACATAGTCCGCATATTTCATCCGCAGGAAATCTTCTTTAGAAATTCTTTCATTTTCATTTAGAAAGAATTGGAAGTTATCAGAGGTAAATATTCGGGAGGCTTTGGTATGATATGAGACAGGAACGGCAGTGAAAAGGACAGGGCTGCCGACAGAGCGGGTGAGGAGGAGTTATGGAACAAAGAGACGAAGAAATGGGGAGACGGGAAGAAAACAGGGGGCCGGAGCGGGCATCTGAAAGTGAGGAAATTGACCGCACACTGGAACAGATAATGGACAATCAGAAACAGGAGAAAAAGAAACGGCCCGGAAAGAAAAAATGGATCCTGGCAGCGGGGATTCTCGGTTTGGGGATTTTAGGTATAAAAATGGTTACCACGGGAGGCAGCCAGACTCCCGTGGTAGCTGTGATTCCTCTGGAAAAGCAGCTTTCCATCAGCGGGCCTGTATCCGGTACGGACAGCGTGGATGTTGTGTCGAATATCCATGCAGAGATTCTTCAGATGAACGTAAAGGAAGGGGATAAGGTTATAAAGGGGCAGGTTCTGGCCGTGCTTGACCGCACAGAGCTGGAACGGGAGGTAAATATTGCCCGCAATGCCTATGAGCAGGCAGTGGCCAATAAGGAAGCCCAGGATAAGGAAGCGGCGCTTGGATATGAGAAGGCGGTGCAGGATTTTCAAAAAGCAAGTACGGATCATGACAGAAACAGCCAGCTGTTTGCAGCCGGAGACATTTCACAGGCAGATATGGAGCAGAGCGCAAATGCCTTAAATGACGCCAGACGGGCGATGGAGAAGTATACGGTGGAAAACGGCCGGGGCGTTTCGGATCGTTCCTACGGCCTTCAGGTGGAAAATGCGGCTTATGAGCTGGAAAAGAAACAGGAGGAGCTGGAAAAGACAGAAATTAAAAGTGAGATTGACGGTACAGTAGTTCGGGTCAATTCCAAGGTAGGCCAGTTTGCCGACAAGGTAGAGGATGATAAGCCCATATTCAGCATTGAAAATCTGGATCAGCTGGAGCTGGAGGTTAAGATCAGTGAGTTTTCCATCGGAAAGGTAAAGGAAGGCCAGAAGGCGCTGATTGGAGCGGATATATTAAACGGCAAAAAAGAGGAGGGAGAGGTGATAAAAATCTCTCCTACCGGTGAAGAAAAGGGAGGCGGTTCCACAGAACGGGTCATTCCCACGATTATCCGCGTCAATACGCCGGATACAAAGCTGATGGCAGGGATTACGGCCCGTGCAGAGCTGCTTGTCAGGGAATCAAAGGACGCTTTTGCAGTTCCTGTATCAGCGGTATTTGACAGCGGAGAAGCTTCCTATATAGAGATTGTTGAGAATGGAAAGATTTGCTGGATTCCCGTAACCATTGGAGCGGACGGGGAAACAAAGGTGGAGGTGCTCCCGGCAGATGGAACGGTTTTGCAGGAAGGAATGGCTGTGGTAACATCTCCGGATCCCGGCTTGACGGAGGGGATGGAGGTTATGGTTTCCGGGAGTCAGGAGGGCAGATAAGAATGAAATATGAGGAAAGAGAATCTGCACAAAGGCCCCTTATCCAACTGGAAAATCTTGTAAAAGTATACGATACGGGAGCACTTAAGGTTCTGGGATTAAAAAAGATCAACCTGACGATTCACCGGGGAGAATTTGTGGCTGTCATGGGACATTCCGGTTCAGGAAAGTCCACGCTGATGAATATTTTAGGCTGCCTGGATCGGCCTACCCTGGGACATTATTATCTGGATGGAGTGGATACGGCGGACATGACGCCAGATCAGCTCTCTGAAATCCGCAACCGGAAGATCGGCTTTGTGTTTCAGTCCTTTAATCTGATCTCCCGTACGTCGGCTCTTAAAAATGTAGAGCTTCCCATGACCTATGCGCGGATTCCCAGAGCTGCACGAATCAGGCGGGCCAGAGAGCTGTTAGTCCGGGTGGGCTTAGAAGGGCGCATGGATCATTTCCCCAATGAGCTTTCCGGAGGACAGCGCCAGAGAGTGGCCATTGCCAGGGCTCTTGCAAATGAACCGCCGCTGATCCTGGCAGATGAGCCCACAGGCAATCTGGATACGGCTTCCTCCATCGAGATTATGGAGCTTTTTACAAAGCTTTATCAGGAGGGAGCTACGGTGGTTTTGGTTACTCACGAGGAGGATATTGCTGCCTTTGCCAGACGGATCATCTGTTTTGGAGACGGGAAAATCTTAAGCGACCGGATCAATCATCCGGTGTGGGAGAAAGGAGACGGCCATGTTAGCGGAAAACATGATGATGGCTTTTAATGCGATCCGGGCCAATAAGCTCCGTTCGGTTCTTACCATGCTGGGGATCATTATCGGCATCGGATCTGTGATTGCCATTGTTTCCATTGGAGATACCATGCGGGGAATGTTTGCTGAGCTCTATAAGGATGTGGGTATTACTCAGGCTTATGTGGGGATCGGATACTGGGTAGAGGATGTAAGGGACAGCGATTATTTCAATCTGGATGAAATGGAGCGGGCAAAGGAGGCATTTTCGGATGAAATTGCCTATATTGACAGCAATGCCTATACGACGGCAGATGCGGAATATAAGCGCACCTCCATCAGCTTTGATTTTCAGGGGATTGATTCCAATTATAAAGAGGTACAGCCGGTGAATATGGTTTACGGACGGTATCTCAATGAGGGGGATGTGCTTGGAAGAAGGAAAAATGTGGTTATGGATACGGACAGCGCCATGCTTTTGTTTGGTACGGAAAATGCAGTGGGAAAGACCTTCAGGACCACCATTTACGGCAATACGGATGAATACACCGTGGTAGGGATCTACCGGAAGGAAGTGAATGCATTTCAGGCTCTGATGATGGGAGGAACGAAAGATACAGGCTCTGCCTTTCTTCCCTATACCCTTCTTACCTGGCCCAATGACCGGTTTTATATGCTCCATGTATTTGCAGAGGAGGATGTGGATCTGAACCGCTTTTTTGAAGAATTTAAGACTTATACCGCAGGGCTTCACGGCAGGGAGCCGGAGGATATGTATATCCAGACAGCCATGGATGAGATGAACAGCGTGGATTCTGTTATGGGAGGGCTGTCTGCAGCAGTAGGCGGGATTGCGGCTATTTCACTGCTGGTAGGCGGCATCGGCATTATGAATATCATGCTGGTGTCGGTGACGGAGCGCACCCGTGAGATCGGCATCCGAAAGGCCCTGGGAGCAAGGACAAGGGATGTGCTGATCCAGTTTCTGACCGAATCGGCCATCCTGTCTGCCTGCGGAGGAATTGCCGGAGTGATCTTGGGAACGGGCGTTGTGGCGTTGGGAGGAGCGGTTCTGGGCTTAAAAACAGTGATAAAGCCTTCCGTGATCCTTATTGCGGTTACATTTTCAGCGGTTGTTGGAATTTTCTTTGGATTGTATCCGGCCTTAAAGGCTGCAAAGGCAGATCCGATTGACGCTCTCAGGTATGAATAACAGAAGGGAGAGAAGGAAGATGAAAACACAGGGGATATGCTGTGGCCGGAGGGGCTGCATGAAGATCATCGGCCTGACATTTCTCTTTGGCTTTGCTGCGGCTCAGACTGTTTTAGCCAGCCCTGAATTTGCCTACCCGCCGGAAAAATGGGCGTCCCTGCGGGATGATGTGCTGGAATATGAGGAACTGGCAGATCTGATCCACGAATACAATGCAGAGGTGATCAACAGCCGTCTGGAATATGATGATTACCGGGGAAAATCCAATGACGATTTCCGCAATACGTATTCTGAAATGGCGGATCGTTTAGAGGACTCCAGTGACCGGATGATGGACGGGATAAATGAAGATGAGCCCGGATATGGAGCCGCAGAGGCATCGGCCATGAGTATACGGCTTCAGGCAGAGCTGGCCAGAGATCAGGCAGATATGGAAAATGAAGACGGCAGGGTAAAAAAACTGGAGTACGACAGGCAGGAGGCTCTTTTAATCCAGAAGGCCCAGGGGCTGATGATTGAATACTGGAAAAAAGAAAAGGAGCGTCCGGTTCTTGAGGGAACCCTGCAGCAGGCGGAAGCAGAAGTTCAGACAGCCAGACGGAAGGCAGCCCTTGGAATGCTTTCACAGCCGGAGCTTTTAGAGGCAGAGGCAGCCGTCTGTACGGCTCAGGCAGCAGAAGCCTCAGGGAAGACTAAGCAGGAGGAGCTGCGCCGCCAGTTGATTGTTATGACCGGATGGCAATATGATGATCTGCCTCGTCTGGGAGAAATTCCCATTCCTGAGGAGGCATTGCTTGAAGAAGACCCTGAGTCAGACCGAACACAGGCATTAGCTGCGAATTTCAGTCTGGCAGCAGACCGCCGCAGACTGGAAAATACAGATTCCGGTACCGCAAAGGATGTGCTTAATCAGAAGGTGGAAGCCGGGCAGCAGAAAATAGAAGCAGATATAGAGGCGAAATATAACAGCCTGATGCAGGCTCAGACGGATTACGGTCAGGCAAAAGAAGAATACCGCCTGGCAGAGGAAAAGCTAGAGGCTGATGAACGAAGATATCAGCTGGGGCTGTTGTCTGCCAATGACCGGATGGCGGCTCAGGCAGAGCTGTCATCTAAAAAGGCAGCCTGGGAGATAAGCGGCCTGTCTTTTCGGCAGGCATACGAGGACTACCAATGGGCAGTCGAAGGGCTGGCAGCGTATGAGGGTTGAGGAAAGCAGGGGATTTGGATGAAAAAAGAAGCGGGAAGGCGGACGGTTATCAGGGTGATGGCTGTGCTTTTTGTGGGAATAATGGCCGGTACAGTGGCAGCTTCCGGCGTGAGCAGAGGGGAAGAAACGGAAATGGCGCTGTGTTATGAGAATCTGGAGAATCTGGTAAAGGAGTCCTGTCCGCAGGTGGAAATGGAGCGAAGGCAGTTTGAAGAGCGTCTGGGCCGTCTGGAAGATGCAAGGGAAGAACTCTTAGAGAGCCGGAGGGCTTTGAGAGAAGAGGCCTCTGATCGGGAAAAGGACGGCGATGCGGCAGGAGCAGAACATTACAGATGGCAGGCGGAGGCTCTTTTGGATGGTGCAGACAGCCTGAAAGAGCAGATCCGTCAGGCGGGAAATGCCGCAGGACGGATGGAACTGCGCAGGATGGAGGATACCATGCTCTGGACGGCTCAGAACCTGATGGGAACGTATCACAGTCTGGAAGCGGAGCAGGCTGCGGCCAGCGCCAGGGCAGAGGCACAAAAGCATTTATCTGAGAAAGTTAAAGATCAGGAAATGCTGGGAAGCAGCACCTCTTACCATTCACAGGAGGCTTATCAGAAATGGCAGTCCGCCCTAAATGAATATGAACGGCTTAAAAAGGAGCAGGAGCGGATCCGTCAGGAGCTTTTGCTGCTCACAGGCTTTTCGCCGGACAGCCCGGTTGTTTTAGAAAAAATGCCCCTGCCCGATGTATCAAGAGCTGCTCTTGTGAATCCACAGGAGGACAGGCAGCAGGCTTTGGGAAATAATTATGAGCTTCGCAGCGGACGCATGGGAAATGCAGGAAGCAATCAGGAGCTTCACAAAAAACAGAGACAGACAGAGCTGGATGAAAACCAGATGTTCGCTTCCCTTGAGACTCTGGGGGATCAGATCCGTTCCTGTCAGGCAGAATGGGAGGCAGCCTGTGCGAAGGAACAGGCGCAAAGGGCAGTGTGGCAGTCTGCGGTCAGAAAAAGGGAACAGGGGACAATGGCTGAGGGAGAATATCTGGAGATTTACAGCCAGTATATGGAAGAAAAAGGAAATCAGGCACAGGCATCCATTCGTTTCCTTCTCGCAATGGAGGAATATGACTGGGCGAAAAAGGGATTGATGGATTAGGACAATCAGGAAAATCGGTTACAAAATTTCTGTAAAAACAGGACAGGAGAGTTGACTTGTCCTGTTTCTTATGCTATTCTGTAAGAACCGATACGGAATTCTCTGTATCATTTATCTAAATTTCATTTTATTGGCTGTTTCAGCCGCATTTCAGAACAAAAACAGAAAAATTGAATCAGAACAGAGTCTGGAAAGACGAGGCGTATTTTGCGCACCCGTAATTGCGGATCGTATATCCGGGGACTGTATGAAAAGGGGGAATGTCCATATATGGCCTGGTAGGATTATTTTATAAAACAAATGTAACTGTTCAGGAGAAACCAAGGGGGACATAACAAGTGAATAAAAGACATTGGAGGCGTTTTTGCGCCCTTTTTCTGGCAGCCGCTATTCTCATTACGGGGATTCCCTTCCAGTCGGCGGCAAAGGAGAACACGGTGGAAATGATCATCCGGGGAGATGCATTTCAGAACCGTCCCATCAATATTTTCGGACACAGCCACCGTTCGATTACATGTTACTATGTAAATCCGGTGGAAGGCCATGTGCCGGCCTTCTGCCTTCAGCCCGGAAAAAAGCTGCCCAATCATACGGTGTCATCCTATACCCGGTATGACGCAGAGCCGGGAGCATCTGTGCCTGTCATCGGAAGCTTTGACCGGTATCTTCCTATGACATTAGCTTATGAGTGGATGGTGTCCGGGAATTATTATGATAAGACCCGATATGCTATGGTGCAGACCTATCTCTGGGGGTGCCTTGCAGGCTATGAGGAGGCCTGGGATGTGCAGGAGGAGATGATGCACAAATTAGAGAGCGTGATCCGGGATGGAAAGGTGCTCCCATTTTTCCATGAGATGCGGGAATATGTGGAAAATGGTCTGGAGGAATACGATAATCAGGGAAATACGGACTTGCCGGAGTGGAACGGACGCCAGCAGAGAATGGAGCTCAAGGATGGGAGATATGAGCTTACTCTGGATATCAGCAGCTGCCCCCAGCTTAAGAATGCAGTGTGGCAGTTTCCGGACGGGAACTGGATCTATGAAATAGGAGCAGACGGAACTTCTGTTACCTTTATCTATCAGGGAGAAACACCTTCCGGACGGATTTCTTCCGGGCCTTTAAGCGGAATTAAAACAAAGTATTACGCTTACATTTTCCAGCCGGAGGAGAAATACCAGATGCAGATGGGATGGCTGGATATGGCGGATACGGATGCAGAGGTCTGGTTTGAAGCAGGCCTGTCTTTGGACTCTCAGGAAGGTCCGGGACTGGAACTTTACAGGCATAAAGAGGTATTTGAGTCCAATTATAAGGTGCAGGTGGAAAAATACTGCGCAGAAACAGGAAAGCCCTTAGAGGAGGCTGAGTTTAACGTATGGGAAACCTTTGATTTCGGTCAGGTCAATGAACACGGCTATGAGGAGGGAAATCCGGACGGAAGCACAGGAGAGGTTTATGTAAACTGCATGTCTCCAAAACCGGAGGAACGTATTCTCTGTGATGTGATTTCCACAGATGAAAACGGAACGGCTTCCCACAGCGATATCCGCAGTTATCATTACAGCAAAACCTACTGTATGGGCCATCCTGCGCCAGAATGGGTTGAATGCGACCATGAGGGAGAGGGGGAAGGAGACGAGGCAGAGGAATGCAGCTGTGAGGAGGAAAATGAAAGACTGCGCAGCCAGTGGCTGGCAGAGCAGGAACTTTGCAGCAGAACCTGTGACTTTCATGTGGGAAATGAGGACGAAGACAACCATAGCCAGAGCACAGAAGCCATGGAAGCAATGCTGGAGGACAGGGATGAGACGTATGAAAATTTTATCCGTCTGGAGTATGGGTACACCGCAGAGGAGAAAAAGGCCAGAAACGGGTATACCATTCACGGAACGCACCGCGATGACCCCATGATTGAAACCGTAGTTCTTATGTCTGCCCAGGCAGAAAGCAATGTACGGCAGGGTGAGATGGAGGTTTCCGGTGAAATGGGGCTTCCAGCTTTAAAAACGTATGGAGAGAGCTTAGAAGCGCTGGGAGAGGAGCGGGGATACCGCTGTCTGCTCCCGGAAGGGGAGAAAATGGATCTGGAAGAGCTTCGGAGCATCCTTGAAATCCGGGAACAGGAACGTACAGAACCGGCAAAGAAGGAAAGTGCCGGGGAAACGACTGGTGTTCAGGAGACCCAGAGTGCGTCAGGTCAGGAGCAGGCCGGCGCACAGGAACCGGATAAGGAGGGACTGGAAAGTCGGCCAGACAGTCAGCAGACTGGTGGAGAAGCCGGGGATAAGGAAGAGGCGGGAGGACAGTCAGGATGGAATGAGACGGAAGGAGAAGGGGCCGAAAATCCGTCGGAAGATGAGAAAATGGAAGGAACAGAGGCCGGAAATCCGTCAGATAAGCAGGAAACCGGCGGAGAAGTAAACGGAAATTCGCCGGAAGGGCAGGAAAGTAGTAGAGAAAGTTCGGGAAATCCGTCAGACAAGCAGGACAATGTCGGAGAAGAAGCTGGAAATCAATCGGGCGGTCAGGAAGTCGGTGGAGAAGTCTCAGAAAATCCGCCAGACAGTCAGAAAACTGGCGGACAAGAAGCCGGGAACCAGCCGGGCAGCCAGGAATCCGGCAGCGTAGCAGAGAAAAGGGATCCGGATATTGCCGAAATTGCCATAAGTCCTCATTTGCGCAGCCGTCTTTTAAGCCCATTTTCCTCTGCTCCGATACACTTTTTGGCTACATCCAATGATGCACAACGGGAGGAAGAGCTGCCAGAGAAGGGGGAACAGGAGGAAGGACTGCTGCCGGAGGAGGAAGATATGCCGGTTACGGAGCAGTTTGAATACATAAAACATCCCGTTGCCCCCTTCCCTCTATCCGAACCGGAATATACCTCTGCTCCCAAAGAAAAAATCAGAGAGGATCAGAAGAAACACCCATTCAGCTTAAAAGCACTTTTTTCATTTCTGTCAGAGGATGAGGAGGAGGGGGACAGTCTTTATGCTGTACTTCCGGATTTCATAGATGATGATCTGGAGCCAATGGATCCTTCCGATTATGGGGATCCTCTTCGCTGTCTTTATCGTTTCAAAATCTGGGATCACCGGACAGAGGGACGGATTCATATCAATAAGCGGGATTTGGAGCTTTATAAAGGAAATTACGAAGGAAGTTATGGAAAAACTCAGGGAAATGCCACGTTAGAGGGAGCGGTATACGGTCTTTTTGCTGCTCAGGACATTATTCATCCGGATGGGAAAAGCGGTGTCGTATATGGCAGGGATCAGCTGACAGCCATCGCTGCCACAGACAAGGAGGGGAACGCCTCATTTTTAGCATACACTGAATGTCCGGGTACGTTGTGGAATGGCAGCGGTACAGAAGTTTCTGCGTTTACGGGGCCTGAAAATCTGTATCAGGGCAGTCAGATTACCTCATCCGATCATGGCTTTGGAACGAAAATCTATCCGGATTATAAGTCAGAAAACGGCTCGGTCTGGATTGGACGTCCCCTTCTCATGGGCAGCTATTACGTTATGGAATTGAGCCGGTCGGAGGGATATGAGCTTTCTGTGCAGGGCCTTAATAAGGCAGAGACAAACCGGGAGGCAGATGAGAGCGTTACAGTGATTTCTTCCGGTTCAGCCTGGGTGAAAAATGGCCTTTCTGATCACAACAGTATGGAAGCGGACGGCTCCTGGAATGACTTTACCATCGAATCGTATGATGCAGAAAATGGCTATGATATTACAATTACAGGCTATCCGGAGCATACGCGGTTTTACCGTTTGAGTTCGGAGGAACGCAGGGAAAATGTAAAGCAGATTGTAAATACAGTACCGCAGCAAAAGGTGGATGAACATGGAACGCCTGTTTATAAAAAGGCTGCAGGCGGTGAACTGAAAACAGACGAGCATGGAAATCCTATATTAAAAGAAGATAGTTCAGAAGAGGAAAAGCTTCCTTTAAAAGAGACGCTTCCCTACCGTTTCCGCACAGCTCCCTATCCTTTTGGCACAGCAGAGCCGGAGGATCTCTCCTTATGGGATCAGCCTGTGGAAGAGGATTATTTAAAGGAGCAGGCAGAGGCCATGCTGGCTCAGCTTGGCTATCATCTGACAGCGGAAGAAATGGGTGCTCCCTGGGTCAATATCCCGTTGAAAAAAGAAAATTCTTTTCTGGATAATTCCACAGCGGCCAGTCAGATACTGGACTGGTATACAGAGCATGGGTTTTATGACTGCGCCGGAGTGGGAGCGGTCTATGAAAAAGAGGGAGAGTGGTTTGCCCGTCTGCATTACGATCATTCGGGAAACATTCCTCCTATGAGCGGTATTTATGACCGGGCAGATCAGCGGATGTATGTAAAAAAGGAAGCGGAGCAGGGAATTTACTGGCTGGAATACGAAAAGGGAACCTACAGCCTCAAAAGCCGTACAGTGACGCTGAAAGAAAAGAGAGAGCTTGAAGGCGAGGTACTTTTAGAGGAAAACACCCTGGATCATGCTGCAGTCTGCTGTCAGCCGGTTTATGAGTGTTATAAGGAGGGGGAAATCCTGCTTGACGTTCAGGGAAATCCGATTCCTGAGATGGAGCAGGTGCCTGTTTATGAAGAAAAAGAGGTCGTATACCAGACTCTGGCAAAGGAGCCTGTGGAGGCCGTGTGGGATGCATCCGCAGGCAGCTATACGATCCATTTTATTCCGAAATCGGTCAAAGGACAGAACGTACAGGATGTATTTCGGGCGGTTACGGATAAAAAGACCATCGAGCTTCACGGAACAGCAATCCCGTATAATCAGTATCTGATCCATGAAATGGGAGCGGCTGTGGATGTGGCTTCTTCTATCATAAAACAGGATCCGGGAAGCTATATAAAGCCGGTGCTGCTGTCTTATCCGGGCCAGAATCAGCCGGTACAGGATGGGGAGACGCAAAAAGAACCGGTTCAGGTG
>OHKD01000704.1_pt1 | contig 11704 bp, 8 predicted proteins | sample 1568801 | NCBI WGS metagenome assembly OHKD01 (sample SAMEA3879525, study PRJEB24766) | human gut metagenome | biome: human-associated habitat; feature: feces | place: USA | collected 1985/1987
CGGCGACTTTAACATTGCGCCCGCCGACGCCGACGTTTCGAATCCGGAAGCTTGGCGCGGAAAGATTCTCTGCTCAGAGCCGGAGCGAAAGGCACTCGAGCGCCTCTTTGCACTCGGCCTTTACGACAGCTTCAGACTCTTTACGCAGCCCGCAGAGCGCTTTTCTTGGTGGGACTATCGTCAGAGCGGTTTCGAACGCAATCACGGCCTGCGCATTGATCTGCTGCTTGTTTCCGAAGCACTCAAAGGGGCTGTTGAAAGCGCATCCATTGACGACGGCCCCCGCGGCAATCCTCAGCCTTCAGATCATGCGCCGGTTATGTTGGACCTCTCACTCTAAGTGACCTCAGTGAGCAACTAGCCGATCCCCATAAAAAACAAGACATCATGAACGCTAAGCCCAAACTCCGCATCGGCATTCCCGGAGACTATCTTCCTTTCGGCATCATCAATGAGGATTCTCCGCTGGGATTTGCCGGGCATGATGTGGATCTGGCGGCTGAGCTCTGCCGCGAAGCCGGTTTGGCACCGCTTTTCGTTCTGACAACCTGGCCCACGTTTATGACGGATCTCGCCGAAGGCCGTTTTGATATCGCAGCGGGCGGCGTTTCGTGGCTTCCTGAACGCGCACGCTTAACCGATGCACTGCCGCGCTATGCGCCCTTTGCCAAAGTTGCGCTTATTCGCCGAGACTCAATCGAACGCTTTCAAACACCCGAAGACCTGAATCAGCCCGATGTACGCGTCATCAAGAACCCCGGCGGAACCAATGAACGCTGGGTGGACGCCAGTCTGACCCGGGCACAGGTAGCCACCGTGGCAGACAACGCCACCATTCCTGCCCGCATTGCCAATGAAGTGGGGGACGTCATGATCACGGACTCCTTTGAGGCGCATTGGTACGCCTCCCGAGATGTGCGCCTCACGCTTGCCATGAATGGACGCCACCTGACGCCCACGGCGTGGAAGACGATGCTCGTTCGCCGCGGCGCCCGCCGCCCGGTGCTTCCTGGCCGAGAACATACGGCCGCCGCTTCCGAACCGCTTGCCCCGATCCTCTTTTCTGCCTGGGGTCGCCTGGAGCGCGCCGGTGTTCTTCAGACGCTGGCTGCCAAATGGCTGGGTGCAGGCAAACCTTCTGACGGAAACGCTCCACACTAAGAAAAAACCGCACAACTCGCCGAAATGACCGTCTGACAGGATACGCATTGGCCAAATCTGTGCTTTATTACTCTCCTTTATGAGGTATTTGGAAAAGATTGCTTCGATTAGCCTGACTGCATCGACTTCATGCAAAAGGAGATGCATTTATGCAACGTCGCGAACTTTTCCGTCTTGGAACTTTGACCGGCATCGCCGCTGTAAGTGCTTCATTGCCGGCACGTGCCATGCCCTGCAGAAAAGATTGGGGGCTATCCGCCATTCATCTGACTGCCCTCAATTTGAAGCCAGAAGATCTTGCTATTCAGGCGCATCGAGCCGGATATTCTGCTATCGGCATTCGCATCAATCCGATCTCTAAGGGGTCGGTGGCATATCCCTACAAGGCAGGAAGTGCCGAAATCAAAGCATTCAAGAACCTTTTGAATGATCTTGGCATGCGTGTCCAAGGTGTCGATGGTTTCGCACTCAATAGCTTCACCGATCCGATGCAGTTTCAAGCGATTTTTGACACTTGCGGCGAGCTCGGCATCAAGAGCCTCTGCATCTGCGGCGATGCACCTGATAAAGAGAAATTTGCGAATATGTTCGGCAAACTGTGCGACATGGCAGCACCATACGGATTCCGAATTGATCTTGAGTTCATGGCATGGCGCACCATCGGCACGCTTGAACAAGCCTATGAGCTCGTTAAGATGGCCGACCGTAAGAACGGAACCATCGCGGTCGACTCACTTCATCTATACCGTTCGGGCGGAACGGCCGCCGACATCGATAAAGTGCCAGCTCGCTTCCTCGGCGACATTCATCTTTGCGACGCCGTGCGTACGCCACCGATTGACGTGCCAACCTTGACAGTACAAGCGGAACGCCAAAAGGCTTTGAAGGACTTGTTCGAGAAGCCCGAGAAGGTCGCCTGCTTCCAGGCGATGGAGAGCTTCCGCTTGTTGATTTCATGAAGCACATGCCGCGCAGCTGCGCCATTGGCGTGGAAGTCCCTGTACCAGGCTTAGACAGTCAGACTGTCTTGAACCTCTCTTACGCACACTCGGTGCGTGTGCTTGAGAAACTCTGCTGAGTTCAAATCAGACGTCACAGTAGCACTTTGACTTTAGCGGCGTTGTTTATCAATCTTTTCAACGAGTTTGGGCTGCTGCTTCCTTTCCGGCAATCCGTCCATAAACAATACAATCGGTAATAGCCCATCCGCCTACTCGGTCGGCCCCATGAAGACCTCCCGTTACTTCTCCTGCTGCGTAAAGGCCGGGAATCACCGAGAGGTCTTTACGCAGAACGCGTGCACGTTCGTCAAAACGAAGACCACCACAGCAATAGTGAACATAAAGGTGTTCCTTGCCGTAGTAGTACGGCGGCTGAGAAATATCCTGCGTAAATGTGGTCTTCCCGAAATCAAAATCGACACCTTCGTGCACGAAACGGTTGTAGCGTTCAAGCGTTTCCTTTAGTACTCGTGGCGAGACCTGCATCCCGGCAGCCATCTCCTCAATGCTGTCGGCTTTTTGCACAATGTCCTTCATGAGCTTTACAGAGCGACTGGCTCCCTTCGAAGATTGTGAATCTGTAACGACCCAGCATTCTCGATTAGGCAACTGCCAAATCTTTGATGCGATATGTTTCCACGAATCCCCCTCATTGACAAAGCGTCGGCCTTCCCCTGTGAGATAAATATCGGCACCAACATAGTCCGTGAGCCGACCTCCCCAGAAGGGAATGATTTGGATGCAGTCCATGTCAACCAAATCTGCGCCGAGTTTCTGTGCGAGGACAATACCGTCACCAGTCGCCGGATCTGCACCTTCTTGATAAGGGTCTGCTGTCGTCGTGAAAGTTGCATCCAGCCGAGGATCATAATGTTCCCGCATGGCAACATTACCGCCGAAACCGCCAGTAGCAAGAACGATGGCTTTGGCAGTGAACATTTTCTCCACGCCATTGACTCGTGCTCGAATGCCAGAGATAGCGCCTTGAGGCGTCACATAAAGCAAATTGGCTTTGGCGTTCAGAAGTGTCGTCACGCCATGCATGCGCGCGGCCTTGTTAAGCGTAACGATGTAGTCATACCCCGCTCTCACCAGACTGGGAATGAAACTGCGCGAGGTGAGACCGGCTAAAGTCTGATAGGACTGCGGTGTCCAGACCAGTCCAAGAGAAGAAAGCCATTGATGTGCATCCTCGCTTTTCTCCACAAGCTGACGGACGAGTTGGGGATTGCCTCGTCCTTCTCCTGTTTTTAGAAAAACTTCCATTATTCGTTCAACAGCTTTTGTGTATGTAGCTTCATCTGCACCATCGTGCACGAGAACGCTCATATAGCCTGTCGAAAGAATGGTGTGCCCACCTAAAGTCGGCGTTTTTTCTAAAACCAAGACTCGCTTAGCCCCGTTCTGTGCCGCACTCACTGCAGCAGAGAGCCCGGCAGCACCGCTCCCTACAACAATGACATCGTAGTTTTCAGCAGTTGATTCCGCTGCGAACGTCATTGCAGGAAGCACTCCCAATACAAACAAAACATCTCTACGACTCAGCATCAGCAGTTCTCCCTGCTGAGAATTTCAACCGTAATAAAAATCCGTGTGAGTTCAGCAGTACTCTTCACGCCAAGCTTGGCCTGCAGGTTTGCTCGATGCATCTTGACTGTTGTTTCCTCAATACCAAGCGATCGGGCGATTTCCTTGTTTCGCATACCCTCAGAAAGTAGTTTGGCAACCTCACGTTCTCTCCCAGTCAGTTTGCCAAGTCTTTCACGCAGGTCTGTCAACTCCTCTTCTCGTGCCGTCTTCTGAATGGTCCGTGCAACTGCTGTCGTCACTCGTTGGAGTAGCTTCTGCGGCTGAACTGGTTTTTCAAGAAAGTCGACGGCTCCATGCCGCATCGTATGGGTTGCCATCGCAATGTCGCCATGAGCAGAAAGAAAGATGATCGAAATATTTTTGATCTCACGCCGCATGAGCTCCTGCTGCAGTTCGAGTCCTGTCATGCCAGGCATGCGAACATCGAGAATGAGGCATCCTGGCCGAGTGAGTTCATCATCGGACAAAAAAGCGAGAGCGCTCTCATAGGTCTTAACGCTCCAACCAAGGGACGCAAGGAGCATCTTCTGTGAGTTGCGGAGTTCCTCGTCGTCGTCAACGATTCGGATGAGCGGAAGCGTCGTGGTCATCGGTCTCCCTCCAATGCTTCAAAATCAACCAAAACCTGTATTCCTCCCGCAGGAAGCCGTTCGATAACAATAGTTGCCGAATGTGCGTCAGCGATGCTACGGATGATGCCCAGCCCCAACCCTAGTCCGCCGGAGGTCGAGTCACTAGCCTGAGTGAGACGCGCAAACGCTTCATCATCCAGTTTTGGACCGTTGTCTGCCACACAGAGACGATAGTTGCCGTTAACCAGAGTAACAGACACCCAAATCATCCCATCAACACGGCTCGAGACTGCATGAGCCGCGTTCTTGAGGAGATTAAGCAATAGGATTTCAAGCTCTAATTCATCACCCTGAATGAAGGCATTGGAGGCTAAATGCTCAACTCGCACAAGAGGCGAGAGGTCAGAATAGTGCGAGAGACTCATCAAGGCTTTTTGGACGATCCCATCGAGCATGCAAGGTGCGTGATGAGCATCCGGGCGTTTCACGTATGAGCGCACACGATCAATGATCGCTGAAATGCGGAAGGCCTCACGTTCGATGCTTTCTGCAGTTTCATCGAGTTGGTCATCGTCGACGCAGAGTACTTCAAACCTCAACTTCGTCACAGCGATGTAATTCACGATTGCCGCCACGGGCTGCTTAAGTTCATGAGCGATCATGGAAGACATCTGTGCAGCGATTGTATTTCTTTCCATCCTATTGATGCGCTTGGCCATCGCCGCTTCCCGACTTGCAATTGCCTCCTTCTCAGCAATCGTTACCTTCAAGTCTCGAGTACGACGATTCACCAACCAGCTAAGCCGCACTTCATTGAGAAGCAACAAGCCAATTCCCAATATGCCGAGTGCGATCTCACGACTGAAGCGATGAATGAATTCCTTAAGTGTCCATTCTGGCGGGGCCCATGGCCCAATCTGCAGCGTGGCATAGAGCGAAGCGACTTCGTCAAACTTTCCTGCAATCTGCCAGGAAAAAGTGAGCTCTTCAGGCATCGTAAGCAACGCAATGCTCACATCCTTCAGCAATGTCGGCTGTGAAAAGTTGAGGGCGCCAAAAACAAGGTCGGGATAGAGTGACGAGGAGTGTGCGCAAGTGAGTCCATCGTAGTGATGCTCGTTGATGACACGTAATCGCCCTTCGTCCAGAAGACCTGACGCCGTTGCCTTCTCCAGCTGACAGGCACTTAGCACCCCCGCATCACTTTTACCTGAAAGCACGTTCGTAATCACGTCCGGAATTTGAAACGTCAGAAAATGCACCTCCCGAAAAAACGACTTTTCATCATATCCCTGCCGATGGATTTCTCCCTGCAATGCGAGCCAACCGCCAAGACTGTCTGGCAGGGAAGCCGCTACCGTTTTGTCTCGCAGATCTGCAAGCGAGTGAATTGTCGTATTAGTACTGGGGACAATCAGCGTCGAACCGACGGAGTGTACTGGATCAGCGGCACGATTCGTCTTGCGCACGGCGAGCGCTTGAGCACCGTAAACGTTGATGAGTTGGAGAAAGACGTCGCTTGGTGCCACGATGAAATCGGGGCGAATACGTCCTACATCCTCGATCGTACGGTAAACGGATAGCTCTAAGAGTTCAATTCGCCTGCCTGGGAGAGCCTTTTCAAGCCTCGCAATCGTCGGGTTAAGAGTCTCCGCCCTCCATCCCGGTTCATTGGTGTCCACGATGCCGACTACCACCCGTTCCTTCTCTGCGGCAAGCGCAGAGGAAACTATTAGCAACATGACGGTGAGCAGGACAATTAGCGTCTTCATAGGTTCGATTCTATGAACGCCACCTGTACTTCATCTACCTCACAAAGTAGGTGGTTCAGAATCAGAGCGACTTTTAGATTGAATGCCAACCACGAGAAGTGCTGAGCACCTCGAATTCGAGCAACCATCCGCCCAGCACAGGTTTTTCAAGGAGAAACCGCCATGTTCGATCGCCGCTCCCTCATCAAGTCCGCTGCCGGCAGCATGGCCGGAGCATTCCTTGCTCCCGCTTTTGCTTCATCCGTTCTAAGTCCTGACGATAAGCTCATGCCTGTTGATACTCGCAACGGACGAAGCGGCTGGGCCAAACCCGTCAAGCAGGTCATTCAAATCAAAAATTGCCGCATTGGTGAAGGTACGCCGAAAGTGATTGCATCTACAACGGCAAAAACGCCCGAAAGCTTTCTGAAGCTCATGAAGGAATATGCCGAGATGCCTGAACTTGACGCCATTGAGATGCGCCCTGACTACATCGGGGAGCTCTCTGGCAAGGAGTTTGCCGATCTTTCTCGAGAAGCTTACAAGCTCGCCGGCAATAAACCCGTCCTCATGACTTTCCGTGACAAAACCGAAGGTGGCGGTCGTCATGTAACCGACGACTGGTACGGTCAGTTCTACACGGAAGTACTCAACAACGGTGCCGTCGATTGGATCGACATTGAACAGTTCCGAGATATCTCCGTCTGCCGAGAAATTGTCAAACTTGCCAAAGCCAAAGGTAAAGTGGCGATGTTTTCCGACCATGAGTTCAAGTGGACCCCGTCGGAAGACGAGATCATTCGGCGTCTGCTTATGCAGGAAAAGGAAGGAAGCGACATTCTCAAACTCGCCGTCATGGCACACAACACCGGTGATGCACTGCGCCTGATGAGCGCCACCTGGAAAGTGCGAAACTACTACAGCAACAAGCCAATGCTCACGATGGCCATGGGTCGCTGGGGCGTGCTTTCTCGCGCTACAGGTGAATTTACCGGTTCGGACCTCACGTTCGCCATGGTAGGTGGCATTCCCTCTGCCCCAGGCCAGATTCCGTACAAAGACGTGAAAAAAGTCATGGACATCCTTCACGATGCGATGTACCCGAAAGGTGCCTAATCGCCTAAGGAAAGCACAAACGTCCGCCCTCAAGGGCTGATTTTTCTGAATGATCAACGCATAGGAAATCAACATATGCGCAAATTTGCTCTCTTAGCGTTAGCCTCCGCTGTCACCTTGGCTTGGGGAACCGCACAGGCATACACTCCCGGCATCTATAAGGCATCCGCTCCCGGTATGGGAGGTCCCGTTGAAGTAACCGTTGAGTTCTCAAAAGACGCTATTACCTCCATCACGGTATCCCCCAACAAAGAAACGCCGGGCATTGGTTCGACGGCTGTCGAACAACTTCCTGATGCGATTACTAAGAATCAGAGCCTTGGAGTGGACAGCATTTCCGGGGCAACTCGTACGAGCAGCGCCATCAAAGCTGCCGTTGCAGACTGCGTAAAACAAGCTGGTGGAGATCCAGATGCACTTGCGCTTGTTCCCATCAAGAAGACTGCTGGCTCCAAGAAGTCTCTTGAAACCGATTGCATCAATTCGTGCTTCTCAACTTGGCAAGAGAGTCATTTTGGTTGAAAAGATGCCTTTTGTCGGTGGCGCCGCAGCGATCAATGGCGGCACTGTCGTGATCCAAGGTTCCAAACTGCAAAGGGAGCTTGGAGTCCTTGACGACAGTCCTGAAATCATGCGACAAGACCTCCTAAAGAACGGTCATCAGAAAAATGATCTTGGCAAGCTCTCGCTATATGTAAACGGAATCGGTCCGACGATCGACTGGCTTCTCGACACAGGCCTGAAAATTGATACAAAAGCCGGCTTCACCAATGAAGCTGAGTACAGCAAACCGCGCTGTATTCGTTGGGTCGGCGGCGCTCCGGCAAATATGAAGTTGATGTTCGACCTTGTAAAGCAAAGCGGTACGCAAGTTTTTACGGGCACACGCGTTGAAAAACTTCTTGAAGAACATGGCCGTGTAGTGGGTGTTGAAGCGGAGGGTACAGACGGCACGAAATATACGATCCGCTCCCGTGCAGTTCTTCTTGCTACCGGCGGCTTTGGCTATGCCAAAGATCTCCTTACGGGGAACCTCAAGCAGTCGCTTTACTACGGTCCTGTCAGCTCAACCGGTGATGGGCATAAGATGGCTAAAGCTGTCGGAGCCAAACTGCAGATGATGGATCTTGGCAAGATTTACCCGAACGGCGTTGAAGTTGCTCCCGGTATCGCCAAATCAACTATCTGGGCGAACAAAAATGCCTTTGAAAAAGGTTCTGGTATTTTGATTGCCAAAACTGGCAAGCGCGTCATCAGTGAAACGGCTTCCAACAATGCGATCAAAAATGTTGAGCTTAAACAGCCTAAGTCGATGCTCTACATTCTGATGGACCAGCCGACGTTCGAGCTCTTCAAAAAAGGACTCAACATTGGCGGCATCACTGAGGGAGAGATCAACACCTGGATTGCGCAGGACGGTAAGAAAAGCCCCTTGCTCGTCAAAGCCGAGACAATTGAAGCTGCCGCGGAAAAACTCGGCATTAATGCAAAGAACCTTGTTGCGGAAGCTGCCGCCTATAACGGATTTGTCAAAGCAGGTAAGGATGCTGCCTTCGATCGACCGACCAAGTTCATGACAAAGACAATCTCCACGGAAGGTCCGTTCTACATCATCGAACAACAGCCACGCTTTGCCACGACGATGGGAGGAGTCGTAACAAACGACGACTTCAACGTACTTGACGACAACGGAAACAAGATTGAAGGTCTCTTTGCGGCTGGAGAGCTTGTCGGCGGAGCCATGGGTGACGACTCCCCTCCGGGTGGCAACATGGGTTGGGCCGTCACCTCCGGCCGACTCGCTGCTGAAGGAGCAGTCAAAACCATCAAATAGCTACTGTAGCTTTTTTAAGCGTTAAATGTAGATATTAAAGGGATATTGCAAAAGTCCAGACGAAAAGATCATGCAGTATCCCCTACTTCGTATTTATCTGCGATGTTTGAGAAACACCGTATTAACTCGAGATCCAACTCACAATCATGGTGAGGAGAGAGGATTTTCATCACTTGCTCACAGATGTGCTGCCCGACGGCATCTCAAACAAACAGCGCGAATGTTTCGCGCTGTTTGTTGTAACTTCGCCAAGGCAGACTGAGGGACTAGAAATTCTTTCAAGCTAGTCCCTCAAGCGTTTGGATTATTTGACTGCGTTCACCCTGCGCGGCTGATTGAAAATACGAACGGGCGGCACCTCATCCTTCCAGAGTGAAACTTCAACATTGCCAGTTGAAGAAACATTGCCTCGGGCAATTTTGGAGGTAATAACGTCAATGGCAATCGTATTGGCATTGCCGTGAACATCGATGCGGCCTGCCGGGGTGTTTTCCGGTTCAAACCAAGCGCCGTGCTGAATAGAAACCACACCCGGCTTGATACGGTCACTGACCTGCAGCCCGCAGAGACATGCCCCGCGACGGCATTTCACAAGTACGACGTCACCATTTTTCAAGCCGCGCACTTGAGCATCTGCAGGGTTCATCCAAACGGGTTCTCGTTCTTCAACTGACCCGCGTCTGGCTGTGTTGACGTTGTCGAGCTGGCTGTGCATCCGATAGCGTGACTTCGGACTCACAAAAGCCAACGGATACTCTTTCGTTGCTTTAGCTGTACCTTCAATCGGTTCAAAGTAGCTGGGATGACCTTTACAGTCGTCATAGCCGTAGCTCGCGAGCTTGGGTGAATAAATCTGGATGAGCCCCGACTCTGTACCTAGGGAGTTGGCTTTTGGATCCTCTCGGAATGTCTTAAAGGAAACAAACTCTCGGTCCTTTTCTTCCACCTCGAAAAAGAGATACCCCTTCTCCCAGAAATCTTTGAATTCCGGCATGACAATGCCTTTTCGAGCACCGTTGTTGCGGCAATCGTTGTAAAACTTTTCGATCCACTGCATTTCGGTGCGGCCCTCCGTAAAGGCTTCTTCTATCCCCAAACGCTTAGCGAGCTGCGTACCAATCCAATAGTCGCTGCGCGACTCGTATTGCGGCTTGATTACCTGCTTCATTGCAACCAGACCGTCATTGGTTTCTGCGCCGATGTTGGTAATGTCATTGTGCTCAAAGGTCGTGCAGGCCGGCAGCACGATATCGGCGTGACGAGCCGTCGCAGACCATACATAGTCTGCGACAATCACGGTATCGGGCTTCTTCCACGCCCTTTCAAGGCGGAAGGTATCGGGATGATGGCAGAACGGATTGCCGCCGCCCCACATCACCAAATGAATATCTGGATAGGTGCATTTCTGACCGTCAAAATCAACGGTCGCCCCGGGACGTTCCAACACCTCCGTGATAGCGGCAACAGGAAGCAGTTTTGTAGATTTCCACGGCAAAACCGGGCGCACTGGCTTGGGCGAACCCGCGCTTGCCGACTGATAGCGAGTGCCGAAGCCGCCGCCGGGAAGGCCAATTTGACCCAGTACAGCCGCGAGCGTAACAACCATCCAAGAAGTCTGTTCACCGTACTGTGCTCGCTGCATGCCGTAGCCAAACATAATCATTGTGCGGTGTGCGGCCAGGTCCTGCGCAAAGGCACGGATCTTTTGCGCTGGCACACCCGTGATCTCAGCCGCCCACTCCGGCGTCTTTTTCACGCCGTCCTCTTCACCCAAGAGGTATTTCTTCATCTCCTCCCAGCCGGAGCAGTATTTGGCAAGAAACGCATGATCGGCCTTGCCGGTCACTTCGAGCTCATACATCATCGCAGCCATCAAGGCACAGTCGGTGCCCGGATTAGGCGCGATCCATTCAGAATCCATATAGGCAGCGGTATCCGTCACCAACGGGTTAACGGAATAGGTCTTGATGCCCTTCTTTTTAAGAGCGCGGAAATAACCAGCATGGTTGTGCAAAGGCGTAGCCGCATTGACGTCTGCTGTCACGAGCGGATTACAGGCCCAAAAGACGATACGTTCCGTGTGCTTCAAAATCACTTCGTAAGTCGTCATGCGCGGATTGGAGGTGCCGACAACATACGGCATGATCGACGCATGGGCTGCCTGACTGTATGAATTGCGTCTGCGTGAGAATCCGCCCATCAGATTGAGCAAACGATTGACGATAACCGTGGCTTGATTGAGCTTGCCAGTGGACTTCCAGCCGTAAGAGCTCCCATAGACGCCCGACGGACCATAGGTGTCATACACACGTTGAATTTCCTTAGCGGCGAGATCGAGAGCCGTCTCCCAAGAAACACGCACAAAGCGGTCTTCGCCGCGGCGTTCGCGAGAAGCCGGACCATCTTTGAGGTAGCTTTCACGAACCATCGGATAGTGAATGCGAGCCTCTGAATAAGGCAGTTCGGCAAGGCCCTCCAAAACAAAGCTCGGCGCATAGTCAAACTCGAAAGGTTTGACACGAGTAATGCGGCCGCCTTGAACGACCGTACGCATGATGCCCCAGTGCGACGCATTGATGCTCTCGCCTTCATTCAAAATGGACGCGGCCTGCTCAAAGGTACCCGTCGTATTCAGATCAATACCGGCTGCCGGCACCGGTTCATACACCATCTTGCTCT
>OHKD01000707.1_pt1 | contig 11687 bp, 8 predicted proteins | sample 1568801 | NCBI WGS metagenome assembly OHKD01 (sample SAMEA3879525, study PRJEB24766) | human gut metagenome | biome: human-associated habitat; feature: feces | place: USA | collected 1985/1987
CAGGTTAGCGTTCGTTGTCGAAGTTGATGGTATCGTTCAACATGTCTTCGGCAAGTTCCTCTGTTTCTTCTTTTTCGCTGGCCGACGCGATTTCTTCTGCGCCCTCTGCAGGTTCCACTTCAATCTTGCTGTAACGGGAGAATCCGGTGCCGGCGGGAATGAGGTGGCCCATAATGACGTTTTCCTTGAAGCCTTCCAGGGTATCGGTCTTGCCGAGGGTGGATGCTTCCGTCAGAACGCGCGTGGTATCCTGGAAAGATGCCGCGGAAATGAAGGATTCCGTTTCCAGGGAGGCCTTCGTGATACCGAGCAGAACGGGCTTGGCTGCGGCCGGTTGGCCGCCCTGGGCTACGGTTTGTTCATTGATGCGGTCGAACGTGGTCTTGTCCACTTGGTCTCCCCACAGGAATTCGGTATTTCCGGGTTCCGTGATGACTACCTTGCGGAGCATCTGGCGCACGATGATTTCCACATGCTTGTCGTTGATTTCCACCCCCTGGAGGCGGTACACTTCCTGAACTTCGTTAACGAGGTGTTCCTGGAGACGTTCCTTGCCGCAGACATCCAGAATTTCTTCCGGAGAAACGGGGCCTTCCGTAAGCTGGTCGCCCAGATGCACGTGGTCGTCTTCATGAACGATGACGTGCTTGTTCATCGGGACCAGATGGTCCACCAGTTCGCCCGTGGGTGTTTCAATGGTAATGACCTTCTTGCCGCGGGAAGTATTCTTGCTGCTGAGGCGCACAATGCCTTCCACGCGTGCAATGGTGCAGGCGTCCTTGGGCTTGCGGGCTTCGAACAATTCCGCCACGCGGGGCAGACCGCCGGTGATGTCCTTCGTCTTGGCTACCTTGCGGGGCGTCTTGGCCACCATTGTGCCGGCGGAGATGGTTTCTCCGTCCTTCACAGTGAGGTTGGCGCCTGCGGGAATGGCATGATGAGCCAGAACTTCGCGGGTCTTGGCATCGCGGATGACCACCTGCGGGTGAAGTTCCTGCTTGTGTTCCATCACGACAAGGGAGGAGGCACCGGTTTCCCGGTCCGTTTCCTTGGAAACGGTGATGCCGACGATCATATCCTTGAATTCGACGATGCCGCCCTTTTCTGCAATCACGGGCACATTGTACGGATCCCAGGTGGCGAGGGTTTCATCCTTCTTGATAGTGCCGCCGTTGGGCACGTACAGGATGGTGCCGATGACGGGCTGGTAGGATTCCAGTTCGCGGCCCTGTTCGTTTTCGATGCGGACGGAGCAGTTTTTATTCAGGACGACGAAGTTGCCGTCTGCGTTTTCCACCGTGCGGAGATCTTCCGTGTAGATGACGCGGCCGTCGTTCTTGGCTTTCACGATGGGCTGCTTGAACGCCGTGGTAGCCGTTCCGCCCACGTGGAACGTACGCATGGTGAGCTGCGTGCCGGGTTCGCCGATGGACTGGGCGGCAATAATGCCGACCGCTTCCCCGATCTTCACTTCCTGTCCGGTGGCCAGGTTCAGGCCGTAGCACTTGGCACAGCAACCCTTTTTGAGTTCGCAGGTGAGTACGGAGCGGATTTTCAGCCGTTCAATGCCGATTTTTTCCAGTTGTTCCGCCTGCTTTTCGTTAATGAGGTCGTTGATGTCTACGATAACCTCGCCGCTGACGGGGTCAACGATGCGTTCGCAGGAAGTCCGGCCGTAGATACGGGAGGAAAGGGACGCCACTTCTTCGTCGCCGTCATAGATGGCGTGAACGGTGATGCCGTTGCTGGTGCCGCAATCTTCCGCATGGACGATGACATCCTGGGCCACGTCCACGAGTTTGCGGGTCATGTAGCCGGAGTCCGCCGTTTTCAGCGCGGTGTCTGCCAGACCCTTGCGGGCGCCGTGGGTGGAGATGAAGTATTCCAGCACGGAAAGGCCTTCACGGAAGTTGGCCGTGATGGGGCGTTCGATAATTTCGCCGCTGGGTTTCGCCATCAAACCGCGCATGCCGGAGAGCTGCTTGATCTGCGCCTTGTTGCCTCGGGCTCCGGAGTCCACCATCATGAAGAGCGGGCTGGCCATCTTGGAGCCTTCGTTGTGTTCCAGCTTGCGGTACAGAGCCGCCTGGATGACATCCGTAGTCTGGGTCCAGATGTCCACCACCTTCTGGTAGCGTTCCCCATCCGTGATAATACCGTTCTTATACTGGCGGGTCACCTTGTCCAGCTCCGCATAGGCTTTTTCAATTTCCGTCTTTTTCTGGGAGGGAACCACCATGTCCACGATGCCGATGGAGCAGCCGGAACGGGTTGCTTCCTTGAAGCCCAGGTTTTTCAGGGCGTCCAGAGTCTGCACGGTACGTTCCTTGCCGACGGTCTGGTAGCAGCGCCAGATGATGTCGCCCATCTGTTTCTTGCCTACGTTGCGGTTAATGTAACCGAGTTCCCGGGGCCAGATTTCATTGAAACGCACGCGTCCGGCAGTAGTGATGATAACCTTCTTGGTGACATCCCCATACACTACTTCGGAAGGCTTTTTGCCGTAGTCCGGGTTGTGCAGGCGGATCCAGTCATGGTAGCCGATTTTGCGGGCGGCAATGGCGTATTCCACCTCGTCAATGGATTCGAAGAGGGGAAGATGGTGATGATTATCCTGATTGTTCTGTACTTCCGCAGCACGGGTATGCGTCAGGAAGTACGCGCCCAGAATGATGTCCTGCGTGGGTGTGGCAATGGGCTTGCCGGAAGCAGGGGAGAAAATATTGTTGGGCGCCAGCATGAGCTGCCGGGCTTCCATCTGCGCTTCCACGGACAGAGGCACGTGCACAGCCATCTGGTCGCCGTCGAAGTCCGCGTTGTACGCATTACAGACGAGCGGGTGCAGACGGATGGCGGAACCTTCAATCAGAACCGGTTCAAAAGCCTGGATGGAGAGGCGGTGCAGGGTGGGCGCGCGGTTGAGCATGACCGGGTGGCCCTTGGTCACTTCTTCCAGAATATCCCACACTTCCGGCGTCTTGCGGTCAATGAGCTTCTTGGCGGAGCGCACCGTGTGCACGTAACCCAGCTCTTTCAGACGGTGGATGATGAAGGGTTCAAACAGAATGAGCGCCATCTTCTTGGGAAGACCGCACTGGTTGAGTTTCAATTCCGGGCCGATGACGATAACGGAGCGGCCGGAGTAGTCCACGCGCTTGCCCAGCAGGTTCTGGCGGAAACGGCCTCCCTTGCCCTTCAGCATGTCGGAGAGGGATTTGAGGGGGCGGTTGCCGGCGCCGGTGACGGCACGGCCGTGGCGGCCGTTGTCAAACAGGGCATCCACGGCTTCCTGAAGCATGCGTTTTTCATTACGGATGATGACTTCCGGAGTTTTGAGGCTCAGGAGGGTTTTCAGGCGGTTGTTGCGGTTGATGACGCGGCGGTACAGGTCATTCAGGTCGGACGTTGCGAAACGGCCGCCTTCCAGAGGAACCAGCGGGCGCAGGTCCGGAGGAATGACGGGCAGAACGTTCAAAATCATCCATTCCGGGCGTGTGTTGGACTGAAGGAACCCCTGGGCCAGTTTCAGACGCTTGGCAATCTTGCGCTTGTTCTGTTTGGAGTTGGTATTGTCCAGCTGTTCCTGAAGATCCGCGACGAGGGTGGGCAGATCAATGGCCGCCAGCATTTTCTGGATGGCTTCCGCGCCCATGCCGGCTTCAAAGCTGTCATAGCCGTATTCGTCTTCCGCATTGCGGAATTCTTCTTCCGTCAGGATGGCCCCCTTTTCCAGAGGGGTACTGCCGGGATCTACCACGATGTAGTCTTCATAGTAAATCACGCGTTCCAAATGGCGGGCCGTCATGTCCAGCATAAGGCCAATGCGGCTGGGCATGCATTTGTAAAACCAGATATGGGAAACCGGAACGGCCAGTTCAATATGGCCCATTCGTTCGCGGCGCACGCGCGCGTTGGTTACTTCCACGCCGCAGCGGTCGCAGGTGATGCCCTTATGCTTGATGCGCTTGTACTTGCCGCAGGCGCATTCCATGTCTCGGGTGGGCCCGAAGATGCGTTCGCAGAACAGGCCGCCTTTTTCCGGCTTGAACGTGCGGTAGTTGATGGTTTCCGGGTTGACGACTTCACCGAATGACCAGCTGCGGATGGTATCCGGATCCGCCACGGTGATGGCAACCTGGTCAAAGGTCCGGGGCTTGTCGCTCAGGCCGTGCATTTCCCTGATGGTGGGGGTGTCAGACATATATTGAAAGTTTAAAGGATGTTTGATGCCCGCCCCCGCGTTTTGCGGCACGGGGGCGGAATGCGGTGGATATTAGAATTTGAGGTCGGAGAAGTCGACGTCCGCCAGGCCGGCCATGTCGTCGCTGTCAAAGCCTTCCGTCATGCCGTCCACGGGAGTGAGATCCGTGCCGCCGAGTTGCAGGGAGGGTTGTTCATCCTTGCTGCCGGGGCGTACGTTCAGCCCCAGGGACTGCATTTCCTTCATCAGAACGTTGAAAGATTCCGGAGTTCCGGCTTCCAGGGTATTATCCCCCTTCACGATGGATTCGTAAATGCGGGTACGGCCCTGAACGTCGTCGGACTTGACGGTGAGAAGTTCCTGGAGGGTATAGGCGGCGCCATAGGCTTCCAGTGCCCACACTTCCATTTCCCCGAAACGCTGACCGCCGTATTGGGCCTTGCCGCCCAGAGGCTGCTGCGTGACCAGGCTGTACGGACCCACGGCGCGGGCGTGAATCTTGTCCGCCACCAGGTGGTTCAGTTTGAGCATGTAGGTCTGGCCTACCACCACCGGGTTATGGAAAGGTTCGCCGGTCAGGCCGTCATAAAGGGTACTCTTCCCTCCCACGGTGCCGTCCTTGCCGTCACCGATCCAGGTGAAACCGTCCACCTTCTTGGCTTCGGACATGTAATTCCAGATGGTTTCTTCACTGATCCCGTCGAACACCGGGGTAGCCACCTTGAAGCCAAGGGCCCTGGCAGCGATGCCGAGGTGGGCTTCAAGCACCTGCCCCACATTCATTCGGGAAGGCACGCCCAAGGGGTTCAGAACGATATCCACCGGAGTACCGTCCGCGAGGAAGGGCATATCCTGTTCCGGGACGATTTTGGCAACGACGCCTTTGTTGCCGTGGCGACCGGCCATCTTGTCACCCACGCCGAGCTTGCGCTTGGCGGCGATATATACTTTAACTTCCTTCAGTCCGCCGGGTTCGGATTCGTCCCCGGATTCCATCTGATCCAGCCTGTGTTCCCGTTCGTCATCCAGTTCCGTAAAGCGGCCTTCAAACGAAGTGATGATTTCCAGAATCTTGTTGCGAATCGGGCTGGGTTCGATTTCGATGTGGTCGTGAACCAGGGCCAGTTTACGCAACAGGGTCTTGGTGATTTTCCTGTTGGCCGGGATGATGATTTCACCGGTCTGTTCATTGACGACGTCCAGCGGGATTTTTTCACCCAGAAGAATATCGGAGAGCTTCTTGGTCAACTGGTCAATGAGCTGCTCCTTCTTCTTTTTATGTTCGTCGTTGATTTTCTTGAACTGCTTTTTCTTTTCCGCGCTGTCTACGACGAGGTCGCCGCGGTGGTGGCCGGAGCCTGTGGAAGAAATGCGCACATCCATCACGATGCCGGTGCAGCCGGAGGGGACACGGAGTGAGGTATCTTTCACTTCTGCGGCCTTTTCACCGAAAATGGCGCGGAGGAGACGTTCTTCCGGAGCCAGTTCCGTTTCCGATTTGGGGGTGATTTTGCCGACGAGGATGTCGCCGGGCTTCACTTCCGCGCCGATGCGGATGACGCCGTCATGATCCAGGTTTTTCAGGGCTTCATCACCGGCGTTCGGGATATCACGGGTGATTTCTTCCGGACCCAGCTTGGTGTCACGGGCCTGAACTTCAAACTCGGAGATATGAATGGAAGTGAAGGTGTCTTCCTTCACGGTTTTTTCGGAGATGACAATAGCGTCTTCGAAGTTGTAACCGTTCCACGGCATATAGGCCACCAGAACATTGCGGCCGAGGGCCAGTTCGCCCTGGTCCGTGTTCGGGCCGTCCGCCAGCACGTCGCCGGTTTTGATTTTGTCGCCGCGGCGCACGATCGGACGCTGGTTGATGCAGGTTCCAGCATTGGAACGCATGAACTTGCGCAGGGGATAGACGTAAACGCCATTGTCGCGGTCCGTGCGCACACTGTCGGGATCGGACAGGAATACTTCCGGACGCACGGGCAGTTCCCCGTCTTTCGTGGTGATAATGACTTCAGCCGTGGCGGAGGCCACGATGCCGTCCGCTTCCGCCAGAACGACGGAACGGGAGTCCCTGGCGCACTTTCCTTCGATGCCGGTTCCCACGTATGGAGATTCCGCTACCATCAGAGGCACGCCCTGGCGCTGCATGTTGGAGCCCATCAGGGCGCGGTTGGCGTCGTCATGTTCCAGGAAGGGGATAAGACCGGCGGCGATAGAAACGAGCTGCTTGGGAGAAACGTCCATGTAATGCACGTCTGCCGGATCCACTTCGATGAATTCGCCTTTTTCACGGGCGGTTACGCGGGAGGTCGTGAAGTTGCCCTGTTCGTCCAGCGGGTTATTGGCCTGGGCGATGAGATAGCCTTCTTCCTGATCGGCGGTGACGTATTCGATGGTATTGGTGACCCTGCCGTTTTCCACCTTGCGGTAAGGCGTTTCAATGAATCCGAATTCATTGATGCGGGCGTAGGTACACATGGAGTTGATCAGGCCGATGTTGGGACCTTCCGGCGTTTCAATGGGGCAAATGCGCCCGTAGTGGGAGGGGTGTACGTCCCGGACTTCAAATCCGGCCCGGTCACGGTTCAGGCCGCCGGGCCCCAGGGCGGAAAGACGGCGCTTGTGCGTCAATTCCGCGAGGGGGTTGATCTGGTCCATGAATTGGGAGAGCTGGGAGCGGCCGAAGAAGTCGCGCACGACGGCGCTGAGGGCCTTCGGATTGATGAGTTTGCTGGGCGTGACGCCTTCAATGTTCTGGTCAATGAGAGTCATGCGTTCCTTGACCAAGCGCTCGGTGCGGGCAAGGCCTACGCGGCATTGATTGGCCATGAGTTCGCCTACGGCACGTACGCGGCGGCTGCCCAGGTGGTCGATGTCGTCCACCATGCCTTCGCCCTTCTTGAGGCGCAGGAGGTATTTGAGGGCGGCCAGGAAATCTTCCGCCGTCATCAGGCGCTGGTCCAGGCTGGTGTCCAGACCGAGTTTCTGGTTGATTTTGTAGCGCCCCACGCGGGTGAGGTCGTATTTCTTGGGATCGTCAAAAAGCCTCTTAAGCAGGGTGCGTGCCTGAGCGGCAGTAGCGGGATCTCCGGGACGCAGGCGTTTGTAGATTTCCTTGAGGGCGGATTCTTCGTCGTGAGCGGGATCCTTCTTCAGGGTTTTGATCAGCACGTCGTCCTCGCTCTGGTCAATGACGTCGATTTTCTTGATGCCGAACTGGAGGAGCTGGCGAACCACACCCATATTGAGCTGTTCGAAAGCCTTGGCAAGAACCAGGTCCTTGTCCTTGATTGTGTCCACAGCCACAAGGTTGTGCAGATCTTCTTCCGTCATGTCTTCGCTCAGGGGAAGCGTGCGGATGTTGTAGAACTGGCTGACGATGTCACGGTCCGTTTTGAAGCCCAGGTAGCGCATAAACGTCGTCGCAAGGAATTTGCGGCGGCGGCGGCGGCGGTCAAGGTAAACGTAAAGCAGGTCGTTGGTGTCAAACTGGACCTCCAGCCAGGAGCCCCGGTCCGGGATGATGCGGAAGGAGTGGAGCAGTTTTCCGTTCAGATGCTGGGCGCTTTCAAAGCAAATGCCCGGGGAACGGTGCAGCTGGGACACGATGACGCGTTCGGCGCCGTTGATGACAAAGGTGCCGCGGTTGGTCATCATGGGGAGTTCTCCCATATAGACCGTTTCTTCCTTGGACTCGTTGTCGGATTTGAGCTTGAAGGTGACCTGAAGGGCGGCGCTGTAGGTTTCCCCCGCGCGGATGGCCTCGTAATCGCTCATCTTCGGCTGTTCAATGTCATAGGAGACGAAGTCGAGCTCAATGTTTTCGTCATAGCTCTTGATAGGAAAGATTTCCTTCAGAACGCCTTGTAACCCGATGTTTTTCGCGGCCGGCGTGTCCTGTTGTAGAAAATCGAAGTATGATTGAAGTTGAATCTCAATAAGGTTCGGAGGTTCGATGACTTCCTTGATATTCCCGAAGTAGAGTCGCTTTGACATGGGCTGCTGTGGCGGAGATGTTATGGTTTGCATCCTGAAAAACCCGGATGCCGGGTTGGGCGGTTCTTTCCCTGGGGGACGGAACCGACTGGAAGCGTTTTACGAAATAAAAGGCCTCTAGTCGGTCACGCGGGATGTGAAGACGAGGAAGCGCAACAGGAGAAAAACGGCTTTTCTCCTGTTGCGCGGGAAGTAAAAAGCTTACTTGACGTCTACCTTGGCGCCAGCTTCTTCCAGCTTGGCCTTGGCGGCGTTAGCTTCGTCCTTGGAGACAGCTTCCAGGATGACGGCGGGAGTGCCTTCAACCAGTTTCTTGGCGTCCACCAGGCCGAGGCCGGCCTTCACTTCGCGGACGGCCTTAATTACGGCAATCTTGTTGGCGCCGGCTTCCGTCAGAACGACGTTGAATTCGGTCTTTTCTTCTTCAGCTTCGGCAGGAGCGGCGGCAGCGCCGGCGGCAGCTACGGGAGCAGCGGCGGAAACGCCCCACTTTTCTTCCAGAAGCTTGACGAGGTCGGCAGCTTCCAGGATGGTAAGGGTGCCGAGTTCTTCAGCGATTTTGTTAATATCAGCCATTGTATTGTTTTCTAGTTTGGTTTCGAGTCGCGCCAAGAGCCAACTTGGCATTTCAGTTCTCCGGCCGGAGTTCCGACAAGGAACCTGTAGGAGAGTCGGGTCCGGTTTTCACACATTTGGCTAGAGTGCAACCGGACCGTCCGGTCAAGGGGTTGGTATTAGGCGGCGGGTTCTTCGCTGCCGCCGTTTTCTTTGTCCACATATGCCTGAATAACTCGGGCAAGAGCGGAACCGGCCGCGTTGATAGTGCCAAGGAGTTTGGCAAGCAACTGGTCGCGGGGAGGCAGTTCGCCGATGGCGCGGATTTCGTCCGCGGAAAGAATGGCTCCATCCAGGATCGCCACCTTGTATTCGGCTTTCTTGGAAGCCTTGGCAAAGGTGTTGATGGCCTTGGCAGCGCCTGCTACGTCGGATGCGCCGGTCACGAAAGCGGTCTGGCCGACGAGGTGTTCCCCGATGTCGGGAAGGCCGGCATCCGTCAGAGCCGTGCGCATGAAGTTGTTCTTGGCTACGTGGCACTGAGCGCCGCAGGCGGCCAGGGCGGAACGCAGATTGGTGAACTCAGGCACGGTGATCGAGGTGTAGTCCACGACGATCAGGAACGGGGAGGCGTTGACGCGAGCGGTCAGGTCGTCAATGATGATACGCTTGTCAGGATTCATGGTGTGCTAAATCGGTTCGGGTTACAGTTTGGCGATGGAAGCGGTGTCAACCGGCAGACCGGGGCACATGGCGCATGAAACGGTGACGGATTCGATGTAGGCGCCCTTGGCGGAAGCCGGGCGGGCCTTGACGACGGAATCAATCAGGGCAGCGATGTTTTCGGCGATGCTTTCGTTGGAGAAAGACAGCTTGCCTACAGCGGCGGAGATATTGGCGTTCTTGTCAACCTTGTAGTCAACGCGGCCGGCCTTCACTTCCTTCACAGCCTTGGCCGTATCGTCCGTGACGGTACCGGTTTTCGGGTTGGGCATCAGGCCGCGCGGACCCAGTACACGGGCAACCTTGCGAACCTCCGTCATGGCGTCGGGGGTGGCAATGGCCGTATCAAAGTCAACAAATCCTCCCTGGACTTTCTTGATGAGATCTTCAAACCCCACGAATTCGGCTCCGGCTTCCTGGGCGGCCTTGGCGGCATCGCCCTGGGCGAAGACGAGGACGCGGACGTTTTTACCCGTGCCGTTAGGCAGGGAAACGCTGCCGCGAACCATCTGGTCGGATTTGCGGGGGTCCACAGTCAGGTGGAAGGAGACGGTGACGGTCGGGTCGAATTTCGGTGCCGGGAAGGATTTCATGGTTTCCACGGCTTCCGTGATGCTGTAGTTCTTGTTAGGGGTAACAAGCTTGGCTGCTTCTTGATATCGCTTGCTGCGTTTGGTAGACATGTGTGTATTTGGCAGTGCGTTCGGACTGGTTTAATCCTCCTGCGGTGAGTGTTACATACCTTCGACTTCAATGCCCATCTGGCGAGCCTGGCCGGCAAGAATGCGGGCGGCGCGTTCAGGGTCTTTCGTGTTGAGGTCAGGGAGTTTGGTGTTGACAACTTCCATCAGCTTGGCCTTGGAAAGAGTGGCGACTTTCTTTTTGTTCGGTTCGCCGGAGCCGGAGGCGACGCCTGCGGCTTTCTTGAGAAGCACGCTGCCCGGGGGCTGCTTGGTGATGAAAGAAAATGACTTGTCCTTGTAAACCGTGATGACGGTCGGCAGGAGATCGCCGGCCTGCTTTTGCGTGGCGGCGTTGAACTCCTTGCAGAATGCCATGATGTTTACACCGGCCTGACCAAGTGCCGGACCCACGGGCGGGGAGGGGTTAGCGGCTCCGGCATTGATCTGGAGCTTGATGATTTTGGTTATTTCTTTTGCCATGGTTTTGCTTTGTTAGCGGAGAAAATAAACGGGAAGGGGACTGATGGGGGGAGACGCAAAGAAGATTCAGGCTTTTTCCACCTGCCAGTATTCCAGGTCCACAGGCGTGGCGCGGCCAAAAATGGAGACACTGACACGCAGCTTGCCCTTTTCCGGGTCGATTTCTTCGATGGTGCCTTCCTGGCTCTGGAACGGGCCTTCGCACACGCGCACAGGGTCGCCGACGGCGAATTCCACCTTGGGACGGGCGGCAACGGCTTCCGCATCCAACAGGGGCAGAAGGTCTTCCACCTCGCGCTTGCGCATGGGGAGGGGGGCGTTGCGGGAGCCGGCAATGCTGATGACACCGTCAATTTGCTGGATGAAGTACCAAAGGTCCTTGTTCAGGGTGCCGTCCGCTTCCAGCAGGTACATGTTGGCATAAACATACCCGGGAAAGAGTTTGCTGTGACGTTCCGTTTTTTTGCCGTTGCGCACTTCGGAAATAAGTTCCGTAGGGACTTCCACCCGGTAAATGAAGTCGGAAAGCTCGGCGTCCTTCGCCTTGCGGATAATGCGGTCACGAACGCTGTTTTCCTGTCCGGAGAGGACGTGAAGGACATACCATTGTTCGTGAGGCTCTGGGGTACTGGGCATGATCGGAGAAAGAAGTGGGGAGAGTAAAACTAGATTGCCAACTGGATGAGATAGTTGACCACGCTGTGAAGAAAAATGTCGAACGATGCAACAAACGCGCCAAGGAATACCATGGCAATCAGTACGACGAGAGTGGAACCCCAGAGTTCGCGGAATTTTTTGAAACCTTTCACCTTGGGGTCGCTTTCCCAGGGCCAGGTCGTCTTCTTAAGTTCGCCCTTAACTTCGGCGATGAATTGAGAAATCTTGCGAAACATGCTTCAAGGTGGGGTGGTGTATTTGGAAAGAAGTGGCAGGTCAGGAGGGACTCGAACCCCCAACTTTTGGTTTTGGAGACCAACGCTCTACCAATTGAACTACTGACCTGTTGGAGTCTCTTCTTTCGTGGGAAATGAGGGGGCCTG
>OHKD01000709.1_pt1 | contig 11683 bp, 11 predicted proteins | sample 1568801 | NCBI WGS metagenome assembly OHKD01 (sample SAMEA3879525, study PRJEB24766) | human gut metagenome | biome: human-associated habitat; feature: feces | place: USA | collected 1985/1987
GGGAAGATGTCGCCGCCAGGCGACAAAAAGGGGAACAGCTGTCGCCGCAGGCGACTGAGAGGGTTCGTCCTGAAAGCAACCCTCTCCGCAAAGTTCACTCTTTCCGAGGCTTTCTCCGTCCGGGGAACACGAAGGGATCACGCAGATAGACAAAGAGCAGCTCTGCGGTCATAAAGCACCAGATGATCGGCTCACAGAGAATCACGGCATCATAGCCAAAGCGGGGGATGAAGAACAGCACGAACAAGATCTTGCCCACCAGCTCGATGACGCTGGACAGCAGCGGCAGCACCTTTTGTCCCAGGCTCTGCAGCGCATACCGGGTGGACAGCAGCACACCCAGCACTGCGTAGAAAGGTGCATTCCACATCAGATACTTTGCACCGTTCTGCACCACCACCGCCTCGGCAGAGCCGGACACAGCCTGTACCATCCACTCTGCGCTGCAAGACATCAGCAGCACTGCGCCGATGGCCACCACCACCGAGTAGATATACACATCCCGCATCCCCTTGCGCACCCGGTCCGGGCTGCCTGCACCAAAATTCTGGGACACAAAGGTAGACGCTGCTGAGGCCATGGCGGTCAGCGGCATATCCGTCACCGCAAACAGCTTGCGGGCTGCCGTATGCCCCGCAATGACCAGGGTGCCCAGGCCATTGATTCCATATTGCAGCACCACCGACCCCGCCGACACGATGCTGCTCATCAGTCCCATGGACAGGCCCTGGGTCAGCAGCTCCTGATAGCGCTGTGCGCCCACCTCAAAATGCTTTTGCGCAGGCAGCAGCACCGGCGTGCGCCGCAGGATATACACCACGCACAGCGCCGCCGACACGCCCTGTGCCAGCACCGTAGCCGCAGCTGCACCCGGAACGCCCAAGCCCAGCCCGGCGATGAACCAAATATCCAGTCCCACATTCAGCACCGAGGACAACAGCAAAAATACCAGGGGCATCATGCTGTTGCCAATGGCCCGCAGCAGACCGGAACAAAGGTTATAGGCAAACATCACTGGCACACCCAGGGCAATGATGCGGATATAGGCATAGGCGTCCCCGATGATCTCCGCCGGGGTATCCAGCAGCTCCAGCAGCGGGCGCAGGCCCAGCAGCCCTGCCAGCATGATGGTCAGCGAGGCGCCGACTCCAATGACCATCGACCCCGCCACGGTGCGCTTGAGGCCGTCCTCATCCTGGGCGCCATAGCACCGGGCCGCCACGATGGCCAGCCCATTGCCGATGCCCAGGCCAAACCCCACCAGCAGCTCATAGATCGCACCGCAGGCGCCAATAGCAGCCAGGGCCTGATCCCCCAGCACATTGCCCACGATCATGATATCTACGGTATTGTACAGCTGCTGGAACAAGCTGGAGAAAAAGATGGGCAGCATAAACAAGAACAAGCTTTTAAAGATCGGCCCGCTGGTAAGCTTTGTATTCAGTTTGGGCAGGGGCCGGGACTCAGATCGGGTCATAGTATCCTCCAATGGGTCACTCGTTGCATCCATTACAGAGCAGCCAAAAAAGCTGCCGTGCATTGCACAGCAGCCTGTCGAAACGATTTACAGTGCCTGGGTCTCAAAGCCGTGGCCGGTCAGTACCTGCACGCTGTCAAACCCTGCATCCCGGGCAGCCTGTGCTGCCTCGTCAAAGGCAAAGGTCAGCCCATCGTGGGCATGGGCGTCCGCTGTGATGATGACTTTGCCGCCCATCTTGTGCCACTGTGACAGCAGCCACGGGCCGGGGTAGAAGTCCTTGCGGTAGCCACGGTTCACTGCGCCGGTGTTGATCTCCAGCAGGCAGTCCGCCTTGTGGGCGGCCTCCAGTGCCGAGAGGGCTGCCGCCTGATACCGGGGAGAGTTTTCGTCAAAGAACTCGCCATTGCCGTTCAGCTTTTTGATCAGGTCCACATGGGCCAGGATGTCCGGGTGCAAAGCGGCCAGCTGCGCCACCTGTGCAAAGTACGCCTCCACCGCAGCCAGTGCATCCCCGCCAAAGTCTGCATCGATGCACTCCCGCAGATCCTGGGGGCGGAAGTCGATCTCATAATAACGGCCGGTCTTTTCCCCGTGGAGATAGTGCACGCCGCCGATCCAGTAATCGTAGCCGGTACGCTTGTCGTCCGAGAACAGATCCCACTCCAGCCCGCAGAGGATATCCACCTTGCCCTTGTACTCTGCCTTCAGCGTAGCGATGGTGGCCTTATACTGGGCGGTGCGGCTGGGGGTCATGCAGTACTCCCGGTCGCAGGGGGTATGGCTGTGGCCGGTAAAGCCCAGCGTCTCCAAGCCCTGTGCGCAGGCAGCCGAGGCCATCTCCTGCAGGGTGTTTTTGCCGTCACACATTGTCGAGTGGCAATGCACGCTGGACGTTTTGAAATCTGCCATGATCTGATCACTGCATCCTTTCCTGCTTGACCATGCGGTCGAGCCTATGTCGTGTTTTAAGCTGCTGCCGGGAAAAACGCCCCCGCCGGCGTCCAAAAAAGCAGGCCGCTGCCCCGCTGAAAGCGAATATAGGTATAGTGTAGCTTATTCAATGCACAAACGCAAGAGGTGCCGGGGATTTTCCCTCAGCGGGAACGCAAAAGCCCCCTTGCAGGCCGAGCACGCAGCCAGAAAGGGGGCATCTGTCGGAAATCTGCTCACTGCCGGGCGCAGCTTACAGGCCAAACATTTTATACAGTTCCATCATGTTTTGATACTGGAGCTTATCCCCCAGCAGCTGACGGTATGTGGCGGTCTTTTCCTTACCTTCTGCCCGTAGGCGGTCCATCCGAGCGGTCGTATCCGCCAGGCGGCGGTCCACAAAATCCTGCATCTTCCGGTAAGCGGTCAGTCGTTCAGCATCGTTCATAGGGCAGCTCCTTTCCTGCACGGGCGTCCTGGATGCGCCCGGATAAGCTATCCCCATTTTATTACATTTTTCCTTTTTTGTGAATCGCAAATTTCGCTGTGTTTCTGGTTTTTGGGGGGCATTTTTTCGGATACTTTCACAAACCGCTGCTGCCTGCATCCTCCTCCAGCAAAAATCCGGGCATCAGCTGGGGGATACGGCTGCCCCACCCCTCCAGATACTCCGAGGTATCCGGATAGCTCCAGGCTACATACCACACCCCGCTCTCTCCTGCTATGACATACTGGCACTGCACCTGGCCTTCCATCGTGCGGGCAAAGAAATGGTCGTTGTCGTCCGATTGGTTATACCCCTCTGCCCACAGCGCATCGTAGGCCCGTTCCAGATCCTGGCCGCTGCGGTCCGGCCGGACCGACAGGGTGACCTGCGAGTTTGCAGCTGCTGCAAAGAGGTCGGCCTCCTCCGGCTGCTCCCCGCTCATAGAACTGGTCTGCACCCACTCCCCATCCGGCAGATAGAGGGAGTACCCCTCCCCCTGGAACAGGGTAGCGGGGACCTTCTCCGGCTCCCCTTCCACCCAGATCTCCAGCTCTGTATGCAGCTCCCGCCCGGGAGCGGTCGGCTGGGAGGAGGACACCGCAGAGGACGGCGCAGCGGAAGATGCAGGCGGCGGGCTGCTGCTTTGGGACGAGGACGGGCCTGCACAGCCCGCCAGAGCAGCCGCCAGCAGCGCAGCGGCCAGGCAGATGATCCGGTCTTTCATAACGTAATTCCTCCTTTTGTCCGGCCCTGGCGTCTGCCGCCAAGGCCCTGTCCCCCAGTATACGCACCAGCGTGCAAAATGATTGCGTACCCAACAGCAAAAGGGGCGCACCCGTTGACCGAGTGCGCCCCAGGATGAGCCTGCTTTATTGTGTGGTCTTTGTCTCTCAGCCCAGCAGTGCCAGCACGCCGCTCTTGGGGCGGGCACCCATGGTCTGGTTGACCAGCTTGCCATTCTTGAACACCAGCAGGGTGGGGATGCTCATGACCCCGAACTGACCCGCCAGCTCCGGCTGCTCGTCCACGTTGACCTTGCCAACCTTCACGTCGGGGCGCTCCTCGGCCACCTCGTCCACCACCGGGGACAGCATACGGCAGGGGCCGCACCAGCTTGCCCAGAAGTCAACGAGGACAACTTTGCCCTTGCCTACGTAGTCGGACAGTTTCACGGTTTTTCCTTCCGGCGTCTGCATCTCAAAGTCTGTAAACTTCTGGCCTACGGCAGTGGCTTTCATCTTCTCAACGTTGCTCTTTATCTTGACAATGGCTTCGTCGTTGTCGTAAGCTGCAGGGATTTGGGGCATCAGCGGGTCGAGGTCTGCCACATCCATGTAGTAGTAGTTCTGCTTCAGCAGGAGTACACCCACCGGGTTGGTGATGTTCTTGTTGATGCCGGCTTTGATGGCGGATATCATGCTGTTTTCCAGATTTTCCATCTCTTTGCCTTTAGCCTCGCGTTGTTCGTCGGTCAGTGTGGTGTCCGACATGGATTCGTAGATGCTCATCATTTGTTTGTTCAGACCGTTGATTTGGGCTCTGATTTCCTGGTAGGCATCATTGTTGGCAGTACCGGTGGCAGAGTTGTTTTCCTGCGACAAGTTGATTTTAATCTTGCCGTTTTCCAGGAAGAAGTCGATGGCTGCGCCGTCTTTTCCTTCGGCTTTGTAGGAGATGTAGCGGTTGACAGCAGTATCTTGTGTACCCTTGAAGGTAAATGTTCCATCTTTGATGACAGCAGAGTCCAATTTTACGAATTGGCGTCCTTCCACGGTTTCCAGATATACGGTGTCGCCGTCGGCTGCACCCTCTACAGTTCCGGTTACGGTGTAACCGTTGTTTCCACTGTTACAAGCTGTAAATACAGCGGCTACAGCGAGCAGATAAGTAAACTTTTTCATTGTTTGTTTTTTTAATGAATGATTATAGCTGCAAATATAGTAATAAAAAATCCCCTCCGATATGAACCGGAGAGGATTTTTATAGTTTTAATCCCATTTTTAGCGATAACGCTGTGCTTACTATTATTCGGCAGCAGCTTCTTCAGCAGCAGGGGCTTCTTCGGCAGGAGCCTCTTCGGCCGGTGCTTCGGCAGCGGCTTTTGCAGCAGCTTCAGCAGCTTTCTTTTCAGCCAGTGCTTTTGCTTTTTCTTCGTTTATCTTCTTTTCAGCTTCCAGACGTGCTTTTGCTTCAGCTTTCTTAGCTTCGTCTTCCTTAGCCTTCAGAGCAGCCAAACCGCTTTGTTTGTTGTTCTTCCAGGCTTCGAACTTAGCATCAGCTTCAGCTTCGCCGAATGCGCCTTTCGCTACACCGCCCAGCAAGTGCTTCTTCATGTAAACACCTTCGCGAGAGAGGATGTTACGAACTGTGTCAGTAGGTTGTGCACCCTTCAACACCCAGTCAAGTGCGCGGTCGAACTTCAAATCTACTGTGGCAGGATTGGTGTTAGGATTGTAAGTACCAATCTTCTCAATAAATTTACCATCACGTGGTGCTCTTACGTCTGCAATAACGATAGAGTAGAAAGCGTAGCTCTTACGTCCATGTCTTTGCAATCTGATTTTTGTTGCCATTTAATTAAAATGTTTTTAGTTAATGATTTGAATTATGCTACTATCTCGTAATAGCGAGTGCAAAGGTAAGAAAAGATTTTGAGTTTTGAGTTATGAGTTATGAGTTATTTGTTGGCACGAGGGGTGTTTTTTTAAAATGTTCACACAACGTCACCCATAACTCATCACTTGTCACTCATCCTTCTCCCGAGTATTTCCTGGGGTATCTCAGCAGAATGGCGAGTATGGCGCATGTTCCCATGCAGAAGGGGTAATACAGGTTTCCGATGATGCTGATGGGTGAAATGCCGGCAAGTCCGGAGGCTATCAGCATTTGCGCTCCGTAGGGGATGATTCCTTGCACGAGGCATGAGAAGGTGTCCAGTATGCTGGCTGTTTTCCGGCGGTCCAGGTGGAAGCGGAGGGCGATGTCCTTGGCTATGGGGCCGGTGGTGATGATGGCAATGGTGTTGTTGGCGGTGCAGAGATTGGCGATGCCGACCAGGGCGGCGATGCTGAATTCGGCTCCCCGCTTGCCGCTGACGTGGCGGGTCAGCCGGGAGATGATGAAGTCGATGCCGCCGTTGTAGCGGATGGTCTCGAGCATGCCTCCGGCCAGCAGGGTGATGATGATGAGCTCGCCCATGCCGGTGATGCCCGTTCCCATGGCTCCGAACCAGTCGAAGAAGGCGGTACCGGTATAGATACCGATAATTCCAGTAGAGAGGATGCCCAGCAGCAGTACCAGCATGACATTGACGCCTGCTACGGCCGTACCCAGTACGATGAGGTAGGGGATTACTTTTATCCACTCGATGGTCTGTACTTGTGGTGGGGCAGAGACGGACAGTCCTTGAAAGATATAGATGCCCAGTATGATAAGTGCTGCCGGTACCACAATCATAAAGTTGACGCGGAACTTGTCCCTCATCACGCAGTCCTGCGTCTTGGTCGATGCAATGGTGGTGTCGGATATGAAGGAAAGATTGTCTCCGAAGAACGAGCCTCCCACCACGATGGCAACCATGTAGGGCAGGTCGATGCCCGTCTTTTCCGCCAGCCCCACGGCTACAGGAGTCAGTGCGACGATAGTTCCTACGCTTGTTCCTATCGAGAGGGAGATGAAGCAGGCTGCAATGAAGATGCCCGCCAGCAGCAGGTTGTCCGGCAGTATATGTAGGGTCAGATTTACGGTCGCATCAATGGCGCCCATCTGCTTGGCGCTTTGGGCGAATGCTCCTGCAAGGATGAATATCCATACCATCAGCATGATGTTCTTGTTGCTGGCGCCTACGGAAAACTGATAGATGCGCTGTTCCAGATTCAGGCCGCGCGTGATGGCGATGGCATAGCAGGATGAGGCGAGGAAGGCTACCGTGATGGGGACTTTATAGAAGTCGTTCACCAGGAGCGAGGTCACCAGGTAGAGGCAAAGGAACACCGCCAACGGGCTGAGTGCCCACCAGCCGCCTTTGGGTTTGGAGATTGTATCGGTTGTTGCTGACATAATTTACGATTTACGATTGGGGATTTACGATTTGACGATTTACGATTGATATAACTCTTGAAATCGTAGAATGGTTGTTGTACAATACAAACTTCAATCGTACATCGTAAATCGTCAAATCGTAAATATATAAGCCAATTTTGCTGCAAAGGTATAAAAAACAAAGGGCGGGACAAAATGGTTTTGTCCCGCCCTCCATATATCAGCCTTTAATTTTCACCTTTCACCTTTCAATTTTCACCTTACAAAGTTACTCCGGTCTTGAAGATGGCTATTTCCTTGTAGCCTTTCTTTTCGTTGTTCACGAATTCACCGCTTGCTACTTTGATGATATATTCGATGAAGCGTTCGCAGGTTTTCTCCATCGGTTCGTTCTCGACGATAACTCCGGCGTTGAAGTCTATCCAGCCCGGCTTGTTCTTTGCCAAAGTGGAGTTGGTGGAAATCTTCATGGTCGGCACATAGGTTCCGAAGGGGGTTCCGCGTCCTGTGGTGAACAGCACCATGTGGCATCCGCAAGAGGCAAGGGCAGTGGCGGCTACAAGGTCGTTTCCCGGAGCAGACAGCAGGTTCAGTCCCTTTACTTTCAGGCGTTCGCCATATGGAAGTACCCCTTCCACGTAGCTTGTGCCGCATTTCTGTGTGCATCCCAAGGCCTTGTCCTCCAATGTAGAGATGCCACCCGCCTTATTTCCCGGAGACGGGTTTTCACCTACCGGTTCACCGTGTGAAAGGAAATATTCCTTGAAGTCATTAATCAGCTTCACCGTGTCCTCAAACAGCTCTTTGGTGCGGCAGCGGTTCATCAGTATGGTTTCTGCGCCGAACATTTCCGGCACTTCCGTCAGTACGCTGGTGCCGCCTTGTGCTACGAGGAAGTCGGAGAACATGCCCAGTAGCGGATTGGCGGTGATACCGGAGAAACCGTCCGAACCGCCACACTTCAGGCCTACGCGCAGTTCGCTTAAGGGAATATCCTCGCGCTGGTCCTGGATGGCTTTGGCATAAAGTTCGCGCAGCAGTTCCATTCCTTCTTCGTATTCATCACCCACTTTCTGGGTCACCATAAACTTTACGCGCTCCTGGTCATAGTCTCCCAGGAACTCGCGGAATACATCCGGCTGATTATTCTCGCACCCCAAGCCTACCACGAGTACGGCTCCCGCATTGGGATGCAGCACCATGTCGCGGAGGATTTTCTTTGTATTCTCGTGGTCGTCGCCCAACTGGGAGCAGCCGTAGTTATGGGGATAAGCCATGATGGCATCCACGCCCTTTCCGCCCGTTTCGCGGCGCAGGCCTTCGGCAAGCTGGTTGATGATTCCGTTCACGCAGCCCACTGTCGGAATAATCCATATCTCGTTGCGCACACCTACGTCGCCGTTCTTACGTTTGTACCCTCTAAAGGTCAGGTTTGGCGCGCCGGTATTGAGGTTTAGGGTTGTAGTATTGAGGTCTACGTTGACGGGGTTGTAAGTGTATTCCAGCAACCCGGACAAGTTGGTCTTGATATTGTTTTCATTCATCCAATCCCCCTGCTTCTGCGCTTTCCGGGCGTGGCCGATGGGATATCCGTATTTAATGACGTTTTCGCCTTCCGCAAAATCTTTCAGTGCAAATTTGTGTCCGGCAGGAACATCCTCATTCAAGGTGATTTCCTTTCCGTCCACCGTGAGTTTTTCACCGGCCGGGAGTGCTGTGATGGCCACTGCAACATTGTCGGCAGGGTTGATTTTCAGGTACTTTGCCTCCATCTTTTAAATTTCCCATTTACCATCTACAATGTACAATTTGGCTGCGCTGCGCTAGTATTAGTCCCCTTCCGCATGGCCGAATTGTACATTGTAGATGGTGCATTGTACATGTAACTATTTATTGTAATAAAACTCTATATTCTCCTTCGTCAGCAAGTCAATCGGCATGAAGTTCTCCCTTGTGATTTCCTTCTTCAGAATCAGGTATTCGCACAAGGCCTTGATGCCGTCGAATCCTTGCAGGGTGGGCTGCTGTGCTATGAGGAAGAAGATGCTTCCCTGCTTCAGGCAGTCTACGTTGCGTTGCAGCAGGTCATAGCCCATCAGGTTGAAGCCCTTTTTCTCTTTCTTCAGCAGGTATTCCCCGATGATGTATGCTTTGGAGTTGAAGGTGATTCCGTTCTTTACGGTAGGATGCTCTTGGAAGAACTCGTCCAGCATCAGTGTGTCCTCGCTGTCGCGCTTGGCATGCAGGTCCAGTTCCCAGATGCGGCAGGCGGGATGATGCTCCTGCATGTATTCGCGGAAACCTATTTCGCGGCGTTCCTGCTGGTTCGACCCCACGATGCCTTCATTTATCTTGCGGAAGATGACGATTTCCTGCGCGTCTTCTCCGGCAAGCAGCATCAGCATGCGGGCGGCAAAATATCCGCTCTGGTGCGAGTTCTGCCCGTAGAAGGAGAGGGCGGGCTCTTCCTTTATGTTGGAGTCTATATATATATAAGGTATATTATGTTGCGTCAGCTCATCCGTGAAGGGCTTGGTGTATTGCGGAACGGTGGGGGCAAACATCACTCCGTCCGGCTCCAGTGCCAGAATCTGTCCGGAGGCTTCCGCGAATGAATGATAGTCATACGGGTCATAGTAGGAGAGGTGCACGGCCACGTTGAAGTCAGAGTAAGTCTCTACGGCGTTGTGTATGCCCGTCTCCACGTCTGTCCAGTATTCGCCTTTCTCGTGCAGTGGCAGCAGGCAGGCAAATGCGTACTTCTTGTTCGAAGCCAGTGCACTGGCATACATATTGGGCTGGTAATCCAGTTGTTTCAGGATTTCTTCCACCCGCTTCCGGCTGGACTCGGACACACCGCTACGCCCGTGAATCACACGGTCGACGGTTCCCACGGATACATCGGCCATCTTGGCGATATCCTTTATTCTGACTCTTTCCATCTGTATATTTACGATTTAACGATTTACGATGTACGATTGATGTTGCTTTGGCTACGATTCTACAATGTAATCTCAATCGTCTAATCGTAAATCGTCCCATCGTACATCTTCTTGTGCTCGCACACAATTATAATCTTAATATTTTCGATACAAATATATGATAATTTTTTGTATTTCAAAAATTGTTGTATCTTTGTGCCCGTACACGAAGACTATGAAGAACGAATATTATTTTGATTTACTCTCCATAGTTTCAGATGTTTAGGTTCTGTTTATACCTCGAAATGATAAATTGAAAGGAAACAAATTAATTTCATATTAAAATAAAACATAGAAAGATTATGGGAAAGAAAGTAGTTACATTAGGTGAAATCATGCTGAGGCTGTCTACTCCGGGAAACACCCGTTTTGTGCAGTCCGACTCTTTTGATGTGGTATATGGCGGCGGCGAGGCCAACGTGGCTGTCAGCTGTGCCAACTACGGACATGATGCTTATTTTGTAACCAAGTTGCCGAAACATGAAATAGGCCAGTCGGCTGTCAACGCATTGCGCAAGTATGGTGTAAAGACAGATTTCATTGCGCGTGGTGGTGACCGTGTAGGTATCTACTATCTTGAGACCGGTGCTTCCATGCGTCCCAGTAAGGTAATCTATGACCGTGCACACTCTGCCATTGCCGAGGCAGATGCGGCAGACTTTGATTTCGATGCCATCATGGAAGGTGCAGACTGGTTTCACTGGTCAGGTATCACTCCCGCCATCTCCGACAAGGCCGCCGAGTTGACCCGCCTGGCTTGCGAGGCTGCCAAACGTCACGGCGTTACGGTGTCGGTAGACCTCAATTTCCGTAAAAAACTCTGGACCAAAGAAAAAGCCCAGTCCATCATGAAGCCTTTGATGCAGTATGTGGATGTCTGCATCGGCAATGAAGAGGATGCTGAACTCTGTCTGGGCTTCAAGCCCGATGCAGACGTGGAAGGCGGCAAGACGGACGCTGAAGGCTACAAGGGAATCTTCAAGGCGATGGCGAAGGAATTCGGCTTCAAATACGTAATCTCTACGTTGCGCGAGTCTTTCTCCGCTACCCACAACGGCTGGAAAGCAATGATTTACAACGGCGAGGAATTCTACGAGTCAAAGCGTTACGACATCAATCCTATCATCGACCGCGTAGGTGGCGGCGACTCTTTCTCAGGTGGTATCATCCACGGCCTGCTGACAAAACCCAACCAGGGTGCCGCCCTCGAATTTGCAGTAGCCGCTTCCGCCTTGAAGCACACTATCAACGGTGACTTCAACCTTGTTTCCACAGAAGAGGTAGAAGCGCTGGCAGGAGGGGATGCAAGCGGACGAGTGCAGAGATAAGTTCATTTACAATTTATCATTTACAATGTACAATTTGTGCTGCTGATGAATCGAGATGATATGAAAAACCGCTTGAAGATGTTTGCGGTACGAATAATAAGGCTGGTAGACAAGTTGCCTAATACATCAGCAGGTAGAGCTATTGGCAACCAGATTGTCCGTTCCGGTACTTCTCCCGGTGCCAATTATCGGGCAGCTTGTGTTGGAAAATCAGACAAGGATTTCTTAAACAAATTAAAAATGGTAGAGGAAGAACTTGATGAAACGGCCTATTGGTTGGAGCTTATAATGGAATTGGAACTTGTTAAACCTGATTTGTTGCAGGATTTGTATCTTGAAAACAAGGAGCTTTTGAAGATTGTAGTAAAATCTATACTCACTATGCGTGATAAAGTAAATGGTAAAGTATAATATATAGAGGTAAGTATAATATATT
>OHKD01000719.1_pt1 | contig 11584 bp, 9 predicted proteins | sample 1568801 | NCBI WGS metagenome assembly OHKD01 (sample SAMEA3879525, study PRJEB24766) | human gut metagenome | biome: human-associated habitat; feature: feces | place: USA | collected 1985/1987
CCCCCGGCATAATTTAAAAATCTCATGTCCAAACTTTAAACAGTAAATGTGACAAAAGTACGACTATTTTCAGTATTCACATTCATTAGCTGTATCTTTCTTTCCTTTCATCCCTTCTAAAATGAATAAATAAATCTTTTATAGGGATTGTCAAGGAAAAGCCGTATATTTGTCCATTGGTTGAAAACCTTGTAAACTGTATATTAACAAGATTAATTCTATTAGTAAATGGGAAGAGTATTAGTTATTGGTGCAGGGGGCGTAAGTACCGTTGCTGTTAAGAAAATAGCGATGAATGCGGATGTCTTCACGGATATCATGGTAGCTAGCCGTACGAAAAGTAAATGCGACAAGATCGCCGCCGATATCAAGAACGTAAAAGTGCAAACCGCACAGGTAGACGCAGATAACGTGCAAGAGCTTGTTGCCTTGTTTAACGCCTTCAAACCGGATTTGGTGGTAAATCTGGCCTTACCTTATCAAGACTTGCATATCATGGATGCTTGTCTGGAATACGGCGTTAGCTATTTAGATACGGCCAACTACGAACCGCTTGATGAAGCCAAATATCAATACAGCTGGCAATGGGCCTATAAAGATCGTTTCGAGAAAGCCGGTCTTACCGCTATCTTGGGATGTGGTTTCGATCCGGGGGTTACCGGCGTATATACAGCCTATGCGGCAAAGCATCATTTCGACGAGATACACTATCTGGATATCGTAGACTGCAACGCAGGAGATCACCATAAGGCATTCGCTACCAATTTCAATCCGGAAATCAATATCCGTGAGATTACTCAACGTGGCAAATATTTCGAGGATGGGGAATGGAAGGAGACCGATCCGTTAAGCGTACATAAAGCCTTGAATTATCCGAATGTAGGACCGAAAGAATCGTATTTGATGTATCACGAGGAATTGGAAAGTTTGACCAAAAACTTCCCGACCCTCAAACGGGCTCGTTTCTGGATGACTTTCGGACAGGAATACTTGACTCATCTACGTGTCATCCAAAATATCGGTATGGCTCGTATCGACCCGATCCTTTACAACGGGCAGGAAATCGTTCCGATCCAATTCTTAAAAGCCGTATTGCCGAACCCGGGTGATCTGGGAGAGAATTATACTGGCGAGACTTCCATCGGTTGCCGCATCCGTGGTATCAAGGACGGTAAGGAATTAACTTATTACGTATACAACAACTGTAGCCACCATGCCGCTTATCTAGAGACAGGAGCGCAAGGTGTTAGTTATACCACCGGTGTTCCCGCCATGATCGGCGCCAAATTATTTATGCAAGGCATTTGGAAGAAACCGGGAGTATGGAATGTAGAGGAATTCAATCCGGACCCATTCATGAAAGAGCTAAATGAGCAAGGTTTGCCTTGGCATGAATTGTTTAACATTGACTTAGAATTGTAATATGGCAGTACAAATAGGCGATAAGGTTCCCGAGTTTTTGGGAACCGATCAAGACGGTAAAGAGGTAAAGATGAGTGACTATAAAGGGAAAAAAGTAGCGCTCTATTTCTATCCGAAAGATAACACGAGCGGTTGCACGGCGGAAGCATGCAGCTTACGTGACGGCTATCAAGCCTTACAAGCGAAAGGCTTCGAGATCATCGGAGTAAGCAAAGATAGCGCCAAATCGCATCAAGGCTTTATACAAAAGCAAAACTTACCTTTCCGTTTAATAGCGGACACAGACACGACCTTACAAGAACAGTTTGGTGTGTGGGCTGAGAAAAAAATGTACGGACGTTCATACATGGGGACTCTCCGGACCACCTTTATCATTAACGAGGAAGGTATTGTTACTAATATCATCGGGCCGAAAGAGGTGAAGACAAAAGACCATGCAAATCAAATCCTTAATTTATAAGGGACACATATGGCAAAAGAAGAAAATTTGTTCGAAGAAAAAGCGAAAGAAGAAGGTGGTAAACCAGCCGCTAACACGGATAAGCTAAAGGCTTTACGTGCGGCAATGGATAAAATCGAGAAGAACTACGGAAAAGGTTCGATCATGAAACTAGGCGATGAAAACATCGAGGATATCGAGGTGATACCGACAGGCTCTATCGCTTTAAACGCAGCGCTGGGCGTAGGCGGATATCCGAAAGGACGTATCGTCGAGATCTATGGTCCGGAATCTTCCGGTAAGACAACCATAGCGATCCATGCGATCGCCGAGGCTCAGAAAAAAGGAGGTATCGCCGCATTTATCGATGCGGAGCATGCTTTTGACCGTTTCTATGCTGAAAAGTTAGGCGTTGATGTAGAGAACCTATGGATCTCCCAGCCGGATAACGGTGAGCAGGCCTTGGAAATAGCCGAGCAGTTGATCCGTTCATCCGCCGTAGATATCATTGTTATCGACTCCGTAGCCGCTTTGACTCCTAAAGCTGAGATTGAGGGCGATATGGGAGACAGCAAGATGGGTCTGCAAGCTCGCTTAATGTCGCAAGCCCTTCGTAAATTGACAGCTGCGATCAATAAGACGAATACGACCTGTATCTTCATCAACCAATTGCGTGATAAGATCGGCGTAATGTTCGGGAACCCGGAAACGACGACTGGTGGTAATGCGTTGAAGTTCTACGCCTCAGTCCGTTTGGATATCCGTAGTATTGGAAAGCTGAAAGATGGTGACGAGATCAAGGGTAACCAAGTGCGTGTGAAAGTCATAAAAAACAAGGTGGCTCCTCCATTCCGCAAGGCAGAGTTCGATATCATGTTCGGTCAAGGTATCTCCCGTTCCGGAGAGATCATCGATCTTGGCTCTGAACTGAATATCATCAAGAAGAGCGGTTCGTGGTACAGCTACAATGATACCAAATTGGGACAAGGTCGTGATGCGGCAAAACAATGTGTCGAGGACAATCCCGAATTGGCAGACGAATTATCCGAATTAATATTTGAGGCATTAAAAGCCAACAAGTAATTTGCGGGGGCGGGCACCCCCCGCCCCTATACGAAATTGTAATGAGTAATAAAGACAAATATCGTTTACTTTGCAATACTGAAAAAAATATACCGATCTTCTCACATGACTGGTGGTTGGATACGGTTTGCGGAGAAAAAAAATGGGATGTCTTGCTTATAGAACAAAAGGGAAAGATACAGGCAACCCTCCCCCTTTACGTCCCCCATTCCGATATTGTCTCAATGCCTTCTTACACCCAAACAATGGGCCCTTGGTTCACCGCAAGTTCCTCCGACACGAAATATACGACCGAGTTAGGACGACGTCAAGAACTATGCAAACAATTCACGGAAGAACTAAAACGCTATCCGCACTTCCTGCAAAATTTCAATTATGACATCACGGATTGGCTTCCGTTTTATTGGGCGGGATATAACCAAACGACACGTTATACCTATTTATTAAAAAATATCCGGGATCATCAAGCGGTATGGGAGAATATGAGCCCCAATATCCGGCGAAATATTACGAAAGCGCAGAATAAATACCATATATCCGTAAAAAAAGGGATTCCTTTGAATGAGTTCCTAGCTGTACAAGCCCAAACATTTGACCGCCAGCATGTACGAATCAAGGAAGACACGAATGTACTGAAAGACTTGATCGCCACTTGCCGACAAAGAGGACAAGGTGATTTATGGGGAGGTTATGACGAGCAAGGCCATTTACATGCGGCCGCTTTCATCGTATGGCAAGATCGATCGGCTTACTATCTCGCTGGAGGAGGAAATCCGGTCTATAGAGGTTCCGGAGCGCAAAGCTACGTCCTGTGGGAATGTCTTCATTTCGTTTCTCAATTTACGACGGTATTTGATTTCGAAGGGTCTATGCTACCCGGAGTAGAACGTTTCTTCCGCGAGTTCGGAGCTATCCAAACCCCATTTTTCACAATATCTAGGGGGAAATTGAGTTTATTAGACAGAGCACGCATTAAACTAAGCAAATGGGTATGAAAAATCGCACTTTACATTATATAATACGTTTTCTTGTAGGAGATGATGTCCCTAGCGAACTGGTGGAAACGATCGGGTACACGGCTGATCCCAATAAATTCGACCGATATAACGTCGTTATCATTCCATCCGGCTTCTTTGATGGACAAACATACGGGACTCCTGCTTCCTTACCGGAACTCCCTTTGCAAGAGGTTCAAGGTATCCCCTTGTTATTCGGCTCGCCGAAAGAGGAATGGGTAAGAGATACATGGGTGGTTCATGCCGATATCATCGCAAGTACTTATTTTCTCATTTCCAGATACGAGGAGATGGTACGGCGTGGACTTCGGGATGAGCATGGAAGATTTCCCGGTAAAGAGTCCTTGCCCTACCGGGCCGGTTTCCTGCATCGTCCGATCGTGGATGAATATCGCATGCTGCTTCATCGTTGGCTACGCCAATCCCGGTTACGTGTACCCGAGGTAAAAAAGCAAATCCGGAAGATCTACCTCACGCACGACGTAGATTCTCCGACTCTATATCGTTCGTGGAAAGGTTTGATACGGTCTATTAGAGATAGAAGAGGTTTATATAAATCCTTTCAAGGTAAATTCGGTACCCTTGAGAAAGACCCGTTTTATACCTTCCCTTGGTTTTTCCGCCAGAATAGTATCCTTCAGGATTTGATCGGGAAGGAACAATGTCACCCTATCCTATTTATCCGGAACGGGGGGAAAGCCAAGCACGACAAACCTCATTACGATTTGAGGAATAAAGATATTCGTAAATTGATAAAAAGTGCTCTAGAGCATAATGTAACTATTGGTTTGCATAGTAGCTACCAAGCGGGTACGACTCCCAGCCTTATCCGGAAAGAGAAAACCGGTCTGGAAGATCATATCGGTAAAAATGTTCGGTTCAACCGTCATCATTTCTTGGCTATCCGGGAACCGGAAGATATGGACCAAATAGAGGCTGCTGGGGTTACGGACGATTTCACCATGGGGTATGCCGATGTCTCCGGATTCCGGTTAGGGACTTGCTACCCGGTTCGTTGGATCAATCCGATCACCCGCCGGCTATCTCCTCTCCGACTACATCCGCTTATTATAATGGATTGTACCCTAGAGGAGGAAAAATATATGGGACTGGATTTTGACAGGGCTTTAACCTATTGCCGGAATTTAGTGGAACAAGTAAATAATGTAGGAGGTGAATTGGTTTTACTATGGCATAATGACTCCGTACAAGAAGGGTCCGGAAGTTATTTACGTAAATTATACGCCCAGCTATTAAAAGAATTAGCGAAGCAGTGAAAACAACAAAATCCCTGTATTCAAATAAATCAGAAAGAATGATTACTAATTGTAAAAATATTTTAGTCCTCGCCCCTCATACGGATGATGGGGAACTTGGGTTGGGGGGAACTATCTCACGCCTGATAGAAGATGGTAAAAAAGTGACCTATGTGGCTTTCTCCACCGCACAGCAATCGGTTCCCGAAGGTTTTCCGAAAGATATCTTGAAGACAGAGGTCAAGCAAGCGACCCAGACCTTAGGTATAGAACCGGGAAACCTAATCATATACAATTACGAAGTAAGAAAACTGGGATACGCAAGACAAGAGATATTAGAGGAGTTAATACGCCTGAAAAAAGTATCCGATTTTGACCTAGTCTTCATCCCTAGCTTGCACGACATCCACCAAGATCATACGACGATCGCCCAAGAGGGTCTACGAGCGTTCAAAAACACGAATATATTAGGTTATGAGTTAATCTGGAACAACCTGACATTCAATACACAATGTTTTGTAAGGCTGGAAGAGCGCCATATCGACGCAAAGGTAGAATCATTGAAAGCCTATAAATCGCAAGGAGCGAGAGATTATCTATCCAAGGACTTTATCTATTCATTAGCAAGAGCACGGGGCGTCCAAGCAGGATGTACCTATGCGGAAGCGTTTGAAGTCATTCGTCTATTCTTATAACCCTGATTGAATCCATGAATAAACTCCTTATCATATGTGATATGTTCCCACCCGCTTTCGCCCCCAGAATGGGATATCTATGCAAATATTTGACACGCATGGGATGGGAAGTTACCGTAGTGACAGAATACATAGAAGACAATACATTCGAATTCCTTACGGGGTATGCGGACGTGTATTGCGTCCGCTACTACAAAGCATCAGGAAAGATCTCAAAGCATATCGAATGGATGTGGGTCATGTTTCTAGACATCTTGTTTGGTTATAAAGACATGAAAATAATCAACGCATGTATTCCCTTAATAAAGACCAACCAGTACAAAGGAATATTGTGTAGCACATACCGTACCTTTCCTTTAACCGCCGCCAAGACGTTAGCGATCCATACCAACCTCCCTTTCGTCGTGGATTTACGAGATATTATCGAGCAATACGCCTCCAACGAATATATATCGCATAAATTCCATACATTTTCATGGCTAGACGCATTCATCACAAAGCGATTTCGCAAACGGTTACTTAGAAAGCGGAATAACGCTTTGGAGGTAGCGGATTGTGTCACGACCGTATCGCCTTGGCACGTGGAGGTACTTAAACAATATAATCCCAATGTAAAACTGATTTATAACGGATTCGATCCCGAGTTGTTCTATCCGCAACAAATCAAGACCTCCCGGTTTATCATTACCTATACCGGACGGTTGTTAAGTTTAGCGATCCGAAATCCGGAGTTATTATTTGCGGCCATCGCCCGTCTTACGGAGGACAAGGTCATTATCCCCGAAACTTTTCGAGTTGTATGGTATACCGATCAAGAGTCCCGCTCCATCATCCGCCAAGAGGCCGAACAACATGGGGTGCAATCTTTCATGGATTACCATGAGACAACTAAGTTCTTTGAATCGCTTGCGGTAGAAAAACCCATCTTATGCGTACAGAGTGACGAGGCTTACCTCGCCGAAGCCATCAAGGAGACCCATTCCGGACTGGCCGCAACCCGGGTAGACGAGGTGTACGATTTCTTGAAACATTACTATGAGGAATGGCAGGAAAAAGGATATACGACCTCGCCCGTCAATCGGGATAAGCTATCGAATTATTCCCGGAAAGAGCAAGCTAGCCAATTTGCGCGTATATTTGAGGAGATTTAAGCAGATGGATAAATACCTCAACATAGTATCGTTCAATATACCTTATCCCGCCAATTACGGAGGGGTCATTGATGTGTATTATAAACTGGAGGCCTTGCATGCATGCGGCGTGAAACTCATATTACATTGTTTCGAATATGAACGTCCGCACGCACCGGAATTAGAAAGCATTTGCGACAAGGTTTTCTATTATAAACGCCGTACCGGGGTAATCGCTAATTTAACATGGCTCCCTTACAATGTATATAGCCGTAAAGATCATCGCTTGATCGAGAATCTTTTACAAAATGATTACCCGATCTTATTTGAGGGCCTCCACTCCTGCTATTATATGGACGATCCCCGTTTAAGAAACCGGATGAAGATATTCCGGGAGTGCAATATCGAGCACGATTATTATCGCCACTTGGCAAAGTCTGGCAAAGGATTGGTTCGCAATGCCTTTTTCAAGATCGAGGCCATGCGCTTCCAAGCCTATCAGAAAGTAGCACAGTACGCAAATCTGATAATCGCCGTATCCACGACAGACGCAGACTATTTACGAAAACAATTTCCCAATCAAAGGATCGAGTTCGTTCCTTGTTTCCACGAGAATAACCGGATTACGGCCAAACCGGGAAAATCCGATTATATTTTATATCATGGCAAGTTATCCGTTATCGAGAATGAGCGAGCCGTGTTATTTCTCACCAAGCATGTTTTCAGCCAATTAAAACATACCTGCATAATAGCGGGCATGAACCCGACCCGTTTGATACGAGAGGCAGCCGCTCCTTACCCACATATAAAAGTAGAAGCAAATCCCAGTAAGGAACGTATGGACGCATTGATCCACAACGCACAAATTCATATGCTAATCACATTTCAAGATACCGGCCTAAAACTAAAGCTTTTGAACAGCTTATTCGCCGGAAGGCATACGATTGTCAATCATCTCATGCTAGCGGGTAGCGGATTAGATCCTTTATGCCATATCGCCGATACGCCGGATGAGATGATACGGGCTTGCGAACAATTAATGGCCCTACCTATAGATAAAGAGGCGATAGATAAACGAAAACAATTATTGTTCCCTGCTTTTTCTAATGAAGATCAGGGGATACGTTTATACAAGATGATATATGATGAAAGAGAATAGAAGTGATTTATTACATACATTAACCGAACGTTTGAAAGCGATCGACTATAATAAATTACCTATCAGCGATTATAATAAGCGATACATCGGCAACTTAAAGCCGGCGTTAAGCTATTTCATGCATATATACGCAGATTGCCTACAAAGAGGACTTCAAGCGATACAAACCCCTATCTCCGATGTCACGCTAATCGATTATGGAGGAGGAACCGGCTTCCTTAGTATTCTGGCGAAATCCATAGGAATAGGACAAGTTATTTATATTGATCTTAACCCATCTTCCGTGGAGACGATCCAGCTATTGAAACAAATAATAGGAATAGGCCCCGATACCATACTCCATGGAGATTCAGATGTTCTTGCGGACTGGTGCGCAAGGAACAAAGTCTCCCCCCAACTTTTAATCGCTACGGACCTGATAGAACATGTCTATGATTTATCTTTGTTCTTCAAGGATTTAATCCATATAAACGATTCCATGTATCTACTATTCACGACAGCCTCTACACCATTCAACCCGTATGTCCAACAACGGTTACATAAGATGATGATCGGATGCGAAAGTGGATCTTTGGAATCCCCCAACTATTATACATTACGAGAGCAATTCATAACGAAACTTTGCCCGGCTTTCTCCCCAAAAGAAGTAGAGACATGGGCCCGGCAGACTAGAGGCTTGACCTATCCCGATATCCAAAAAGCGATCGAGAAAAAGAGTTTACCAAGCCCGGAAGACCCATACAATACTTGCGATCCGGCTACAGGTAATTGGGCCGAACGAATCCTTCCCATACAGACTTATGAGGACTTATTGGCACCCTACCAGTTCAAGCTTAAAGTAGAGAAAGGATTTTATAACGCAGACCGAAACAACCCAGTTCTTTCTTTGATATGCAAAGGTATCAACGCATTGATCCGCAACAGCGGCTCCTTTGGTTTTCTATTGGCACCATTCATCATTCTCTCCTGCGGCAAGGAGCGAGCAGATGCCATCTAGAACATATTCACGGGTCAAGTCCTCTGCTTTCAAGATTTGGTCGTTCCACTGCAATAAATCAATATCTATCGGCACACGCCCACAAGATTTATCTTCCGGCTTACGGCCGATGCAGCATTCTATATCTTTCAAGACATCCTTTATTCGCGCCGGACTCTCCTCGCTATACAAAACAGCCACTCGATTCAAAAATGTAGTTGATAATGGACAATCGATCGGTTCCGTATAAACTGGCTGAGAAAACTGTATAAAAACAAAATGAGCACGCAGCATCTCCGCCGCGCGCTCCATATTTTTCTCTTTATCCCAATTAGAGCCTAAGCACAATAGAACCCGGTTTCGTTTATTCTCCATCTCCGGCTAAAAGCGTTTAGTCATTCTTATGATTATTCAAGAATGTATTGATAAAACCGATCAACTTCACGAAAGAAGCGGAAAATTGTCCGGTATCGCTATTACGGATAGAGATAAATTTCTCCTTACCTTCCGTGGTAAATGAAACCTGATACATGATATCCCCTAAATCCCGGTTCGTCTCCTCCTCAAAGCCATAAGAGTCTTTCATCTTAAAGAAATTACATTTTTGCAGAATCGGTTTTAAAGAAGCAAACTCCTCGTCAGTCAATGTCCCCTCCATAATTTTAGGATCTCGTTTCTTGGCGAAATTATCCATATAATAATTATACTCCTCGATACGGAATGTCTTGTCACTATCAAACAGAACCATTAGTTTGTAGTTATCTACACTTTCCATACTATAACTAAAAGAGAAATCCTTCAATTCTTTTTTACAGCCTGTAAAACAAGCAGACAGAAGAACCAATAAGGTGGTGAACAAAGTAATTCGTAGTTTCATTTGTCTAAAGTTGAAATTTGTGGCACAAACATACATAAAATACTCGAAAAACAACCCATGGAAATAAAAAAATACCTATTAGTTGGTATTGGTGGTACGAAGTTTTCAAGCTACCTTCGCGTAACATTTAATAGGACATGAGATTATCAGAACTTCGCACAGGCGATAAAGGTGTTATAGTAAAGGTAATGGGTCGCGGAGCTTTCCGCAAACGCATTATCGAGATGGGATTTATCAGAGGGAAAGAAGTGATCGTTATACAAAACGCTCCGCTCAAAGACCCTATTCACTATCGTGTAATGGGATATGATGTCTCATTGCGACGCTCGGACGCCGCATTGATCGAAGTCGTTAGCGCGGCGGATTTCGAGAAGGAACAAGCTACCTCGGTACAAGATACGAACAGGAGTGCAGACTCTTTTATCCTGCCTTCCGGCAATGAATTGCAAGCCATCGCATTACATAAAGGAAAAACAATTAACGTAGCCTTGGTTGGTAATCCGAACTGCGGAAAGACCTCTCTTTTCAATTTCGCATCCGGAGCACATGAGCATGTGGGTAACTATAGCGGCGTGACCGTAGATGCCAAGGAAGGAACCTTCCAACAGAATGGCTATACATTCCGCATCGTAGATTTACCGGGTACTTACTCCCTATCCGCTTACACGCCGGAAGAATTATACGTGCGTAAGCATTTGAATGAAGAGCAACCAGACGTGGTGATCAATGTTATCGACGCATCCAATCTGGAGCGAAACCTATATTTGACCGCCCAACTGATCGATATGGACGTTCGCATGGTAATCGCCTTAAACATGTATGATGAGCTGGAACGCCATGGTAATAAATTCGATCATGAGTCCTTAGCGAAAATGATCGGGGCACCGATTATCCCGACCGTAAGTAAAACAGGCTTTGGCATAGAGGATTTGTTTAACCGTGTAATCAAGGTATACGAAGAAGAAGATCCTGTCATCCGTCATATCCATATTAATTACGGAGAGTCTTTAGAGAAAGGGATCAGCAACGTTAGGAAGACCTTGAAAAATAGCGTGGATATACCCAAAAGCTTGTCAAAGCGCTATCTATCTATCAAGCTATTAGAGGGAGACCGGGAGATAGAGACATTTATAAAAACGCTGCCCGGTGCCGAAACGATCTTCCAAGAAAGAGACCGTAATACAGCCCTAATAGAAAAGTTATTGCAAGAGGATTGTGAGACCGCATTCACGAACGCACGCTATGGCTTTATTTCCGGAGCGTTGCGTGAGACTTACGAACAAAATATGATCAAAGAGGCAACGAGTACGCAGATCATCGATCTATTCGTCACGCATAAAGTCTTAGGCTTCCCTATCTTTATCCTATTCATGTGGATCATGTTCGAGGCCACTTTCCGTTTGGGAGGCTATCCGATGGAATGGATAGAGGCATTGGTCGAGGTGATCGGTAATTTCGTGCGCAACCATATGTCGGAAGGACCTTTGAAGGATCTTCTCGTGGATGGTATCATCGGTGGCGTGGGAGGTGT
>OHKD01000729.1_pt1 | contig 11463 bp, 9 predicted proteins | sample 1568801 | NCBI WGS metagenome assembly OHKD01 (sample SAMEA3879525, study PRJEB24766) | human gut metagenome | biome: human-associated habitat; feature: feces | place: USA | collected 1985/1987
ATCCCCGTCCCTTGAAGACCTTTTCCAGGATATGTTCCAGCGGCGCCGCGGTTTCATGCACCGACACGTCGCCGAGCGGCATCTGCGACAGTGCCGATTCGTAGGAGAACAGTACGCCCGTCTGTGAGGTGACAGCCTCCGTGAAGGTCAGCACCGTTGCGGATCCGAGCGTGAGATCCACAGCGTAGGTCTTTTGTGGCGAGGCATTTCTGCCGTCATCCGTAGCATGGGCCTGCGGACACATGCCGGTCAACAGGAGAAGAAATACCAATTCCAGCTTGGGGATGGAATTTTTCTTCATATTTTAAGGTTCGTGAAGCGTGTTCCGGGTTGTGCGGTGCAAAAGGCCTGCGGTGGTCGGCCGCAGGCCCCGTATCATTCGTTGCGGATCACCTCGCAATGCGTTCCGGTCATGAACTCGACGATGTCGACGACCTCCTCGAGCGAATTGCTCCGCAGGTAGTTGATGTCGTAGCGTTTGCCGTCGTCGGGCGACATGATGCGTATGCGTACGCCGTAGCTCTTTTCGATGCCGGCGATGATCTCCGTGATCGTGGCGCCCTTCATCGTGACCAGGTTGTAACGCCTGGTCACATAGAGAGGCGCGTTGATTTCGGCCACCTCCATGTCGCCCATCCGGGCGTCGTACACGGCGCGCTGGTTGGGATGCAGCCGCACGAGGTTGTCGCCGCCGGGGGTTTCGAGGCGTACGGCGCCGCGTTCGAGCACCACCTCCGTGAACGGGTTGCCGGCGAGCGCCCGGACATTGAAGGCCGTGCCCAGCACCCGGATCGCCAGCTCGCGGGTCTCCACGACGAAGGGATGCCGCGCATCGTGCGACACGTCGAAATAGGCCTCGCCGTCGAGTTCGACATTGCGGCCGTCGATGCGGAACGTATCGTCGTAGGAGAGCGTCGTACCGGGGCTGAGCCAGACGTCGGTGCCGTCGGGCATGGCCACGTGCATGGCCACGGTATCGGCGTTGTGGAAACGATGGACGAAAGGTGCGGTGGCGACCCGGTAGGTCATGAAAGCCGCGGCGAGCGCCACGGCGACGATTGCCGCCGCTGCAAAGCGGCGCAGCGGAATACGACGGCTCCTGCGGAGCGGAGCGTCGGCGCCGAGAGCGTCGATCCGCCGGTTGAGGCTGTTGAGCGAACGCACGAAACGGGCCTGCAGCTGCGTATCGGGACGCTGCATGCGGCCGCGCTGCCAGACGGCGCGCAGCTCGGCAAAGGTACGGCGGTTGTCGTCGCTGCTGCGAATCCACGCCAGCAACGCCTGCTCCTCCTCAGCAGTCGCAGTGCCGGAGAAGTAGGCGGTGAGCAGTTGCTCGTCGAAACGGGCGGTCGTGTCGTCTTGTTTCACGGTTCGGAATATTGGGTTTCTACCCTAAATACACCTCGCCGGGGCAAATCACCTATGCAAAAATGAAAAATTATCTGCCAAGAATATACATTGTCAAGAGAATCAGCATCTTATAGTGACTTAATTTTTGTCGGAGCTGCTTCAGGGCATTGTAGATATGGTTTTCGACGGTCGAAAGCGTAATGCCCAGCCGTTCGCTGATCTCACGGTTCGAAAGTCCTTCGATATGGCTCATGCGGAACACCTCGCGGCACTTGGGCGACAACGACTCGACCGCCGCATCGATTTGGCCGGCGATCTCCTGCGAGTAGAGTTTGCGGATCACCTCGCTGTCGTCGGGATCGTAATGGGCGTAACAGCTCTGTTCGATCTGCTGCGCCACCCACGACCGGTAGGCCGTGGCGTTGGCGCCCTTCTTGAGGGCGTTGAGCGAAGCGTGGTAGACCGAGCGGAGCAGGTAGCCCTGCAGCGTGCCGTCGTCGCGCAGGTTGTCGCGGCGGAGCCACACGCGCACGAAGACGTCCTGCACGACATCCTCCGCCCCGTCGTCCCCGACGAACAGACCGGCATAATTGACGAGCGACGCCCAGTAGATGCCGTAAAGTTCGTTGAAAGCGCCGCGGTCGCCGGCTTTCACCCTTGCTATCAATGTCGAATCTTCCACTTCGGTTCCGGTTAGACGTTTACAAAGATAGGGCTTTTTATCGTTTGTCCAAAAATGCCGCATCCCCGGCCGGCACATCCGGCCGCGGGGGCTGAAAGTACGGAAAAATACGTTTTCGCAGGCGTCAGGGCGTGTCAAACATACTTTTTGTGCATGGATGCGGACTGTTTTCCCGGCAAGATGACTTAAATTTGTACTGTTTGAAACGATATATTAACCTGATAATAACCGAAACATGAAGAAAAACATTCTCCTGACCGCCGCGGCCCTGCTGACAACTCTGGCAGGCGCGGCCCAGTGGCAGCCCGCAGGCGACCGCATCGGCACCGAGTGGGGCGAAAAACTCGACCCGCAGAACGTACTGCCCGAATACCCGCGTCCGCAGATGACGCGCACGCAGGTGCAGGACGGCTGGCAGAACCTCAACGGGCTCTGGAATTACGCGATTCTCCCGATGGGAGAGACGCCCGAAAAATACGACGGGCAGATTCTGGTGCCGTTCGCCGTGGAGTCGAGCCTCTCAGGGGTCGGCAAGCGTCTGGGCGACCGGAACGAACTCTGGTACAACCGCACCTTCACGATCTCCCCGAAATGGAACGGCAAACGCGTGCTGCTGCACTTCGGCGCAGTGGACTGGAAAGCCGACGTTTGGGTGAACGGCGTCTGCGTGGGAACGCACACCGGCGGCTTCACGCCGTTCGAATTCGACATCACGGCGGCGCTCAAGAAGGGCGACAACGAGCTGAAGGTACGCGTATGGGACCCCACCGACGCGGGCTGCCAGCCCCGCGGCAAGCAGGTGAACCGTCCCGAAGGCATCTGGTACACCCCCGTGAGCGGCATCTGGCAGACGGTATGGCTCGAAGCCGTGCCGCAGCAGTACATCAGGAACATCCGAACCACGTCCGACCTCGACCGCAAACTGTTTCGCGTGGAGACGGCCGCCTGCGGCGCGCAGCCGGGCGACGTGATCGAAGTGCGTCTTTACGACAACGGCACGAAGGTAGCCGAGGGCCGTGCGCTCAGCGGTGCGCCCGTGGAGCTGAACGTGGCGGAGCCTAAGTTGTGGAGTCCCGCATCGCCGTTCCTCTACGATATGGAAGTGGCGCTGGTGCGCAACGGCAGGAAGGTGGACGAGGTGCAGAGCTACACGGCGATGCGCAAATTCTCGATCGGCCGCGACGAAAACGACATCGTACGTCTGGAGCTGAACAACGAACCGCTGTTCCAATTCGGTCCGCTGGATCAGGGCTGGTGGCCCGACGGACTCTATACCGCCCCGTCGGACGAGGCGCTGGCGTTCGACGTCATAAAGAACAAGGAGCTGGGTTACAATATGATCCGCAAGCACGTGAAGGTCGAGCCGGCGCGCTGGTACTACCATTGCGACAAGCTGGGCATGATCGTATGGCAGGATATGCCCAACGGCGACCAAGGTCCCCAGTGGCAGATGCACAACTACTTCAACGGCGCGGAGAAACACCGCTCGGCAGAATCCGAAGCCAACTTCCGCAAGGAGTGGAAAGAGATCATCGACTGCCTCTACTCGGTTCCCTCAATCGGCGTATGGGTACCCTTCAACGAGGCGTGGGGACAGTTCAAGGCTCCCGAAATCGCCGAATGGACCAAGGCTTACGACCCTTCGCGTCTGGTCAATCCCGCCAGCGGCGGCAACCACTACCTGACGGGCGACATACTCGACACGCACCACTATCCGCACCCGCGCATGACGCTGCTCGACACCAACCGCGCGACGGTGCTGGGCGAATACGGCGGCATCGGGCTGGTGATGAAAGAGCACCTTTGGGAACCCGACCGCAACTGGGGCTATGTCCGCCTGAACTCGCCCAAGGAGGTGACGGACGAATACGAGAAATACGCCGACATGCTCTACAAGCTGATCGGGCGCGGATTCGCAGCGGCGGTCTACACGCAGACGACCGACGTCGAAGTGGAAGTGAACGGCCTGATGACCTACGACCGCAAGGTGATGAAGGTCGAGCCGGAGCGCATCCGCAGGATCAACGAACGCATCTGCAATGCGTTGAACAAATAGGACGGGAAACATCCGAAACGAAAGGAGGAGGTCTTTGCGGGCCTCCTCCTTATTTTATATTACAGGATTCTCCGTATCCGGGACGCCGGGGTCAGACGCATCGTATCGTAGTCGAGTCCCGAAATGACCGTCAGTCCGCAGCGGCGGCCGGGCGCTACTTCGCCCAGCTCGGCATCCATATCCAATGCCCGCGCACCGCCTTCGGCGGCCCACGAAAGCAGTTCGGGCAGCGGCACCTCCGGGAACATGCGCATCTCTTCGAATACCGACAGCCGGTCGTTCGAGGCCAGCGAGTCGGTGCCCAGACAGATGTCGAGCCGGTTGCAGCGCAGCAGTTCGACGGGCGGTTCGAGACGCGAAATATAGCGGTTGGAGCGGGGGCAGAGACACCACCGGACGGGAGCCGTGAAATGGTTCATGACGACGTCGATGTCGCGCTGCGTAACGCAGCAGTTATGCACCAGTATCACGCGGCGGTCGCGGGGTACGCTTGCGACGAGCCGTTCGGCCGGAGAGCCGTAATGCAGGAAGTCGCAGGTGAAGCCGACTTTCCGGTACCACTCCCACAGCGGGCCGCGGTGTTCGAAGAGCGCCGCTTCGCCGGGAGATTCCATGAAATGGATCGAAAGCGGGGCATCGCCCCGGGCAGCGATCGCACGCAGGGGGGCATCCTGCACCGAATAGAGCGAATGGGGCGTCAGCGAGGTATGCGGATGGCGGAGCAGGGGCCGCACGGAGTCGGCCGACGCGAGACGCAGGCCGAAAAATTCGATGAATGTATGATAGGCGACGCGGCTGCGCTCTTTGACGGAGAAGGTCGTATCGCCGTTGGAGATGTCGCCGACGGCCTGCACTCCGTCCTGCCACATGGCGGCGTCGGCCGCCGCTACGGCCCGCAGCCGTTCTTCGGGGCCGAACCGCTCCCGGACCTGTCCCATGGCTCCGGCGAAACCCGCAAAACCGCACCCTTCGGGAATCGCGCCGCGCAGGTAGGAGAGTTCGAGGTGGCAGTGGGCATTGACCAGCCCCGGAGCGAGCACCCCGGCATAGAACTCGGTGCCGGGACACCGGTCGGGCTCGGGACACGTCCCGACGGAGAGAATACGACCGTCCGCCGCAACTTCGACGAGCGGGTTGCGGACGAGTCCCTGCGGCGTCCAGAGCAGGTTAGAGGCTATCCGCCGGGATAGCTGCGCGGAAGAATTCATCGGCGAAAATACGGATGTCGAGCTGCTGCATGTAGAGGCTGTCCACAGCGGCGGAGGTTTCGGGCGTATAGTCGATCTTCAGGTCACTGACCGTCAGCGAAGGACGCTGGGGCTTCCCGCGGAACTCGATGAAATCGACCCATAGCCGCCGGTGGGTGGTATCGACCGTAAAGCGGCGGGTGAAATTCTCCTGCCGGTCGCGGCGCAGGGTCGTCGTATAGACGTTGGTGCGGGTGCTGTCGCGGCGTTCGAGCCACACTACGCCCCGCAGGCCCTTTTCGTTGTGGTCGAGCGAATCGACGAGGTATTTGAGGCTCAGGTTGTACTCGCCGGGCCGCACGTCTACGGAGAACCGCAGGCGGGCCGTATCGCGCAGCGAGCCGACGCGGATCAGCGAGTCGGCATAGACCGTGCGGGTGAAACTCCGGCGGGCGACGTTGTCGATCGTGTCGAGGACGGCGACTTCGCGGTTGTAATATTTGCCCTCGGCTTCGAGCATTTCGATCGCCAGCTCGACCACGTCGCCCAAACGGGCGCTCTTGCGTTTCGAGAAGTTGCCGATGGTGTAGTAGACGTCCTCGGTGGTATAGCCGTAACCGGCGAAAATCGGTTCGTAGATATTCAGCGAATCGATGTCCACCTGTTCGCTGCCGATGTAGGCGTTGGCGAGGAAAGCGTCGTGAAAAATCTGCGCCAGTTTCCTGTCGGGAATGATCTTGTGGCGGGCGCAGGCTCCGGCCGTCACGAGCAGGAGCATGCAGAGGGATATGCGGACAATACGTTTCATAGCTTAACGTTGGATTTTATCATGCTGCGCACGGTAATATTGGAAATAACACAGGCAACTGCGCCGAAAGCGGCCAGCACCGCCGCGAGGTCGCCCGGACGGAATTCGACGGGATAGCTCTTCGTGAGGAACGTTTCGGCCGGAATCTCGATCAGCCCGAAGTGCTGCTGCAAAAGCGTCGCACCGACGCCCAACACCACGCCCAGCGCCGCGCCGAGCGCGCAGATAAGCAACCCTTCGCTGCGGAATATCGACCGCACGAGCGTCGTATCGGCGCCCAGCGCGCGCAGGGTCCCGATGTCGCGCCGCTTCTCGACAATCAGCATCGCCAGCGACCCGACGACCGAAAACGAAGCGACGACCAGAACCAGCAGCGAGATGAAGAAGATGCCCCACTTCTCGTAGGTCATGATCCGGTAGAACGAAGCCCGCAATTCGTAGCGGGTGCGGACCCGGTAATCGCCGCCCAGCTGCTGCGCCACGGCGTCGCGGACCTGCACGGCATCGGCGCCGTCGCGCAGGCGCACCACCAGCCCCGAAACCCGGCCGGGACGGCTGAAAAGCTCCTGCGCCATGCGCAGCGAAGCGAGGACATAGGTCCGTTCGGTTTCGAGGTCGAGCGTATAGACCCCGCCGAGGGGGATCGTTCGCCGCGTATAGTTGTCGAACGGCAGCAGCGACGAAAAGCTTCCCCGCCGCACGGCGTAAACGCCGACGTCGGCGTCGGCCAGCGTCCGCACGCCGAGCATGTAGGCCATCGACTGACCGATGACGAGCCGTTCGAGGTCGCCCACCCGCACCCGGTACTCTCCGGCAGCAACGGCGTCGGACAACGGGAAAACCGCTTCGTAGGCGTCATCGACGCCGCGGACCGTCGCGGTGGCCTGACGGTCACCGTGTTCCAGCAGGGCGCTCTCCTCCAGCACGAACGACATGGCGGCCACGCCCGGAATGCGTCTCAGCGCCGCGGTATCGACCGCGTCTGCCGCAAAGGTCTGCCCCTGCCGGGCCGAGACGGTCAGATCGGCGTCGAAGGCCGAACACATCGACTTGACGAGGCTCTCGAAGCCGTTGAAGACCGAGAGCAGGACGATCATCGCCGCAACGGGCATCGCAACGGCCGCAACGCTCAGCCCCGAAATCAGATTGACGACCGATCGGGATTTGGGCGAGAAGAGGTAGCGGCGGGCGAAGAACTGCGGCAGCATGGCGTGAGGCCGGAAGGGTTAGTCGTTTTTGAGCGCCTGCTCGATATGGTCGATATACTCCAGCGAATCGTCGAGGAAGAACTGGATTTCGGGCACGTTCTTGACCTGATTGCGGATGCGCTGGCCCAAAGCGTGGCGGATGAACTTGTTGTTGCGGTCGAGCTCCTGCATCAATGCGGCGCTGCGCCCGAAGGGGAAGACGCTGACGTAAATCTTGGCGTAACCGAAATCGGGCGACACGCGCACGGCCGTGACCGTGACGAGCGAACCCCGGACGATGCCCTCGCCCTCCTTCTGGAAGATTTCGGCGACGTCCTTCTGTATCTGTTTAGCGATTTTCTGCTGTCTTGTCGTTTCCATGATGGTGAAATTTTATAATCCGTATTTGAAGACTTCGCGGTTCTTTTCGCGCTTGGGACGCGGTTTCCACGTCGAGAAGCCCTCCTTGTTGAATCGGTAGCTCAACCCGACCGAAACGGTGAGGTTGTCGAGCGGCGAACGCATCGGCGTCGCCCAAAACGGGTTTTCGGAACCGTCGATACCGTTGTCGGCGTATTTGTTGCGGTTGCGCACGATGTCCGAAAGTCCGAAGTAGTAGCGGGCGCGGACATTGATCTCGAAACGCCGGATCAGCAGCGCGATACCGCCGCCGCCCGCAAGTCCGTAGCCCCAGCGGTTGTCGCGCGGCAGTTTGAAGGAGTAGTCGCCCTTCCAGTCGGCCGCTCCCGAAGCTTTCGCCTCCTCGTTCTCATAGGTCGAAGAGAGGTGGTAGGAGAAAGTCGCCGCCGCTTCGAGGTAGACGCGGACATGGTTGCGGAAGAGGTAGAAGTGGGGCTGCCACACGATCGGCAGCACGATCGAATTGACGTTGCGCGTGTAGTAGCGGTAATCCTTCTTCTCCTCGACCATCGAGGCGTTGGTGGCCAGCGAGAATCCCTGCTGCAGGAATTCGAGGTCGATGCCGAAGCCGCCCACGAAACGCTGCTGGCCGTAATAACGCCACGTAAGCCCGGCGGTATAGGAACCCCATATAGCCTTCATCTCCTGCTTGGGGTCGAGCCGCGAGCTGGCCATGCCGTAACCCGCCGTGAAGCCGAGCGTATGCTGCGCCGACGCGCCCTGCCACGCAACGGCGGCAAAGGCGAGAAACAGCAGGGTTTTAAGTTGTCTCTTTATCATAACGCTATCGGTTAAACATGCCTCCGGTAGAGTTCATGCTGTTGTTCATGCCGCCGCCGAAACCGCCGAAGCTTCCGAAACCGTTGGCGTTGTTCTGGTTGTTCTGGTCGTGGCTGTTGCGGTTGGTTTTCGGTTCCTTGGCGCGTTTCTCCGCCTCGCGGCGCAGACGCTGCGCCTCACGCTCGTCGAGCAGGCGCGAAAGCGATTCCATCGTCACCGGAGCGAAGACCCGGTTCATGTCGATCGAAAATTCGACCTCCCAGTTGGTCTTGGTCGCAAAGGTGTCTTCGCCCTCGTCGTTGGCATAGATTTCGGCCCGTTCGGGCTGGAGCCGCTCGACCACGTTGCCCGTATCCCACTTGCCGTTGCCGTTCATGTCCTCGATGATGCGGAATTTGATCTCCCCCGCAGGAACGTAATTGAACTGCCAGTCGCCGGTGGTGACGTCACGTTTCTCCTGCTTGAGCGCATTGCTGCCGTCGAGCAGCTGGAGGATGTATTTGGCCTTGTCGTCCTTGCCCTTGACATGGATTTTCACGGTGGCGAACTTTTCGGGATCGAGCACCGTGTATTTCCCGACGATCGAGTCGTTGGAGAAGCCCGCGACGTCGGTAATGGCGCCCTTGGGAATGGTCAGCGTATATTGTCCGCCGCTCGTCCACGGCGCCTCGATATGCCAGCGGCGCAGCAGGCCCGTGTCGCGCACGAAGCGCACCGGAACGTCCTCGATGCTGTTGTCGGATCGGGTGAGCGTCAGAAGCATGGCCGCCGAATCGAGCCGGGTAAGCGGATAGTCGAAATCGACGGTCAGGTTGTTCTCAGGATTGATTTCGCCCGTGAGCGGAAGTTTATAGGCGAAGGGATTCTCCTTCTTGGGTTCGACCCACTCCTCGCCGGCCGCCTCGGCCTTGCGGCGGTCGCGTTCGAGTTTCTCGCGCTCCTTCTCCTGCTCTTTGGTCTCGATCAGCCGCCAAGAGAGTTTCAGCGGTTCGGTAACCTCCTGCAGGACATTGACCGTATCGTGCTTGAAGTAGGTGATTTCACCCTTGATCGTATCGGGCAACGCCGAAGAGGGCATGTTGAACCACAAGGCGATGGTGTCGCGCCCGACGGTCTGCGGATCGACGATGACGCGGTCTTCGGGAATGCTGTCGAAGCGGATGCGTTCGATGCGCGGATGCGCAGCTCCGAAGTAGAGCATCGCCTTGTGCTGCAGAGGCCGTTCGGTCTGCGAAAGCAGCTGGCGGCGGAACGCCTTGTCGGTGAACATGCGCAGATAGAGCTGCGGCTCGGCCGTGACATATTGGCGGATCGAGTCGTACCACATGGCGAAGTCGGGCATCTCGGCCGGATTGTAGCTCTTTTCGAGGAAGCCGACCTGATCGGAACCGGGTTCGTACATCTGGTTGTCGTTCTTGTCCTGAACGGCGTAAACCCGGTAGGGGATCGGCTTGAGGTTTTGGGCGATGAAGATGCCGTTGTTTTCGGCACGGGCGATTACGGCGGGCTTGTACTTGAAGATCGTCGAGTCGTATTCGGCGACGTTTTCCACCGAATCGGCGGGGAAGAACCAGATGAAGCTCTTCGACACGGAGTCGGCCTTATAGCTGTCGGCCGTATAACCCGACATGACCATCGAGTCGATCTCGGGCCCCGTCGAGAAGACATAACGCATCGAGTAGAGCGGGTTGCCCTCGTTGTTGTCACGGATGGCACTGCCGAAGTTGAGCGAATAGGTCGTATTCGCCTCGAGCGTATCGCGCAACTGGATGACGACGCCACGGCCACGCAGCGAAACGAGCGGTTTCTTCTTCATCTGCGGCGAGGTGAAGAACTCCTTCTGCTGGTCCTTGAGCTGCACGAACTCGTCGAATTCGATGTAGATCTTCTCGTGGTGCACGGTGGGCCGGTTGACCGAGAAGTTGTCGGGCGTCATGTTCAGAATGACCGGCGGCAGGGTGTCGCGGGGACCGCCCGTGGGGGTCATCATGCTCGCGCAACGGCTCAGGAACGCCGTGGCGAAGAGCAGCAGGACTGCGGCGCGCAGCAGGCGCAGGATATTTCGTTTACGGGTCTGCATCGTTATCTCTTGCTTGCTTTTTCAGGCTCCTTGGGGGCCAGTTTGTCATTGACCACGCGCCAGCCGCCCTCCTCGACATAGAGGTATTCCTGCTTCCACGGGCGGAAAACGACCGGAAGGAAGTTTACGGGCTGGCCGCCCTCGACGATCTCGACCTCCTGCTGCGAGTAGGCGTAGAGCTGGTTGACGGGATCGGTCACGACCACCATCAGCGTCGGACTGCTGACCTTCATGCCGTAAGTGCCCGACTCCTTGGAGTAATAGGCTTCGAAGTCGGGGCTGGTCCGCGTCTGCTTGGGATCGCTCTTCGAGGTAATGATCCGCTGCGCCGCATCGTTGTAGGAGTTGATCTTCCATGCGGTCGTATCGACGGCATAGGCGTAAACCCTGAGGTTGGACGGCACGGTGGGTTCGGCGCCCTCCTCGGCCTGAAGCTGCGCGGTGACTTGGCTGTCGATATAGATCGGGGGTGTATAGGAATCGTTGAACATGAGCCACTTGCCGTCTTTGTAGGAGTAACCCTGTTTCCACCGCTTGAAAATCAGCGTGACATAGATTTTAGGGGTGTTTTCCGGCACTTCCTGCTGCGTATAGCCGTAAAGTTCATTCTTCGTGTCCACGGCTACCACCATCACCGAGGATCTGTCGAACGACATCTGGAGCAGCCCTTCGACGCCCTCCTGCTCATAGGGCTCGCCCGCGGCGAGCGGCGTGGAGATCTTTTCGTTGCGGTTGCCCCGCTGCGAAATTACGCCCGCGAGCGCATCCTTGTAGGAAGCGACCTCCCACGAAGAGGTGTCGGCCGCAAAGGCATAGAGCTTCGCGTCGGCAAGAATCTGCGTCGGATCGCCCGATTTCTCCTGCTCCAGCGGCTTGAACACATAGGTCGTCTTGTACGAGACGTCTTTGAAAC
>OHKD01000740.1_pt1 | contig 11350 bp, 8 predicted proteins | sample 1568801 | NCBI WGS metagenome assembly OHKD01 (sample SAMEA3879525, study PRJEB24766) | human gut metagenome | biome: human-associated habitat; feature: feces | place: USA | collected 1985/1987
TACAGCACGTATTCGTAGTGGGGCCGGTTTATAAACGCAGCCAAAAGCCGGGAATGATGGCGCCCGAATCCGAAATCCTGTTAATGAGCTGAATATCGTTTGAAAAATAGAGAGAATTCGTTAAATTGTCTTGAAATAAAATCAATATAGCGTTTCTTAGATGGGGCCATTTAGAGATAGATGCTGAAAAATAGATTCGGTTATGAAGAAAATATTTTGTTTAGTTTGTTTTTTCTCTGCTTTATTTTCGTTGAAAAGCATTGCTGCTGTTCCTGAGGGAGCTATTCCGTTTGTTTTCGACGGACATCTGTACCTGCAATCGACCTTGAATGATACTATTCCCGTTACCCTTATTTACGATACAGGAGCTGACTTTCTCTATCTCGACGAAGATTATTTGAAACTCAAAAATCTGCAAAACGCTTTCGGACGAAAAGGTAAGGCTAAAATGGGAGGTGCGGGGAATGGCGAGCCTGAACGCATAGAAATATTCATCGATCCGATTACAGTCCATTGCGGGGCGAGGGAATACCAAAACGAGATTACACCTATAATTAAGTTGCGTGATCTCCTCGGGAGGCACACTGACGGCTTGTTAGGTAATACTCATCTATTGATGAATCCTCTGGAAATCAATTTCAGCGAGAGCTATTTGCGCCAGTTAAAAGAACCGTTGTTAGCTGAACAGCTCGATAATTATGTAAAACTCGACGCTCGATTCGAGGATAACCGTATCGATGTAAAGGCGACGCTGCAAATCGACGATGAAAATAGCCTGGAGGGTTGGTTTAGAATGGATTTAGGGTGCGGCTCCACGATTATTCTCACGAATGAAACGGCGTCTGCATTCAATTTTATGGATGTGCCGAAGGCATATTTTCGTACGCAGGCCGGAGGTATCGGCGGCGGTTCTGAGGAGGTTACGATAAGGGCTGCAAAATTCTGTATGGTCGATACGCTCGAAAATATCGTGATAGATTACTCGCTCAATGAAAAGGGGGCATTATCGTCGGACAGACCCTATATAGGTATAATAGGTAATGAGATCTGGTCGCTCTACGACATTGTTTTGGATCCGGTAAGTTCTTCTGTATGGGTCAAACGCAATGAGAATCAGGGTACCTACGCCCAATCGTCGGTGACGCATATGGTTACTGGTGACCGTACGGATATTTGCGGTGGCTGGATTGTCAATGGCCTATATAAAGGAGGAGTCGCAGAGCAAGCCGGTATCGAAATCGGTGATATAATTGTAGCCATAAATAATCGTCCTGTCAAAGAAATAACCTGGGAAGAGCAACGAAAAGGTTTGGAACTTCAGGGAGAAACTACATATACCGTTCAAAAACCCGACGGTCAAATCGTTTCCTATACTTTGTTTATTGGTAAACAGATTATTTGACCCAACTATATCCCATATAGTCCGGAGTTTGCTGTTTCCAAAAAATTTATGGAAAGGACGAGTATATGTCGATATGGAATCGGGACCGAGGACAATCGGTAAAGATGCCGCTCGCCGTCACACGCCGTTCCGCTTTGTTTTTGAATGTATGATCCATATTATTCGCCGAAAAACTCGCGGATAATTCCGTATGTTTTGTAAGTTTGGGGATAATTATGTGCGACTATGAAACATCCGGTAGATATTGATAATTGGAATCGTCGGGAGAACTATCTTTTTTTCCGGGATTTCGCCAATCCTTATTACAGTGTTACATCGCAGGTCGATGTAACGGAAGCGTATATTCGGGCGAAAGCGCTGGGTATCAAGTTTTCGCACTATGCGATGTACGCTTCGCTACGGGCTGTCAATTCCATTGAGGCATTGAGGTACAGGCAGGTCGATGGAAAGGTCTGGCTATATGATCGGATCAGGCTCAATACGGCGGTTGCGCGTGAGGATCACTCCTTTGCATCGGTTATCATTCCCTATAAGGATACGCTGGAGAAGTTTGTCGCTGAAGCGCGAGGGATCATTGCGGCCGCGCTGCGGGGCGAGGGAGATGCGTACGGAGCCGATTCCGAGAAGGACACGTTTGTTATAAGTGTGAATCCGTGGTATAGCTTCACAGGGTTACAGTTCCAGTTTCCGCAGAATGCAGGCGAGAATATCCCTTTGTCGGTATTCGGAAAGATAATGGTCGATATGCAGGGACGCCGTACGATGCCTGTGGCTGTAAGTTTCCATCATGGGTTTGTCGATGGTTATCAGGTGGGGCGTTATTGGGAGGCGTTCCAACATAATCTCGATACGCTCTCGATGTAAAATACACGATCCGATTTCGGCCGGAGTTTTAGTCGTTTTCACCGCTGTCCGCAGGGACAGGTAGGAACAACGGGGAACATTGAGGAGGCATATAAAGAATTATTTGGCATTATCATCCGTAAGTCGTATCTTGCGGCGGCCCGATTTTTTGAGAGATCTATTGTGGCATCGTGGGGCATTGTGGATTCATATTTGCCTGTCCGAAGGAGGCTTATGGTAGCTTATCCCTTGTAATGGGGATGGTTTTCTGTGTTTTTTAGCCGATTCAGGCGATTGTGGAAGATAATGAATAGAACGATCTTTGTATTGTGAAAAAGGATAAGTGTTAATAGGGTTGATGAAAGGTTAGAAAAATTTTTGCCAAGAAATTTTATTTGTTAAAGATTGTGTGTGGAAAAGTCTGCTGGGAAGCAGGCTTTTCTGTTTCCGGGAGGCGACAGGGGCCGGCATTTTAACCGGTATGCAGGGGCGGTCGCGTTCAAATGCCGGAACAAGTCGATCGCCCTGTCGCGGCAATGCGATCGGGGGATTCGTTGCTGCTTTGCTCATTGTGCGGTCGTATAGTCGGTAATTCGTCGGTGTTGCGGCAGGACGGTTTCGGGGGATGCGGATATCTGTCCGGGATTTTGCATCGAGCTGTGCCACGCGGCCCGTGTCGGTGCGTGTCCGGTGCCGGAGTGCGGTACGAGGTGCTCGGCTTGCCCCGGGACTCGTCTTTGCTGTGGCAGGTGCGGGTCGTGCCGAAGATCGATGTCCCCGGTACGACCCGCACGGGCCGGAGAGTCAGATGCGCGGTTTTACGGCGATGCGCAGCAGCAGCGACAGTGCGTAGATAATCAGGCCGTAGATCGGAGCGATGAACGCCACGCGCAGACCGCCCGAGAGCAGCGTGAATGTGACGGAGTATCCGGTTGTCTGGATGATTTGGAGAATGGAGTAAAAGCCGATCATCATACTCAACACTCCGAGAGTGCAGGCCAGCAATCCGAGCTCCTTGATCCAGCGCGGCGCTTTCCATGTGCAGAAGAGCATGGCGATCAGACAGAGGGTGAGTGCGGTCATCCAGCCGTAGCCGCCTTCCAGGTAGAGATCGGCCGGTGAATGTCGGCTTTCCGATATTGCAAATTCGCTGACCTCCCACTCTTGTGTTTCGGGATTCAGAATGGCGATCTCATGCTCGTTCAGTTGGGGCTCTTTCCCCGGTTCGGCCGGTAATGTGCGGGTGATCTCTTGGGCGGACGGGAGGGCGGTTTTCTCGCCGGGTGTCGCCGATGTCGATTCGGCATCGGCCGCAGCCGATGTGTCGGCGGACGGAGGCGGTACGATGGCGACCTTTTCCTGTGCGAAGAGCGGGACCGAGGCCAGCAGAAGCAGCAGGCCGGTTGCAAGCAGTCGTTTCATAGCGTAATGATTTTAGGTTTGACATTGAGTGGATCCATCCTATTGCAAAGGTAGGGAGACTCGGCTGCAAATCCAATGTCGAATCCCGCTCTTTGCCGGTCGAAAGCCGCTGTTGCGTCCCGGAGAGGTTGCGTTGCGACCGGAATTTTGCTAAATTTGCAATAAATGGCTGCTGCAGGGCGTACTCCGGTGTTCGGTTTCGCCGACTGGACGCGGTCTGTTGCGGGCCTTTGTGCGAAAACGACGGATATGAGACATTCGGTGATGATCGGCTATTGGTGCGTGGTGGTACTGATGCTCGCTTCGGTGATGGCGAGCTGCGGGTATGAGTTTCGGCAGGGGGTGTTCCTTTCGACGACGATGTTGCCCGGGATGTTCTGCGCCAAACTGTCGTTGCCGGGGGCGCTGCGTGCTTCGAACCGTCGGGCCGTGGCGGTCGCCGGCGTTGCGGGAGGCATACTGGTCATCGAATGGCTGGCGTTGCTGTTGGCGCATCGCTATATCTGGAGCGGTTGGTTGCCCGGTGACGGGATGGTTTTCCACGTTCTTTTCTACAATCCGGTTTTCATCGGGTTGCTGCTGGCTGCGGTCCTTATCCCCGAGAGGCTGCTGGACCGCTGGATAAAAGCGCGGTTGCCGCGGATGGAAACAGTGAGCTTCATCTCGGAGCGCCGCAAGGTGACGCTTCCGGTCGGCGAATTGCTCTATGTCGAATCCAACGACACGGAAGTGTTTCTGCACACGGCGGACGGCGGGCTCTATCCTACGCGAACCCGGATTTCGCAGTGGGAGCGTTTGTTGGACGATCGGTTCATACGCATCCACCGTGCTTGGCTGGTCAATGCCGAGCGGGTGTCCCGGGTCACTATGACGGATGTGACCATAGAGCGGGTCACTCTCGAAGTTTCCCGGAAATACCGCAACGCCGTCGCCGAGCGTTTCGGACTGCATAAGCCTGCGCGGTAACGTTCGTTCCGTCATTTTCCTATCCTGTCCGATGCGGCCTTGTGTCGATTGGATACGAATGTGCGTATATATGCAAAAAAGCGTCCCGTGAAGGGACGCTTTTCATTTCGAGGGGCGGTTATTATTTGCCCATGTAGTTTTTCACGTAGTGGTGGTGCTGTCCGTAGCGCTCGAATGCTGCCCGGTCCAGGGATTCCTGGGCCGAAGGATCGGCGATCGAGATGATCAGCCGCGCACGCTCCTGCAGGCTTTTGCCATAGAGATTGACGGCGCCGTTTTCGGTGACGAACCAGTGGATGTGGTTGCGGGTGGTTACCACGCCTGCGCCGCAGGTCAGTTCCGGAGCGATCTTCGAGATGCCTTTGTTGGTCACCGAAGGCATGGCGATAATCGCCTTGCCGCCTTTCGACAGCGAAGCGCCGTAGATGAAGTCTATCTGGCCGCCGACACCCGAATAGAATTTCGTGCCCAGCGAATCGGCGCAAACCTGACCGGTGATATCCACCTGGAGTGCCGAGTTGATGGCCGTTACGCGGTCGTTCTTGGCGATGATGAACGGATCGTTGGTGTATCCCACGTCCATCATCAGTACGCCCGGGTTGTCGTCGATGAAGTCGTAAACCCGCTGCGAACCCATCAGGAAGGTGGAAACCATCTTGCCCTTGTCGATGTTCTTCGCTTCGCCGTTGATGACACCCTTCTCCACCAGCGGGAGAACGCCGTCGGCGAACATTTCGGTATGGATACCCAGGTTCTTATGGTTGCCGAGCTGTGCCAGAACCGCATTCGGAATAGCGCCGATACCCATCTGAAGCGTCGCACCGTCTTCGATCAGGGCCGCGCAGTGCTTGCCGATGCGGGTTTCGATCTCGTTGGGTTCGGTGAAATGCGCCTCTTCCAGCGGGGTATCGTCCTGTACGAAGAGGTCGATTTTCGACGAGTGGATCATCGCGTCGCCGAACGAACGGGGAACGTGCTTGTTCACCACCGCGATCACCGTGCGAGCCGTTTCCACGGCTGCCAGGGTCGCATCGACCGAGGTGCCGAGCGAAACGTAGCCGTGTTTGTCGGGCGTCGATACCTGGATCATCGCTACGTCGCAAGGTACCGTGCCGCTGCGGTAGAGCTTCTGGGTTTCGCTCAAAAAGATGGGAATGTAGTCCGCATAGCCGCTTTGCGTCACTTTGCGCACGTTTCCGCCCACGAAGAACGAGTCGAGCTGGAAGATGCCTTCGAACTGCGGATCGGCATAGGGAGCCGGCCCTTCCGTGTGCAGGTGGTGGATGTGCACATCCTTGAATTCGTGGTTGGCGCCGCGTTCGCACATGGCCTTAATCAGGCACTGGGGGGCCGAAGCGACCGAGCTGAGGTGAATATGGTCACCCGATTTGATGACTTTCACGGCTTCGGCTGCCGTTGTGAATTTAATCTGAGTGTTCATTTCTTTTTTCTTATTTTAGATAAGATTCCTTGCATTCGGTTAGTTGCGTTTTACCTCGACTTGCTCGTAACCTTCGATGACATCTCCTACGCGGATGTCGTTGAAGGATTCGATGTTCAGACCGCAGTCCTGACCGTTGGTGACCTCCTTGACGTCGTCCTTGAAACGTTTGAGCGAGCCGAGCTTGCCCGTGTAGATGACGATACCGTCGCGGATGACGCGGATCGGGGTGTTGCGCTGGAGCCTGCCTTCGCGGACGACGCATCCGGCGACGGTGCCGACTTTGGAAATTCGGAAGATCTCCATGACTTCCGCCGAGCAGACAATCTCTTCCTTCATCACCGGTTCGAGCATGCCTTCGATGGCATCCTTGATGTCGTTGATCGCATCGTAGATGATCGAATAGAGGCGGATTTCGATCTCCTCCTTCTCGGCCAGCTTGCGCGCCGAAGCCGACGGACGTACTTGGAAGCCGACGATGATGGCGTTCGAAGCGGCGGCCAGCAGCACGTCCGATTCCGAAATCTGACCCACGGCGGCGTGGATGACGTTGACCTGCACGGTCTCTTTCGAGAGCTTGATGAGCGAACCCGACATGGCCTCGATCGAGCCGTCCACGTCGCCCTTGACGATGATGTTGAGCTCCTTGAACGATCCGATGGCGATGCGGCGTCCGATTTCGTCGAGCGTCACGTGCTTCTGGGTCATGATGCCCTGGATACGCTGGAGTTGCTCGCGTTTGTTGGCGATTTCACGGGCCGAGCGGTCGTCCTCCATGACGTTGAACGTGTCGCCTGCCTGGGGAGCACCGTTCAGACCGAGCACCTGTACCGGCGTCGAAGGGCCAGCTTCGGTCACTTTTTGGCCGTTTTCGTTGAACATCGCTTTCACACGGCCCGTGTGTATGCCCGAAAGCATTACGTCGCCTATGTGCAGCGTACCGTTTTGTACGAGCACCGTAGCTACGTAACCGCGGCCCTTGTCGAGTGTCGATTCGATGACGGCTCCCGAAGCGCGGCGGTTCGGATTGGCCTTCAGGTCGAGCATTTCGGCTTCGAGCAGCACTTTTTCGAGCAGTTTGTCGAGATTCAGGCCCTTTTTGGCCGAAACTTCCTGATCCTGGTATTTGCCGCCCCACGACTCCACGAGGTAGTTCATCTGCGAAAGCTGCTCCTTGATGTGGTCGGGGTTGGCTGCGGGTTTGTCGATCTTGTTGATGGCGAAAACCATCGGGACGCCTGCCGCCTGGGCGTGGTTGATCGCCTCGACGGTCTGGGGCATCACGTTGTCGTCCGCCGCTACGATGATGATCGCTACGTCGGTGATCTTGGCACCACGGGCGCGCATGGCGGTGAAAGCCTCGTGGCCGGGGGTGTCGAGGAACGTGATTTTCTGGCCGTTCAGCTCTACACTGTAAGCACCGATGTGCTGGGTGATACCGCCTGCCTCACCTTCGATGACGTTGGTTTTGCGGATGTTGTCCAGCAGCGAAGTCTTACCGTGATCGACGTGTCCCATGACGGTTACGATCGGCGGTCGCGGCACGAGGTCTTCCTCGCTGTCCTGTTCGTCGTCGCCGATGGCTTCCTGGATGTCCGCCGATACGAATTCGGTCTTGAAGCCGAACTCTTCGGCTACGACCACGAGCGCCTCGGCGTCGAGACGTTGGTTGATCGACACCATCAGGCCCAGGTTCATGCAGGCCGTGATGACCTCGGTCGCCGAAACGTTCATCATCGTAGCCAGCTCGGCTACGGTCACGAATTCGGTGACCTTCAGGATGGAGCGTTCCTGCTCTTCGCGCTGGAATTCTTCGTTCATGCGCTCGGCTACGGCTTCGCGTTTTTCCTTGCGGTATTTCGAACCTTTGCTCTTGGCGTTTTTCGACGTCAGGCGGGCCAGTGTATCTTTCACCTGCTTCGAAACCTCCTCGTCGCTGATTTCGGGACGAACGACGGGCTTCGGAGCTTTGAGTTTGTCCTTGCGGGTCTTCTTGTTCTCTCCCGGACGGGGTTGGTTGGATTGCGGGCCTTGTCCGCGGCTGGGCTGTGCGGCGGATTTACCGTTGCTGCCCGGCTTGGGGCCGCCTGCCGGCGTACGGGTCACGTCCACTTTCTCTTTACTCAAGCGTTTGCGTTTGTGGCGGTTGCCCGGTGTGAATCCCGATACGTCCATCGTGCCGAGTACCTGCGGGCCCGTGAGGGTCTGCACGGCGGGGCGGAAGATGTTGTCGCTCTTGGGCGCCGCTTCCGGTTCGGGTTTGGCTGCGGAAGCCGTTTCGGAGGCAGGTGCCGCTTCCGTTTTGGGGGCGGCCGGTTGCGGTGCCGGCTGCGGTTTCGGAGCCGCAGCCTCCGGTACGGGCTCTGCCGCCGGTTTGCTTACCGGTTTCGGAGCCGGTTTGGGCTTGGGCGAAAGATCTATTTTGCCCAGAATTTTGGGCTGGGGCAGTTCGTCCTTGACGCTGATGACGTTGCTTTTGATAATTACCTCCTGCTCCTCTTCGCGCGTCTGTTTCTGTGCCTCTTCGAGGGTGATCGTAGCCTGCTTCTGGGAGATTCGCTCCCGGATGCTTTCCCGTTCGTTGCCGGTAATTCGGCTCCCGCCGAATTCCTTCTCCAGAACGGCATAGACGTCCGGTTCCACCAGCGTATTGGGCGAACCGTCGGTTTTTATACCCTTCTTTTGCAGGAAGTCCGTGATGGTATTCAATCCCACCTTGAACTCCTTGGCAACCTGGATAAGTCTTAATTTTCTTTCGTTACTCATATATCGGTTTTAATTTTTGTGCGATGGGACGGATTACTCCTCGAATTCCGCTTTCAGTATCTCGACGACTTTCTGTGCCTGTTCCAGCTCCAGGTCGGCACGGGCGGCGATCTCTTCGACGGGCAGTTCCAGCACGCTCTTGGCCGTGTCGCAGCCGCAGGCTTTCAGGGCGTCGATCACCCAGCCGTCGATCTCGTCGGCAAATTCGGTGAGTGCAACGTCTTCCTCCTCGATTTCGCGGTAAACATCGATATCGTAGCCGGTCAGCATCTTCGAAAGCCGGATGTTCAGGCCGCCCTTGCCGATGGCCAGCGATACCTGGTCGGGCTTGAGATAGACCGAAGCTGTCTTCTTCTCCTCGTCGATGGTGATGCTCGAAATCTTCGCGGGGTTCAGGGCACGCTGGATCATTAACTGCGGGTTGGTCGTGTAGTTTACCACGTCGATATTTTCATTGCGCAGCTCCTTGACGATCGAGTAGATGCGCGAACCCTTCATGCCGACGCATGCGCCTACCGGGTCGATACGCTCGTCGTACGACTCCACGGCGACCTTGGCGCGTTCGCCGGGGATGCGGACGATCTTCTTGATGGTGATCAGTCCGTCGAAGATTTCGGGAACCTCCTGCTCGAACAGGCGTTCGAGGAACTGGTTGGCCGTGCGCGAAAGAATGATGCGGGGCTGGTTGTTGTTCATCTCGACCGACTTGACGATGGCCTTGATGGTGTCGCCCTTGCGGTAGAAGTCGTTGGGAATCTGCTCCGCCTTGGGCAGAATCAGCTCGTTCTCCTCGTCGTCGAGGATCAGCACCTCTTTTTTCCATACCTGATAAACTTCACCGGTGACGATCTCGCCGACCTTTTCCGAATACTTCTCGTAAAGGCTGGCCTTCTCCAGATCGAGAATGCGCGAGGCGAGGTTCTGGCGCAGCGACAACACGGCGCGGCGGCCGAACGACGAGAGTTTGATCTCGTCGGCGTATTCGTCGCCGATCTCGTAGGTCGGGTCGATGGCCTTGACCTCCGAGACGGCGATCTGCGCATTTGGATCTTCGACCGCGCCGTCTTCGACGACGGTGCGGTTGCGCCAGATTTCGAGGTCGCCCTTTTCGGGGTTGATGATGACGTCGAAATTCTCGTCCGTCTCATACTGTTTTTGCAGTGCGTGGCGGAAAACGTCCTCCAGCACGCCGATCATCGTACTTTTGTCAATGTTTTTCAGCTCTTTGAACTCGGCAAAGTTGCTGATAAGATTGAGATTGTCCATTGTGTCGTTTATCTTGTTTTTAGTTTATGCTTCTGTACCCCGCGGCTTTTTTTCGTCTGCATGCCGGATAGCGTCCCGCTCCGGGGGCTGCTTCTTGTCTGAGGGCCGCTCCAAGCCTGCGTACCGCCCCTCAGCTGCGTTTGCCTCTCATCTGCGTCCTGCTTCCGGTTTTTGTCCTGCTCCCGGTCTGCCTTCTCAGCCTGTGTTTGCTGTCTGCGTTGCCGGACGGCGGCCTATTTGAAATCCAGCCACTCCTTCGTGGACTTGATTTCGTCGAACGCATAGCGGCGCGTGACGGTCACCAGCTGCTTGCGTTTCTTGCCTTCGACGGCCTGCTTCTCCTCGTACGAGATCGTGATGCCCTCGTCGTCGGCAGCATCGAGTTTTGCGAGCATCTTGATCCCTGAATTGAGCAGCACCTCGACCGTGCCGCCGATCAGCTTGCGGTACTGCCGCAGGCTTTTCAGCTCCGAACCGATGCCTGCGGAGGCTACCGTGAGCGAAAAATCCTCTTCGTCGCGGTCGAATTCCGCTTCGACGGCCCGGCTCAGCTCCGCGCACGCTTCGATGGCTACCGACGTGTCGCTGTCGATCAGCAGTTCGATCTCGTTGCCGGGCGTGCAGGTGCAGCCCACGACGAACATATCCGTGCCCTGAAGTTTGCGTTCAGCCGCTTCGATTATCTTTTTCGTGTCGATCATGTTTCTGAAATTCGGTCGTATATGGTATAAAATAAGGGGACTTACCGTCCCCTTACCGCTTCGCTTTGTCTTTCGACACTGCAAATATAATGAAAAATTCCGATATACCAATATTTATACGAAATTTTTACTCCTCTTTGGCCTTGGCTTCATAGGGTTTGATGATTCCGCGCTTCGATTCGCGGATGAATTTCACCAGTTCGTCGCGCTCGGCGCTCTGCGGAATCTGCTTTTCGACCTCTTCGCAGCCCGACATGTAGTTCAGTCCGCTCTGGAAGAGGATGCGGCAGGCGTCGTGAATCTCGGCGATGCGTTCGGGCGTGAAGCCGCGGCGCGAAAGCCCGATCTTGTTGATGCCCGCGAAGCGCATCGTGTCGTTGCGCACGATGATGAACGGCGGGACGTCCTGTCCCAGCAGCGCGCCGCCCTGAATCATGACGTGGTCGCCGATATGCGTCCACTGGTGTACGGCCGCATGGCCGCCGATCACCACCCAGTTGCCGACATGCACTTCGCCGGCGAGCGATACGCGGTTGGCGATCA
>OHKD01000743.1_pt1 | contig 11331 bp, 9 predicted proteins | sample 1568801 | NCBI WGS metagenome assembly OHKD01 (sample SAMEA3879525, study PRJEB24766) | human gut metagenome | biome: human-associated habitat; feature: feces | place: USA | collected 1985/1987
AACCGGCGTCACGCCATAGCCGTACTGGATGGCATTGACTTCTTTATCGATGCCGTCGCCACCAGCATCGAGCCATGCCTTAAAGCTCGTCATATCGTTGGACTTAACACTTGCAAACATATCCTTTACGGCCGTGACCACAGGGATCTTATCGGTTCCCTGAGCCTTGCCGCCGGCACTGTCGTCGGACGAACCCTCGTTTTTGGACGTATCGTCATCCGCAGCCCCCTGCCCGCCCATCATGGACGACAGGTCGTAGTCCTGCTTGGAGATGGTAAGCGGGTAGCTCGAGAGCGTATCCTCCTCGACCTTTTTGATGTAATTGTTCACGCCATTGGAGAGCGCCAGGATTGCCGCAATACCGATAATGCCAATCGACCCCGCAAAGGCAGTCATGGCCGTACGGCCCTTCTTGGTCATAAGGTTTCGCGCCGAAAGTCCCAGCGCTGTCACAAAGCTCATCGAAGTTTTGCGCGTAGGCTTAGCCTCGCGACGCGCGGCCTTTGCTACATCAAAGGGGTCGGAATCGTCGGTGATCTTGCCGTCCGCCAGGTTGACGATGCGCGTGGCGTACTGGTACGCCAGCTCAGGATTGTGCGTGACCATGATGACCAAGCGGTCGCGCGCCACGTCCTTGAGCAGGTCCATGACCTGTACGGACGTCGTTGAGTCCAAGGCGCCGGTCGGCTCGTCGGCCAGCACGATCTCAGGGTCATTGATCAGGGCACGGGCAATGGCCACGCGCTGCATCTGCCCACCCGACAGCTGACTCGGACGCTTGTTAACGTGCTCGCCCAGGCCAACTTTCTCCAACGCCTCGCGCGCACGCTGGCGACGCTCGGCATGCCCCACGCCCGTGAGCGTAAGCGCCAGCTCCACGTTTTCCAAAATGGTCTGATGCGGAATGAGGTTATAGCTCTGGAACACAAAGCCGATGCAGTTGTTGCGATAGGCATCCCAATCGCGATCGTGAAAGTCCTTGGTCGAGATGCCGTCGATCAGCAAGTCACCAGAATCAAAGTGGTCCAGTCCGCCGATAACGTTGAGCATCGTGGTTTTACCCGAACCCGAGGGACCCAGAATGGCCACGAACTCGTTATCGCGAAAAGACAGGCTTACGTTGTCGAGCGCCACCTGCGTAAACGACTGGGTAACGTACCTTTTGCAAATTCCTTTGAGCTCCAGCATGGACGGCAACCTCTCCTGCGCAGGTACCCTGCCCGCTCCCCTCCGCCGTTCGTATTCGACGCGTTTGTCCTACTCTATCCCCATTTTTCACCGACACCAATGAGGAATGCAACGAAGCGCATCAAAAAAACGAACGGGGTGGCGCCCAAAAGAAGAGGTCCCGAGCGGGACCTCTATATGGTGGAGCTTATCTTGAAAGGTAGCGGACTACTCCGCACAGCGGCGCACGATCCTCTCCATGCTTTACGCGTTTTCTACTGCTCGCTATTCGCAATCGCCTGATCGATAAGCTTATCGAGCGCCGCGCGCTGCTCGGCGGAGCTGATGGCGCCCACGATGGGCTCCCCTACGATGTTGCCGTTCTGGTCGATAACGTAGGTTGTCGGGAACGAGAACAAATTTGACGTAAACTTACCGGCCTCGCTATCCGGCTTGAACCAGATGTTCTTATATGTCACGCCCTTCTTGCTCAGCACGTCCTTGGCATCTGCAATCTCGCCCTTGTTGCCATCGAGCGTAAAGGAATTGACGCCTACGACCTGACCGCCCTTCTCGACGAGCTCCTTATTCAAATTCTCAAGATCACCCAGCTCGCCCACGCACGGCTTGCAAGTGGTGAACCAGAAGTTCATGACGGTGACCTTGTTCTTAGAGAACAGTTCGTCGCTGCTCACGTCGTTGCCATCCAGGTCCTTGCCCGTAAAGCTGGGAAACTTCGTCGCCTCGCTCGAAGCATTGGCACTAGCCGTCATGCCCGCTGCCGAAGCGTCGACGCTCTCGCCTGCGCTCGGCGTGCTTCCACAGCCGGGAAACTCCTTCTCCAGGCCCTCGAGCTTGTTCTCGATCTCCTTGATCTGCTGTGCGCCGGCCTTGAGCGTCTTGAGCTCATCCGCCGTAAACTCATCCTTGGCACCGTCGATGGTCTTGAGCAGGAAATCGCCGTAATTGCTGCCGTCCTCAATCATTGCCGAGTCTTTATTTGCCGCATTGAATACCTTTTCCCACAGCGCGTTATCACTCGAAAGGATATCGTTCTCTTTTTTCATGAGCTTCGCATACAGCTCGGCGGCCTCGTCGGCATTGGTCGGCTCCTGTGCAATGAGCTCCGCGATCTTGGGATCGGAGCCCGCAGATTCGCTCGCATTGCCACCAGGCGCCGAACACGCCACAAGACACAAGGCCAGCACCGGCACCATAAACAGGGCCGCAATTTTAGAAAGCTTCATGGTCATTTCTCCGTTTTGTCGAAGCTTGTTTCTTTTTATCGGCGGTCAAGGGGAGCTTTTCCGCCGACACATCCAGGCCGTAGCGATAGCTGATGGCATCGACGGGACAGGCCCCGATGCACTTTCCGCACCGGATACATTCGGCATGATTGGGCGCGCGGACCACATCGACGTCCATCTGACAAACCCTTGAACACTTGCCACACGAGACGCATTTGCACGCGTCAACCTGAATCCCTAACAAGGACACTTTATTCATGAGCGCATAGAATGCGCCGAGCGGGCAAATCCATTTGCAGAAGGGGCGATAGAACAAAACGCTCAGCACTGCCACGACAATGAGAACGACAAGTTTCCAAGTAAAGAGCTGTCCCAACGCAGATCGAATGCCGGCATTGGCAATGGCCAGAGGAATGGCGCCCTCGAGCACACCCTGTGGACAGATGTACTTGCAAAAGAACGGATCGCCCATCCCCAGATCGTTGACCAACAGCACAGGCAGCAATACCACGGCAAATAGCAGCACAACGTATTTGACATACGTAAGCGCCTTGAGCCTTTTCGTCGAAAGCTTTTTGCCGGGGATCTTGTGAAGCAGTTCCTGCAACCAGCCAAACGGGCACAAAAACCCGCATACAAATCGTCCCAGCAGCACGCCGAGCAAAATGAGCGTACCGGTAACGTAGTAGGAGAAGTTGAACTTGGATGAACCTACCACCGACTGGAACGACCCGATGGGGCACGCACCCGATGCCGCGGGGCACGAATAGCAATTAAGTCCAGGTACGCAGACTGTTTTTCCCGCGCCCTGATAGATGCCGCCTTTGGCAAAGTTTGGCAGATGAATGTTGGTGATGAGCGTCGCCGCCGCCTGAATGAATCCGCGAAATCGGGCCAAAACATGCGACGCAGTGTTTTCTCTTTTATCCAATTCCGATACACTCCAAGCACAGCCTAATCGCTTTGGCCAGCACGGCATCCGCCTCGCCACGCATAACGCCAAAGCACACCATGGCAATTCCGACGATCAACAAAGCGACCTGTACCACGGGTTTTACTTCTTTGAACAACCTGACCACTCCTTTCGTTACGCGACCATTGGACCATATCAACTATAAAATCCGTGTTAAGCGCGATTTGGAATGTGCGAGGAGACTGTTATACGAATTTTGATCGTCGAGGACGAGCGGGCGCTGTGCGATGCAATCGCGCGCAGTTTGCGAAACTTGGCGTACAGCGTCGACTGCTGTCACGACGGACAGGAGGCGCTCGACCTACTGGACGTTGAGGCCTTCGACCTCGTGGTACTCGACCTCAATCTTCCCCGCATCGATGGCATGACCGTACTCAGGGAACTTAGGAAAACTGCCTGCGAGACTAAGGTACTGATTCTGTCCGCACGTGGCGAAGTATCCGATAAAGTCGCCGCACTCGATGCCGGCGCCAACGATTACCTCACCAAGCCGTTTCATCTGGACGAGCTTGCGGCAAGAATTCGCAGCCTTACCCTCAGACGCTTTACACAAAGCGACATAGTTTTAACCTGCGGAAAGCTCCGCTTTGACACCAAGGCGCGCATCGCTTCCGTGGACAGCGAGGCTTTATCTCTTACGCGCAAGGAAACGGGAATCTTGGAATACCTGATGCTTAATCAGGGGCGTCCGGTAAGTCAAGAGGAGCTTATCGAGCACGTTTGGGATAGCAGCGTGAACAGCTTTAGCAACGCAACCCGCGTTCATATCTCGTCGCTGCGCAAAAAACTGCGCGGCGCTTTGGGATACGACCCGATTCGCAATCGGATTGGAGAGGGCTACGTTATGGAGGATAGCGAATGAAAAGGCTTTCGCTGCAATGGCGCGTAACGATTATGACGGCACTGCTTACGTGTGCGGCATGCGTGCTGACGAACTGTCTGGTCGGCTATACGGGCATGCGCTGCGGCCGCTGCACTCCTTTGCGGCGCAAGTCGAGAGCGTACGACCCGACAACCTTGCCGACACAAAAATCAGCGAGGACGCGCCCCTTGAGCTTAGGCGCTGCAGTGCGTCGTTTAACGACATGATTGCCCGTCTTGACGAGGGATTTTCTGCGCAAAGACAGTTTACGGGCAACGCGGCACACGAGCTGCGCACGCCCCTCGCACTCATGCAGGCCCAGGTTGAGCTGTTTTGCGCCGAGCACCCCGACGCCGATGCCGACACAGCGAGCCTGCTCGGTTTGCTGCAGGAGCAGACCGAGCGAATGACGCGCATGACAAAGACGCTGCTCGAGATGAGCGAGCTGCGCAATGTTCCCTGCAACGACGCAATCGAGCTGGCGCCGATGATCGAAGAAGTTATCGCCGACCTGACGCCCCTTGCCGAACAGAAGGGTATTGCGCTTGCAAGCGAAGGCAACGCGCAAACGATCGGCAGCGACACGCTCATCTATCGACTGCTGTTCAACTTGACCGAAAACGCCATTCGCTACAGCGCGCCCAACTCGACCGTGCAAATCGGCGCCCTCGCCGAAGGCGACCGTGTACTGCTGCGTGTGCGCGACCAGGGGCCGGGCATTCCCGAGCAATACCAGGTAAGCATCTTTCAGCCCTTCTTTCGCGTCGACAAATCGCGTAGCAGAGCATACGGCGGCGTGGGGCTGGGACTTGCGCTGGCCTGGGAAATCGTCGCGCTCCACGGCGGCTCCATCGAGGTCGAAGATAGTTCCGAGAGCGGAACGACTATGCTCGTGACCCTTCCCGCGCACGCGCTCGGCTAAAATCGCCGCACCGCGAGACGGCCGGGGCACCCGATGTCTTATTGGATAATTACGGACGGATGATACGGGCACTTTTCGCCCATACACACTGTATTGACCGCATAGCTATCGCAGGCTGGCGTCTTCTCCCACGCTTTAAGCTGCGGTCCGCCGAGCGCGTTAAAAAACGAAACGGCCTCACGAATCGCCACACGCGCATCTCGCTTGCAACACCGTGGGCTTCCCGAGTGCGCGATGGCGGCGAGCAGCTCCGAAACCATAAGCTGCCCCTCCTGCCAGCCTTCACTGCGCAGCGGCGCATTGCCGCGCACGATTGCATATGCCATGCCCGCAGACGCAGCCGCCCCGCACACGCCCCAGCGCGCGCACGTTGCCCCCGGCACGCAATCCGACCGAGACATCAGATCGGCAAGATCGTCTTTGAGCATCGCATCTCGCTCCCCAGATGCTTCGGCGTTGCGCCAGCACGCAAGCAGCACCGCGCCCACAATAAAATGATGGATGGGGCCAAAAGCCACGCAGCGCTCATCTGCCATAACCTCTTCCAAAAGAGCCGCGGGCGTCACCGATGCGCTGGCCATGAGCATCTCAACAATCCAGCCTGTTTGTTCGTCTTTTGCCATGCGGCATCCTCCTCTAAAACAAATTGTGTGCGCACTCCATTATGGCCCTCTTCTGCCCGGCGTGCCCAATGCGTAACCTGGGAGTCGTCGCAGCAATGTAACGTCTGGGCAGTATGGGCGCAACGAAACATACAATCTCCAGGCATAAGATATCGAACGGCAAAGAAAAGGCCTCCGTTCCCAAATGAGAACGGAGGCCTACGTGGACTAACTTACTCCCACTCGACCGTGCCGACGGGCTTCGGCGTGAGGTCGTAGCACACGCGGCAGATGCCGGGGACCTCGGCCGTGACGCGGGCGGTGATGCGCCTGAGCAGCGCCCAGTCGAGCTCGGGAACCTCGGCAGTCATGACATCGACGGTGTTGATGCAGCGGATGATGCAGGGCCAGTCGTAGGCGCGCTTGCCCTCGCGCACGCCGGTTGCGCGGAAGTCGGGCACGACGGCAAAATACTGCCAGATGGTCAGACCGGCCTTGTCGATCTCCTCGCGCACGATGGCGTCGGCTTCGCGCAGCGCCTCAAGACGGTCGCGGGTGATGGCACCCAGGCAGCGGACGCCCAGGCCGGGTCCGGGGAACGGTTGGCGCTCAACCATGTTCTCGGGCAGGCCGAGCTCTCGGCCCACAACGCGGACCTCGTCCTTGTACAGCAGCTTGACGGGCTCGCAGAGCTCAAACTGCAGATCCTCGGGCAGGCCACCCACGTTGTGGTGGGCCTTCACGCCATCCTGAGACTCCAGGATGTCGGGATAGATAGTGCCCTGGGCGAGAAAGCTGACCTCGTCGCCAACCTTGCGGGCCTCCTCCTCAAACACGCGAATGAACTCGGCACCGATGATCTTGCGCTTGGCCTCGGGCTCGTCGACGTCGACGAGCTTGTCGAGGAAGCGATCGGTGGCGTCCACATAGACCAGGTTGGCGTCCATCTGGTTCTGGAACACATCGACGACCTGCTCGCTCTCGCCCTTGCGCATCAGGCCGTGGTTCACATGCACGCAGATGAGCTGCTTGCCGATAGCCTTGATGAGCAGCGCCGCGACAACAGAGCTGTCAACGCCACCGGAAAGGGCCAGCAAAACCTTCTTGTCGCCGATCTGCTCGCGGATTGCAGCGACTTGCTCATCGATGAACACCTGGGCAAGTTCGAGAGTGGTGATACGCACCATGTTGTCGGGACGTTTGTTGGGATCCATGCAAAGCTCCTTTTCGGTTCGATGGGAATGCGTTACACGTATGCAAATGCACCGTCATATGACCTCATTATATGCAGAACGAGATGCGTTTCCCATCGCTGCGACAGAGCTTTTTGCAGGGGTGGCAATTTTTCCTAATGTCGAGGTCAACTAGGCTTCGGTAGCCACCTTGGAAGCATCGCCAATAAACTCTTCCTTTATACGTTCGACATAATCGTAGGCGATACCCACAAATTCCTGTCCCAAGCAACAAGAGTACAATTGCTGCTAATGTTGCCACCTGATGGGAGATGGAAGATGGACTGCGATGGCTACCCGCGCATTCCTATGCCGTTGATGTGCACTGCCTTTGTGCCGGGGCAGATTGACGCTGCGGTTGCAGGCATTTCCGACCCCGATTCACGCACTGTCGCCACGGCAGAAGCGCTGTACTTTCGCGGACAGGCCACCCTCGCCGCCGAGACAGCACGCCCCATCTTGACGCCACCGACCCCGCACTGCGCTATTCCGCATGCTTTATCTGCGGATATGCCAGTCTGTCGCTCAACCGTATCGCCGATGCCCGCCGTTGCCTTGCGGGCATCCTCGATACGCCAACTGACGAGGAATCGCCCGCCGTCCACGCCACGCATATCCTGTTCGCCTCGGCCGCGAGCGTCCTGCTGCACTTGCCTTCCCCGTATTCCGCCGAAGAGTTTTATCCGCTTGCGGCGCATCTGCCCGAAGGCCTGCGCCTGTTCGCCAGCTACGTGATGGCGCACGCCTTGTATCTGCGCGGAGAATACGGCCGCAGTCTGGGCATGGCGGAAAACGCCCTGATCATGAAACAGGGAAGTTATCCGATCTCGGAACTGTTCCTGCACCTGGCAGCTTCCATGGCATGCATGAGCCTCAAGGACATCGACGCCGCTAAAACGCACTTCGGAGCTGCTTGGAACATTGCACGCCCCGACGGCCTCATCGAGCTCATCGGCGAGCACCACGGCCTTTTACAGGGGCTCATCGAGGCGTGTCTAAAATCGCAATACCCTGACGATTTCGCACGCATCATCGAGATTACGTATCGATTCAGCTACGGCTGGCGACGCATCAACAACCCCGATTCGGGCGAGGACGTTGCCGACGATTTAACGACCACAGAGTTCACCATGGCCATGCTCGCCTGCCGTGGATGGGCCAACGTCGAAATCGCACGCCATATGGGAGTATCGCCGGGCACCGTTAAAAACCGCCTATCCGGCGTATATGCAAAGCTTGGCATCGGAACTCGCGCCGAGCTGGTTACCCACATGCTGCGCTAGCGGCCAGACTGACCGGCATATCGAAAGCGCTCCGGAGCCCCGGCGCTTCACTCGCTCAAATTGGACATTTTGGTCCTCGGACGACACTACCGCCACGGGGCGCCTTCTCGCAAAATTGGATTATTTCCACCGATACCTGCGGGATGGGAGCCAAAGATGCTTGATCGCCGTTCGTTACTTGTTGCTGGAGCGTCCTCGCTGGCAAGCATTATGTTGCCGCGCGTGTCGGGAAACGAAAATGCCTTCCTGATGCCGTTCGCGCCCACCGCGGCCTATGCCGACGAAGAAGACCCCTTCAAGGTCCTGGTGCTCTCGCGCACCATGTTCGGCGTGGTGGTGGTCGACGTCGCCAACAAGAATACGCCTATCGCAGGCGCCAAGGTCACGCTCACGTCGCGCTACGCCGCAGGCAAGCAGCTCACCGCCATGACCGATGACGAAGGCACGGCCATCTTTGAGGTCGCCCCTCTTTCGGAAGGCTACGTGGACGAGGCAACGCTCCTTGACGCGTACGACTTTAACGGCGGCATCTCCATTAGCATGGCGGGCTACCGTGATGTCGAGATTCCTCTTGCGCGTATCCAGGGCGGCACCGCCATAACCGCGCCCACGCGTCCGCTTTCCGACGGCGAGCCGTACTTCCGCCAGCTCACATTCGACGAATGGGACATCCAGTACGCCGACGCCACGTTTATGGCAATGCCAGCGGACGAAGCAGCAAACGACCAGCCCGACACGCACGCTTTTACCGTGCAGGCTCATCTGCCGCAGGGCGGGCAGGCAACATTGCATATCAATAAAGTGATGCCCGCTGCGGACAGCTCATCCGAAACCGTCACGCAGATTGGCCAAGTCAAGGCCAGCGCATCGGGCGCGGATAATCTGGCGACGCTCACACTCGAAGACAAGTTCCTCGATGCAGCGTCGAGCCTTCTGGAAGAAGGATGCAAGTTGCGCTTTGTCCTCGACTACCAGGGCAAGACCTATACACTCTCCTCCCCCATGGCCGTTGTCACCGCGCCGGCCGCAAAGGCAGAATCGGGCTCGACCACTATCGTCCCCACTACCATGGACCAAGAGATCACTCCGTTTGATTTCCCCGCGGCGTTTCCCGGCATCGGCGGCAATAAGTTCACGTGCTGGATGCCCACATTTCCGATCCTCTTCGATTTCTCGTTTGCTGGATGCGTGCTGTTTGGCGGAGGATACAAACCAGCCAGCTATATGAACGATTCGGGCAACCCTGATCCGGAATACTGGAAGAAATCGCCGCGCGAGTCGGGCGCCAAGTAGGCAAACCGCTACCTCGACGAAATGGAAGGGAAGTGGAATCAGTACAAGAGTATGAGTGCCGGTTCGGGCACCGATCCAAGAAACACCAAGCTCCTTCGCCACCATTGCACGCTGCTGTTCACGATGGATATCGCCACGCAGCTGTACGGATCGCTCGCCTACGACTGGGTGGGCAAAACCTGGGGCAACAACAACGACCCCGCATTCGGCAATATTAAGGCCCTCTTCCAGGTAAGAACCGACCTCAATTGGACCGAGCAGTTTACCCTAGGACCGGTGCCGTTTTTCCTAAACGTCAACCCCTGGGTGCTGGCAAAACTGGCGCTCGCCGTGGGCGCCCACACGCACGGTAGCGACGCAGCGTTTTTCAAGAACATTTCGCTCGACTATTCCAACACGTCGGGCTCGTTCACCGTCCAAATCGGACTTGCCGTCACCTTTGGAGCCGGCGTTGCAGGCGTCGCTTCGTCCGCTGTGCGTGGCGCCGCATCCCTCACACTGTTCATTGGGTACGAGAAAGCGGACGGCCACCAGCTTCCGCGGCTGCGCGTGGGCGCAGACGTCGATGCCGACGTGATACTCCAGTTCGTAATGTTCAAGTGGACCACCAAGGCTTGGTCGGGATCGTGGCCTACACTCGCCGATTCGTGGAATATGTCGGTGAACAACGGCGACCAGTATGTGCTCCAGCGCTCTGAGCTTGCATTGGGTGGAGATACGCCTTACACGCTGGATGCCCGCTTCGGCACGCCCGACAACATCGAGGCGGGCGGCGTGCCGCAATTTATCGCATCGGCCACCATCGTCACCAACGCCGAGCTGCTCGCACGCGCCGAGGTTAAGGCCACTGCCGTAAATGCCGCGTCTGTCGTGCGCGATTGGGATCAAGCGGTTACGCGCATTGAGCTCGAGGCGGATGCAGAAAGCGACGACACGGGACAGATCGAGCATTTCGTCCATGCACTGGTAGAGGACGACGAAAACGCCGCGCCGATGTATGAGTACACCTACATCGGTCAGGCAACGAACGCCGTTGCTGACCCGAACGCCAATTCTGCCGGCGTGTCGGAGGACGAGCGTGGCGGCATAAAACCCTCGAGCGACAACGTGCTGTTTGCTGGCGTGCTCAGCGAAGCTCACATGAAGCTGGCAATGATTGCCGGCGTAGAATGCCTGTTCCGTATCGCCTCGGTGCGCTACGGCGACAATGGCCGCTCGCGCCTGGTAGTGCACACAAAGGCAAACGGCACGTGGTCCGCTCCCACGCCCGTGGACCTCCCCCTTGGGTTTGGCGAGGGCGACGTGGAGCGCGACGGCATATTCGATTACGACTTCGAAGTGGTGGAATATACAGACGGGAGGAGAAACCAGGACGCTTACGTGCTGCTGGTCTCGGGCGAGCGCCCCGCCGGCGACAACACCCTTTTCGATACGGCGAGCACATCCGGCATACTGTCCGTTGTGCGCCTGCGCATAAGCAACGACGGAGTTCTCGTGATATCGCACACGTCGTGGCGCAGCATCTCGCGCGGCCGCCTTCAGGAGGATGGCTACCATTGCCTGCAGTGCCCACGCATCACGGTAAGCAAGACGCTAGTCGACGGACGCCTGTCGGGTGCCTACCTCCACCGCCGCGGAGCCACCGCAGAAAAGGCGCTCGGCAGTGAGGCTGAGGTTGCGCTGGAGTGCTTTACCCTATGGTCGGATGATTTGGGCGATAGCCTGACGTTCCGCCAAGTTCTTCGCTTTC
>OHKD01000752.1_pt1 | contig 11257 bp, 8 predicted proteins | sample 1568801 | NCBI WGS metagenome assembly OHKD01 (sample SAMEA3879525, study PRJEB24766) | human gut metagenome | biome: human-associated habitat; feature: feces | place: USA | collected 1985/1987
TCTCTGCTTCATCTATGGATTGGATCTGTTCCGCTTCGGAGAGGAACAGGTTTAGGGTCAGCTGTTGATAAGCTCCGCCATCAGGATCTCCTCGGCTTGGGCTTTGCAGGTGTTCATCAGCCCCACCCACTTCATGGGATCGCTGGCTTTCAGTTCCTCGGTGGCTCCCGCTTCCTTCGCCAGCTGGGGCATCATCTGCTCCAGTCTGCTCTGGGCGGTCTCGTCGATCTCCAGAAGGTGCGGGTACAGCTTCTCGCTCAGCAACATCTGGTTGTAGAGGATGGGACGGTGTTCCTTCAGGTAGGTTTTCCTCATCCTTCCGTACTTGCCCAGGGGTTTCTCCGGCTGCTGGCTCAGCTTCAGGTCGGGAATCAGATAGTCTCCGTTCTGGATATAGGTCATGGGATTGTTCATCTTGTTTGCTCCTTTCTTGGTTGGCTTCGCGCTCTGCATTTCGGACGGTAACGCCGATCTGCCGCAGCACCTGCTGGTTGATCTGGCTGACCGCTGTTCCCAGCGCCCCGATGGTGGACGGGGTGTTGAAATCAAAGATCGCCATAAAATCTTCGTGGTCGAAGTAGCGTTCCGGCTCCAGTCCGCAGCGGGACATCAAAGCGTAAGTGATGCTGACGGTGGCGGCTGCCTTGAACTGCACTCCGATGTTATACTCATCATATTCCTCCAAAAAGGAACCGTCAACGATATAGAAGAAGTCCTGCTGATGCTCCGTCCAGTATTCCTCAGCCAGTTTTCCGGCTACCTCCGTGAGCTGTCCGGCAAGGTCATCACCGGAAACATCATAGGTGCGCTCCAGCATGGCCTGCACGGAATCCAGATGGCGCTCCTCCAGCTGCCACAGCCAGGGTGTGCGGGAATGTTCACGGGTTCCGGTGTCGGAAATGTCAAAGACATAGCGCAGGCTGGGCCTGTCCCCGGAATCGTCCACCAGAGCGATCCCCTTGGAACCGCGCCTTACATATCGGCCCATCTTTTCATTCCACAAATCGTACTCTGCACAGGCGGTGGCGTCCGGTCGCTGGGCGTAGATCATCAGCTGCTCATGGAACGGGTACTTGTAAAGGCGGGAAGCAGTGGTGAGAAACCCTGCCCATTCCTGCCAGCTCCCCGTGAGCTGTGTTGCCACCTTATCCGCCATCTGTGCATATAGTTCAGCTTTGGTTGGCATGGTGTTTTGTCCTCCTTTCGGTTTTTGGGTAAAAGAAAAGCAGGAAACCTAAACGATTTCCTGCTAAGTAAAACTGTGAATATTACATTTTAGTTATTTAATATCTCTGCAATCGTGTTTGGTGCATATTTATTGAGTTCATGTCCTGCATTTGGAACGATGTGCAAAGTAGCTTGGGGTAGCAATTCTTTTAGCCTTTTAGAAGCCTTTAGATTGGCAGTATCCTTTTTGCCACACAAAATTGTCACTGGACAACGAATATTGTTTAATTGCGAAGTAAAATCCAATGACCGCATAGAGTGAGCCAATTTTATGGTGCTGCTTTTTGATAATCCCATACTTTCAAAAGCCTTGTTTGGCATACAACGGAAGATAAGATTTTGAAAATCTATCAGTAAACTTGGAACTTTATATTGTGCGCCAATCAAAACCATCGAAGCCACTTTTTCTTCATGCCGAATAGCAAAATCAATCGCAAGAAGCGCACCTAACGAAAGACCGCAGATACGAAGCGGCTCTTTTACTTCAGAATACCGCTGTTCTAAATCGCCCAAAATCTTCAAATATGATATTTCATCTTCTGTTGAAGAAAAAAGTTCTGGGCAATCGACATCGGAAATTGATAGTTGTTGGACTACTTCTTTCCAGTCCTGTGCAGTTTGTCCCAACCCATGTAAAAGAACCGTTTTCATTAAACACCTCCTAAGTTCAAAATAATCATCAATGCACAAGTGTTCATAACAAAATTTAACATTGTGTTGAGAACTTTATTTTGAAAAACATCAAGGGCTTAACGCCCCCGATGTTTTTCCTTTTTCTTTTGCTGTTTTAATTCAAATAGTCTCTTTTCTTCTGCCACTTTTTCTTCTCTACTTTTAGCTTTACGCTGCTGTTTGCATTGTTCATGTTGTAGTTGTAGCGCCTGCTGAGATTTTGTTCCAATTCCTTTGGCAGACATTGACTTGTGAATTTCACGCTGAAGTTTCTTCGGATTTTTAGTTTGTTCTTTTATGACGGTTTCTATCGCCGGGCTAAACCGTAAACCGTTATAATTCTTCAAAACAAACTCATAAATCTCATAGTCCTTTGGCTCTGCTCCAAATGTTACTTTGGAAACTGAAAGCTTACCATTTTCAATTCGTTCAAAAACACCTACCCAAAATGGTTCTTCAAAAAACACTGTCAGTTTGCCTATACTTGTACTCATGACAATCCCTCCTTAATGATTGCTATGAGCAAAGAATGGACAACCCGGAGGGGCAGGTTACTTACCCTGATAAACAGGACGGCCGGGCTACCTACCGGCTCTGGCATATATCGTTATATGCGTTGCGTTTTTATCTTTGCTTTTATAATCAACCTTATCCACAAGGCTAATAAGGTTATTATACTTTATTCATCCCTCTAAGTATAGTGGGATTTTGTAAAGAATTGTGAGAAATCGCTTATCCTCCATACAATTTCTCTCACTATATTTTTGCACGATAAATTTACTGGTCAAAATCCGGGTACAGCTCCAGCTGGGAAAAGTCCTCATCGGTCATCGCACAGAGCTTCGTAAGGGCGCTGTCAGTCAGCTCCCTCAGTTCCGTTTCCTCCGGCGAAAGCTCGCCGCGCATCTCACGCAGGCTGTTGATCAATCCGGTGCGGCTGCCGGTATTGTAAATGCACATCAGGTTCATTTCCTCAAAAGTAAAGTTTCCCATATCAAATCTCCCTTTCCGCACTCTTTTTGGGTGCTGTCTTTTTGTGTTCTGCTTTGGGCTGGCTTTTCAGCTGATCCACAACGGATTTTTTCTTTTCCCGTTCCTCCCGATGGGTGGCGGCTGCCAACTCCATCAGGGAAATGGGCTGACCGCTTCGGGCCTGCTGTTCCAGCTCTGCCACCGTAGGCTCTTTTGTGCCATTGTTGATGATACCGTCGATCATGCCGTAATCGTCCTCCACGGCCATCTCCGCATTTTTCAGCGGATTTTCCGGCAGGAATCCGGGGATCTGGGTAAATCCAACGCTGTCACAGTAATGACAGGATACCTTACCGTCCTGTTTGATCGCAACGATGTCGCTGACGCTCATGGAGGGACTGTGAAAGTCCACGGGCTTTTCCAGATTGAATTGCTGATAGAGTTTTTCCAGCTGCTCCGGCACAGTGCCAGACTCACTCAGCGGAGCGGTGTAGATTAGGTCATAATTGCTGCGGTCTATGGAAATATCATGGGACTTTAGCCAGTTCAGATTCATAAAGCGCACATTCTGCGGATCATCACGGCTCACCTGATAGATGGCAAAGCAATCTCTATTCTGGGAGAGAAATGCCTGTTCTCGTTCCTGCTGATGTTCCTGACGCTCCATGACCTTTTCGTGGAACTGAGGGCTTTTCTCCCATTCCTCACGATCCACGCCGAAAAGACCGCCATGCTCCATGATCTCCTGCGGGTCAAACACCATGCTCTCCGTATTGTCCTCATGCAGCACATAGACAGTCAAACCGGCGGCATCCAGTTCCAGCGCCCGTTCTCTGGTAACAGGGAGCATCCCATCATAGGAGTAGCCGTATTTCAGCATATCCGGTGTGGATACCTGCTCATCAGGCATGGGGTATTCATCCAGCGCCTGCTCCTGTGCTTCCGGCAACTGGGAAGAAGCAGTCATCTGGCTGACCTCTGCCTGCATCTGCTGATAGGCAGCTTCCTGTAAGGTCTCAATCATAGACAAGGGAGCGTGTCTGAGAGAAGTGCTGTCCAAATCGTTATCATCACAAATCTGGAGAACTGCCTTCATGCGGGAAAGCTCCGGTGCATCCAGCTGACCGCCATCCAGCTCTTTCATGGATGCGGCATCGTAAAGGGTATAGTCCCAGCCGCTGTCACAGGGCTGGATATGAAGATAAGCAGCATCGTCGATCAGAAACAAAGCCTCCTGCTGGTTGCCGTCCGCCCTCAGCACCTCCATTTCCGGCATTGCCGCAGCCAGTTCCTTTACCGCTTTCTGTACCAGCGGATTGTCACGGTAATAGTCGATTGCCTGGATAGTATCCAGGTCAATGGTCTGCCCGGTCAAAATCGGAAACGGTCCTTCATAGTCGCTTCCGTCTTTCAGCTCAAAACCAATGCCCTTGATCCCGTTCATTCGCTCTGCCGGAATCTCCTGATAAATGCGGACAGCTTCCTCCAAAGACAGGTTATCGTGGTATTCTCCGAGGTTTGGAAACTCCATGCACTCTGCTACATAGTAGGTTAGATTGCCAGTCGGCTGCTCTATCGGGGCGGTTTCCGGCTCTGCCTTTGCATTGGGGTCAATTCCACGCTCTTTGCAGATTTCCTTATAGTGGCGCTCAATGTCAGAGATCAAAGTGCCGGAGGTCTTGTTGATGGTCTCCAAACTGGCTCTCAGCTCTTTCAGCTCTTTGCCCTGGCTCCAGCTTGCAATATAGCCGAAGCTGTTTTCTCCGGTCTCAATGCCAAAATACTGACAAACCGCATAGGAAATGCTTTCAGCCTCCACTTCCTCTGTGCGGCGGTCTTTCTTCTGCTCCTGCAAAAACTGGGCGAGGGTAGAAAAGCCGCCAGTAAAATTCAGCCCTTCTTCCTCGGTCAACATCAAGTATCCGGTCTCCGGCAGTTCCAGCGGCTCTGTCAGCAGAACGGAACCTGCATGGTTTACAACCACTTGTTCTTCTACACAGACCGGCTCTCCGGGGTCGTAGTCAGAACCGCGCAGGTCATAGCAATAAACGCCCTCCGGCAGATTATCACGGACAATCCGCCCATTGGAGAACAGACCGGGTTTATCAAACAGCTCGATCTCCTGATATTGCTCGTCATTGGCAATCTGAATCTTTTTCTGATTGTGGAGCTTGCTGTGGGCAATCTCGTGTACTGTGGCCGAAACCGTCTGCACCTCACTCATACCCTGACGAATGGCGATTTTCTGATGATCGGCAGAAAAATAGCCGTCCGTATCGGCGGCCATTGCTTCAAAAGTGATCGGCACCGGTGCGCTGCGGCGCAGGGCCTCCATGAATGCCTCATAATTTGGCACATTGCCGGAAAGGGAGGAAGCAAGCTCCGGCAAAGGTTTCCCATCGGTCTGGCTCACATCAAAGACCTTGACCGGACGGAACATGGGGATCTCGATTTCTTTTTCCTCTGTGACAATCTTTCCGTCTTTATCCAGAATCGGAGCCTTGGTATCCGGGTCCAGCTTCTGCTCCTCGATTTTCTTCTTATACGGTGTCGGGGCAATGATGGTAATGCCATGCTCGCCCTTTTTTACATGACGCTCAAACTGGTCTTTCCACTTATTGTATCCGGCTACCAAAGTGGCGTCCGGCTTCTGCATATAGATGAGCATGGTGTTGTTTACCGAATAACGGTGGAAACGGGACATGACAGACAGATAGCGCATATACTTTTCGCTCTCAAACAGTTCCTTGATGCCCTGCTCGATGCCATCTGTGATTTCCCTTAGCCGCTCTCGGTTGGTGGGTTTATTCTCAGCCATGATTTTCAATCTCCTTTCCAAGTGTGTGATTTCTGCTGTGTGTTCTGCAATCCATGCCTTTTGTTCTTCTTCACTTTCATAAAGAAAAAGGTCCAGCAGGTACTCTACATAGGTTTTCTTCTGGATTGCTTCCACAAAACGGGGGTGCGGTTCTTCCTCCGGTGTCCGGGGAGAATTGTCGGCCTCCCATTTTTTCAGCAGATAGTAGTAATCGGACAGTACGCGATAACACCGCTGCCGGTCCTCACGAAACTGCTGTGCCTCGGTTTTCTGCCGGACATACCTCCTGCGGGGAGGGGCCTGACTGTCATAGATCAGGCCAAAGTCCTGTGCCAGTTTCTCCGCCGCTTCTTTTGGGGAGAGGTCAAAGAGCTTTGCGGTAAAGTCGATCACATCCCCATCTTCACCGCAGCCAAAGCAGTGGAACCGCTGGTCTACCTTCATGCTGGGGTTCTTATCATCGTGAAAGGGACAGCAGGCCATGCCATTTCGCCTGACCTTTATCCCATAAAACGCTGCCGCTTCTCTGGTGCTGACCGACTGCTTGACTGCTTCAAATACATTCTCTGCCATGTGCCTTTAACTGCTGGACTTTCTCACAGGGGGCTGGTATCCGGCAGCTTTCGCACGCTCACTGGCAGCTTTGCGGCGTTCTGCGCTGTATGGCTCCCGGACTGATACACACCGCTTGGGGACGGTAAAGTTATGGGCGTCCTTTCGGGTGATCTGGTCGGGGTGCTTTTTTGCCAGCAGTTCCAGCTTCTCCATCAGACGGGGATCGTGGGTGTAGACCTCAGCCATTGGTTCTGCCTGGTTATAAAGGAGAATGGTTTCCCGTTCCACTAAAGAGAGCTTCATCGGCTGCCTCCTTTCCGCTGGTCAAATTCCAGCTTGAAGTTGGCGTACTGTCCATCGTCCTCCAAAACCACAGTGGCATCGTAGGTCTTGCCGGTTTTCTCCGAATATAGCCCCGTCACACGGACACGGCCATCGTTAAGCAGTGCAGACACCACAGCCTTGGTCGGCTGTTTTTTCTTGGCAGCCCACCATTTGTTGTTTTTCCAGATTGCAAATTTGCAAGAATCATTCTGACAGAAGAAGCCTTTTTGCAGTTCTGCAACTTCACCGCCGCAGCGAGGGCATTTGCCCACCACCTCACGGGGCGGGGTGAACAGGTACTCGGTTCCCTTGATGACCTGATAAGTCCCCACTAGGTCTCCCAGCATGGTGCTGATCCCGTCCAAAAACTCCTCCGGGGCAAGCTGCCCGCGCTCGATCTCTCCCAGACGGTACTCCCACTCGGCAGTCAGAAGCGGCGATTGCAGCTGTTCCGGCAGGACGGTGATCAGGGAAACTGCATCGTGGGAAGGGAGAAGCTGCACCGTTTTCCTGCTCTTTTTTCGTTCCAGAAAACCGGCAGATACCAGCTTTTCCAAAATACCGGCACGGGTGGCCGGTGTCCCCAGACCTTTTCGCTCGGCATCCTCCGGCATATCCTCTTTTCCGGCAGTCTCCATCGCGGACAATAGGGTGTCCTCCGTAAAGTGCTGGGGCGGACTGCTTTTGCCTTCTTTGACGATTGCCGCAGAAACCGAAAGGGTCTGTCCTTCGGTCAGTTCCGGCAGGGCTTTCTCTGCGCCCTCTTTTTTCGGCTCCGCATCCTTCATTTTGGCACGGTAAGCGTCCTCCAGTGCTTTCCATCCGGGGTGCTTCACCGTTTTTCCTTTGGCGGTAAACTCCCCACCGGCACACGCTGCAATCACAACGGTTTCCGAATAGATATGGGGCTGGGCTACGGCGCACAGCAGACGCAGGGCCACCAGCTCCAGCACCGCTTTTTCTCCCGCAGGAAGGGCAGAAAGGTCTGCATCCTTGAGATTTCTGGTAGGGATTACTGCGTGGTGGTCGGTTACTTTCTTATCGTTGATGACCGTCTGCGGATCACAGGTAATGGCGATCCCTTTGCGAAACGGCATAGCATTGGCAACCAGATTCACCAGCACCGGCAGGCTGTCTGCCATATCGCCGGTCAGATAGCGGCTGTCAGTACGGGGATAGGTGCAGAGCTTCTTTTCATACAGACTTTGCAGATAGTCCAGGGTCTGCTGGGCTGTAAATCCAAGCAGGCGGTTGGCATCTCTTTGCAGAGTAGTCAGGTCATAGAGGGCAGGCGGCTTTTCGGACTTTTCCTTGCGCTCCACCTTTTTGATTGTGACAGCTGCACCCTGACAGGCTTCTTTCAGCTGCTCGGCAGCGGCCTTATCCGCCATGCGCTCCCCGGATACGGTAAGACCGGGCAGCTCCAGCGCCACGGTATAAAAGGGAACCGGCTTAAAGGTGTCGATCTCAGCTTCTCGCTGGACAATGAGTGCCAGCGTTGGGGACATCACGCGCCCGATGTTGAGTGTGCGGTGATACAGCACGGAAAAAAGCCTTGTGGCATTGATCCCCACCAGCCAGTCGGCCTTGGCACGGCAGAGGGCAGCATCCCAAAGTCCGTCATAATCCGCACCGGGGCGCAGGTTTGCAAAGCCCTCCCTTATGGCGGAGTCCTCCATCGAAGAAATCCAGAGCCTTTTCATCGGCTTTTGGCAGCCTGCCAGCTCATAGACGCTGCGGAAGATCAGCTCGCCCTCGCGTCCGGCATCGCAGGCATTTACCACCTCCGTCACATCCGGGGCGTTCATCAGCTTTTTGAGAATATCAAACTGCTTTTTCTTATCCTTTCCCACCACCATCTGCCAATGCTCCGGCAGAATAGGCAGGTCATCATATCGCCACTTGGCGTACTTGGGGTCATAGCTGTCTGCATCTGCAAGTCCGGCCAGATGGCCCACACACCAGCTGACACGCCAGCCGTTGCCCTCCAGATACCCGTCCTTACGGGCAGTTGCGCCGATCACCGCAGCCAGACTTTGTGCAACCGATGGTTTTTCAGCAATTACCAATTTATACTGAGCCATGATGCTTCCTCCTCTCCTTGAGCCATCGGGACATTTCCCGGTGGCAGACACCTACGCAGGGGCTTCCATAATTCCCGCAGCCATAACAGGGGTGGCTTTGGGGCAAAGAGGGAGGACGGGAAGTTTCCTTCCCGCCCTCCGGCCTGCGTGTCATCATGCGTTCATAGGGACTGTCTGTGAAACGGGTCATTTCACGCTGTCCTCGTCATCTTCTTCTGCGCTGCCCCCGTCAGCGTCAGGCTCGTCCGACTCCTCATCCTCGGTTTCCCATTCCTCGGAATCTTCCTCGCCATAATCATAATCGTCCAGACTGTCATTGCCCTTGGTCTTAGGCTTATTCTTAACGAGCTTCAAGTAGGCAAATACGCCACCGCCGCCCAGCAGAGCCAGCAGCAGGACCAGCGCAGCCGGGTTCAGTCCGGCAGGCTTCTCTTTTTCCGGCTCCGGTGTTTCTGCCGGAGGTTCCGGTGCTTTGCCCGTACATTTACTCTTATCAGTTGCGCAGACCGGGCAGGCCGTATTGATTGCCCCTGCTTCACATTTTGTCGAACAGCTGCATACCGCAGGCGGCTCCTCTTTGGGTTTTCCATCTTCCATCAGCGCAGCAAGGTCTGCATCGTCCACCTGATTCAGAAAGTGAACGGCGGTCTTTTTGTCCTCATTGGCTCTGTCAATCAGGATGTAAAAATAATTGCCCGCCTTGGTAGTAACGGTGATGAGCTGCTTATTGCCGCCAAAATCATCCACCAGAGCGGCGTTACCCTCCGGGGTCAGCGGCGGTGCTTCTTCGGTTTCTTCCACCACCACATTGCTGTCATTGGTGGTATCCTCTGCCGGGGGCGGCGCTGCGCCCTGGGCAAAAGCGGGAACGGTAAAGCCCGATGCCAGAACCAGCGTCAGGCAAAGGGCAGAAAGTGTTTGGAGCAGTCGTTTATTCCTCATAGCCGTTTTCCTCCTGTTCGTTGTTGTCATCCACCATACTGCCGGGAATTGTTCCTCCGGACAGCATTGCGCTCAGCTGGGCAGGTGTCATACGCAGTGCGCGCACCATCTGGACGATCTCCAGATTTTCTGCCTCGGTTTTCTGTGCTTCCAGCGCCTTGAGCTTTTCCTGATACTCTGCGATCTTCTCGCGGACCTTTGTAATCTCCTGGTCAATGCGTTCAATTTTGTTCTTTGCCATCGTCTATCACTCCTTCTAAAAATCTCTGTTACCAGTTCATCAGGCCGTAGCCCTTAATGCTTTGATAATTCAGGTCATAACTCTTGATCTTGCAGGCATCGCCGGAATTTCCCTCCACGGTATAAACACGGCTGCCATCCGTACCGATCACGATACCCACATGGTCTGCTGTCCCATCCAAATCCCAATCAAAGAAAATTGCATCTCCGGGAGCCAGATTGTTATAGCCTCTTGCACCCCATTGTCCATGAGACTGGAACCACGGAACGCCCTGCCACTCACAGCCTGCAAAGCGCGGTTCACTTTTTCCTGCCTGGTTATAGCACCAGGATACAAAGCAGGCGCACCATTCCACGCGGCTGTCAAAGCCATACCAGCTCCAGTAGGGATAACCGCCCACATTTCCCACCTGACTTTTCGCCAGTTCCACCAGCTGCGGATTGCCAGGGCGGGTGCCGTTAATGAACTGCACACCGGATAGATCTTCCGAGCCGCTGGTGTCAGGGGAACCGCCGCCAAACAACAGCGGCTTATTGCCCATGGTCTGTCGGTAGACCTGATACATTTCCATCTGCTCCTGGGTCAGCAGTTCCGACGCCACAGCTGAAATGGGCTTGCTGGTGAGTTTCACATTCAGAATGTAATACTCATAGGGTACTTCTTCTGAGGTGGTCTCGCCGGTCTCCGGGTCGGTGGAGGTCTCCGTGCGGTAGCGGATCTCCACTTCCTCGGTAAGTGTCAGCTGATACTGTGCTGCAAACACACGCGCCAGCTCTGCCTGGGCGCTTTGACGGGTATATCCCTGCAAGACGGCAGATAGAAATGCCGCCAGCTCATGAGGGTCATGACCGATCATATCCAGGTCATACCGATACTCGTCATACCCTGGATAACTGTTTTCAATATTGTCGATCTCTGCCTGCAACTGCGCTTCTTTCGCTGCATAGTCCGCTTCCACTGCCAGCATTTCCGGGTCATCTGACGGATAGGTTGTGCCAGAGAGAACGGAACCAATGCCCTGTGCCATCATGGAACAGGAGGACATGGTATTCATCAGCAGACAAACGATGAGAAACAACGCCCCTGCGATCAGGAAACCTTTCTTGTGTCGCATAACGAATGCCCCTGCCTGCTGTGCTTTTTCCTTTACTGTCCTTGCTGTTTTTCCGGTTTTGGAAGCAGCCTGGGCGGTATTTTCGGCAGTCTGTCCGGCGTGTTTGGCGGCGGCATATTGCTTTTTAATGGCCTGCTTTTGCTGCCAGCGGGAAAGAGGATTGCTGGCAAACTGAGGATTTTCCTGCAAAGATTTCTGATACAGGGCATTTACATTTGCCTTTTCCAGTTGGCGCTCTGCCTGGGCTGCTTTGCGGTATGGCTTCAGCTTGTGGCTGCGATAGCCCAGGCAGAGCGCCAACTGGAAAA
>OHKD01000760.1_pt1 | contig 11204 bp, 6 predicted proteins | sample 1568801 | NCBI WGS metagenome assembly OHKD01 (sample SAMEA3879525, study PRJEB24766) | human gut metagenome | biome: human-associated habitat; feature: feces | place: USA | collected 1985/1987
AGCGAATCTGTCCGGGCATAGCCCAGCGATTGTTTGTAGGCTTTGATCGCCTGGGGATATTGTTTGGAATAATTCAGCGTATGCCCTTTCGAGAGGTGGAAATCGACCTGTCCGGGAAAGAGCTCCAGGGCGCGCCCGATATAGCGGTTCACCGAATCGGGATGCTGAAGATAGCTCTCGATGTCTATCACCGAACGGAAATACTCCTCGACGGGCGGCTGGTCGTCGAGGTGGAGTTTGTAGAGCGCGAGCGCCTGTTCCAGCTCGCCCGAGGCGATCAGGTGTTTGGCATAAAGTTCCACGACGCGCCTGTCCTGCGGGTAGCGGACGGCAAGCGTCGAGGCCAGCGTATTGAGCTGGGGGTAATATTCGCGGTAGAAACGCATGTCGGAGGTGAAGATCCCGAAACGTTTGATCTTCGTGTCGAGCGGCATCTTGTCCGACTCGAAAAGCCGCTGCGTAACGTCCAGCACCGCCCGGTAATCGTGGCGGCCGTTGTAGAAATCGGCCAGCGACATGAGCGTTCCCACGTCGGTCGAGTCGATCTGCAATGCCCGGTCGTATTCGGCCTTGGCCAGCGAATCCTTGCCCAGAATGCCGTAGAGGTCGGCCAGCACGACGTGGTGTTCGGCCTCGTAAGGCACCGCTTCGACCATGGCCTCGGCCTCTTCGACGGCCTTGTCCATCTGGCGCGTAGCGACCAGCAGCTGCCGTTTCATGGTGCTCAGCACCGGGATGCGGCCGAAGCGCACTTCGGCCGAGTCGAGCGTGGCGATGGCCGAGAAGGGCTGCTGCGCCTGCTCGTAGAGGGCGGCCAGAATCCGGTAGTTGTCGGGGTTCTGCGGCTCGTCGCTTGTTGGCGGTGTCGAGCCGGAAGGCCGTGCGTGCCAGATCCACCGCCTCGTCGGGCGTGGAATACATGCCGTTGGCGGCCATTTCGTAATAAGCCGGTGCGAAGGTCGAGTCGTTGCGGATGGCCTCGGCGAAGAATTCCCGCGCCCGGACGGTGTCTCGGGCAATGGCATTCTGTTTGATGCCTTCGGTATACAGCCATACGCTGCGCAGCGAATCGGGATAGCCGGGCACGCCGGCGGGGCCTTTCCCGGCGGCGAAGGCCGAAAGGAAGAGCACGCACAGTACCGTGATCGCTGTCAGACGTTTCATGGGCCCGGTGTTTTAGAGTGCCGTGTCGAACTGGTGGAGGAACCGCACGTCGTTTTCGAAATAGAGACGCAGGTCCTTCACGCCGTATTTGAGCATTGCGATGCGCTCAATACCCATGCCGAAGGCGAATCCCGAATATTTTTCGGGGTCTATGTTGTTTGCTTTCAGTACGTTGGGATCGACCATGCCGCAGCCCATGATTTCGAGCCAGCCCGTGCCCTTGCAGACCGGACAGCCCTTGCCGCCGCAGAGGTTGCACGACACGTCCACCTCGGCCGAAGGCTCGGTGAAGGGGAAGTACGAGGGACGCATGCGGATGACGGTCTGTTCGCCGAAGACCTCCTTGGCGAAGTAGAGCAGCGACTGCTTCATGTCGGCGAACGAGACTCCTTCGTCGATGTAGAGTCCTTCGATCTGGTGGAAGATGCAGTGCGCGCGGTAGGAGATGGCTTCGTTGCGGAAGACGCGGCCGGGGCAGATGACGCGGATGGGCGGCTTCTGGTGCTCCATGGTGCGCACCTGAATCGACGAGGTGTGGGTCCGCAGCAGCACGTCGGGGTTCTTGGCGATGAAGAACGTATCCTGCATGTCGCGGGCCGGATGCTCGGGCGGGAAGTTGAGCGCCGAGAAGACATGCCAGTCGTCCTCGATCTCGGGACCCTCGGCCACCGTATAGCCCAGCCGCGAGAATACCTCGACGATCTGGTTGGTCACCAGCGAAATGGGATGGCGCGAACCCAGCTCCTCCGCAGAACCGGGACGGCTCATGTCGGGAATCCGCTGCGAAGAGTCCCCGGCGGCGTCCGCAAGTTGCCCCCGCAGGGCGTTGATCCGCTCCTGCGTCCGGTTCTTGAGGTTGTTGAGCTTTTGGCCGAACTCCCGTTTCAGCTCGGGCGCCACGCTCTTGAACTCCTCCATGAGGGCCGTCAGCTCGCCTTTTTTCCCCAGCATCCGGATTCGGAAATCCTCGATCTCGGCCGCAGCTTTGGGTTTGAATGCCTCCACCCGTTCGAGCAGCTCGTTGATTTTATCGTTCATAACCTAAAGTTTACGCTTTATTTTGTACTTTTACGCACGGTTTAATAGGCAAAGTTAATAAAAATATCAGGATATGAAGCGGAAATTCCTCTCTTTTCTCGCGGCGGGAATGCTTTTCACCCTTCCGGCAGCGGCCCAGAGCGTCGGGGTGGTCATGAGCGGCGGCGGAGCCAAAGGACTTTACCATATCGGCGTATTGCAGGCACTCGAAGAGAGCGGCATTCCGATCGACTACGTGTCGGGAACCTCGATGGGTTCGATCATCGCGGGCATGTACGCCGCAGGATACTCCCCCGAAGAGATGCGCCGGATCGTCGCTTCGGGTGTGGTCAAACAGTGGGTTTCGGGGCGCATCGACCCCCGCTATACTCCCTATTACCGGCAGATCGGGCACAATCCGGCGTTTCTGAGCGTGCGTATGAACGTGGGAGGCGCCGGCAAGCGGTTCCGGGTGACGAACCTGCTCTCCTCGACGCCGATCGACATGGCGCTGACGGAGCTTTTCGCGCCGGCGACGGCAGCCGCCGAGGGCGATTTCGACCGCCTGATGGTGCCTTTCCTGTGCGTTTCGAGCGACATGAACGCCCGCGAACCCGTGGTGATGCGCAACGGCGACCTGAGCGAAGCGGTGCGTTCGTCGATGTCCATTCCGCTGGTTTTCAAACCGATGAAGAAGGATTCGATGCTGCTCTACGACGGTGGCATCTACGATAACTTTCCGTGGCGGCCCCTCGACGTGGGATTCCGCCCCGATCTGATCGTGGGCAGTATCTGCACCGCGGGAAACGCCCCGCCGAGCGAAAACAGCAGCATCCTCGATCAGGCTTTCATGCTGGCGATGCACGACACCGACTACGACCTGCCCAAAGGGCGCAGCGTGACGGTGCGCCGCGCCGTGGATGTCAACATGCTCGATTTCAACAGCGCCGTGGCGATCATGGACGCCGGCTATGCCGATGCGACGGCGGCCATGCCGCAGATACTGGAACGCGTTTCCGAACGCTGGTCGCCCGAACGTTACGCCGAGCGACGCGAGGAGTTCCGTGCCAAATGGCCGCCGCTGTGGTTCAGCGACTATAAGCTGGAGGGGCTGGCCGAAGCGCCGGAGTCTTACATCCGCGACTTCGTGAAGGTGGACCGGCGCACGCCCGGACGCCAGCGCCCGATGGGATTCGAAGAGCTGCGCGACAACTTGTATGCGGTGCTCGCCGGCGGCGATTTCACGATGGATTTCCCGCATGTGCGCTACGACTCGCTCCGGGGGAGCTATTCGTTCGCCGCGCAGTTCCACACCAAGCCAAACTTCAAACTGACCATCGGCGGCAACATCTCCTCCACGGCCTTCAACCAAGCCTATATCGGCGTCAACTACGAGACGATCGGCCGCGTGGGCCAGCAGCTGGGCGCCGATCTCTATCTGGGGCCGATCTATACGTGGGGCGCGATCGGCGGACGTACGGATTTCTACATGTGGAAGCCGGTGTTCCTCGACTACTCCTATAATTTCGCGGTGCGCAACTTCCGGCACGGCGCCTTCGGCAACCTCACCAAGATCGACAACACCCAGCAGGTCAAGAACAGCGAGAGCTTCTTCTCGGTGGCCGCCGGCATGCCCCTCGCCCACCGCGGGGTCTTCCTGCTCCGCGCCAACGGCGGACACATCAATTACAGATACGATTCCGACGTGCTTTTCGCCGACGACACCGACCATTCGCGCTATTCGTTCTTCGGGATCAAGGCCGAGCTGGCACGCAATACGCTCGACAAGTTCCTCTATCCCCGCCGGGGTTCCGACCTGAAACTGTCGGGCATCTTCGTCACGGGGCGCGATAAATACGAGCCGTTCGATGCGAAAAAGTTCCTGTCGCGGACGCCTCGCCAGTGGTTCGGGGCACGGTTTACGTGGGACAAGTATTTCGACATGCCCGGCACGGGGTGGTTCTCGCTGGGCGTCAACGTCGACGGCGTGATTACCAACCATCCCGAATTCACCACGGGAGGCGCGACGCTGATGTCGATGCCTGCCTATACGCCGGTTTCGCATGCGCAGATGATCTACATGCCCGACTTCCGGGGCAAGCGTTTCGTCGCGGGCGGCGTGATGCCGACCTTCGACCTGATGCCCAACTTCTTCTTCCGCACGGGTTTCTATACGATGTTCCGCGCCAAACGCGACTATGTGCCCGGATCGCTGAGCACGACCGCGGACGAACGCTGGCACTATATCGCCGAGGCGTCGCTGGTCTATCACACCCCGATCGGTCCGGTGAGTCTCGCGCTCACGAAATACGACCTGCGTAACTGGAAGAACATGTACCTGACGTTCAACTTCGGCTATGCGATCTTCGCCCCGAAGGGAACCTTCTATTGACGGCCCGCGGGGTGGAGCGGCCCCTGCCGGCGAAGCGCCGGCGGAAGGATTTCCGGCCTTCCGGACCCGGTTCCGCATCATTTTTTCTGTTATCGGAATAACAGATTTCTAAAATATTTATGTAAATTTGCCCCGGAATAAGGAACTGAAAGATCAATTCATCAAAATAATTCAAAATCAAAGAGCTATGTTCGCAATCGACAATTACGATTTCAAAGGCAAGCGCGCAATCATCCGCGTGGATTTCAATGTGCCCCTCAACGAAAAGGGCGAGGTGACGGACGACACCCGTATCCGTGCGGCGATCCCCACGATCAAGAAAGTGCTCGAAAAGGGCGGTTCGGTGATCCTGATGTCGCATCTGGGACGTCCCAAGAAGAATCCCGATCCCAAGTTCTCGCTGGAGCAGATCGTTCCCGCCATCGAGAAGCGTCTGGGCGTGAAGGTGATGTTCGCCGGCGACTGCATGGGCGAGAAGGCCGCCGAGATGGCTGCAAACCTCAAGCCCGGCGAGGTGATGCTGCTCGAAAACCTGCGTTTCTATGCCGAGGAGGAGGGCAAGCCCCGCGGTCTGGCCGAAGACGCCACCGACGAGGAGAAGAAGGCCGCCAAGAAGGCGCTGAAGGAGGGTCCGCAGAAGGAGTTCGTCAAGAAGCTCGCATCGTATGCCGACTGCTACATCAACGACGCTTTCGGCACCGCGCACCGCGCACACGCCTCGACAGCCCTGATCGCCGATAAATTCCCCCACGACAAGATGTTCGGCTACGTGATGGAGAACGAATTGCAGGCGGTCGATCGTCTGATGCTGAACCCCCGGCGCCCGTTCGCGGCGATCATCGGCGGGTCGAAAGTTTCGACCAAGATCTCGATCCTCGAAAACCTGATGGAGAAGGTCGATTCGATCGTCATCGGCGGCGGTATGTCCTACACCTTCGCAGCGGCGCAGGGCGGCAAAGTCGGCAACTCGCTCTGCGAGCCCGAGATGTTCCCCACGGCACTCGAAATCGTGAAGAAAGCCGAGGAGCGCGGCGTGAAGCTGGTATTCTCGCCCGATGCGCTGATCGCCGACAAATTCGCCGAGGACGCCGATACGCGCCAGGCTCCGGTGAACGACATCCCCGACGGCTGGATGGGTCTCGACATCGGCGAGGAGGGCAAGAAGACTTTCCGCGAACACATCCTGGGCTGCAAGACGATCCTGTGGAACGGCCCCGTAGGTGTTTTCGAGATGGACAAGTTCGCTACCGGCTCGAAAGCCGTGGCCGAAGCGATCGCCGAAGCCACTTCGAAAGGAGCCTTCTCGCTCATCGGCGGCGGCGATTCGGTGGCGTGCATCAACAAGTTCGGCCTGGCCGACAAGGTGAGCTACGTCTCGACGGGCGGCGGTGCACTGCTCGAATACATCGAAGGCAAGGAGCTGCCGGGTGTGGCGGCCATCCGCAAATAAGCCGGGCACGAACAGAGCGCGGTCCCATCGAACCGCTCTCCGTACTGAATCGAAAACAGACAGAAACCTTAAAATATTTAGAGTAAACAACCAATGAAAAAAATTCTTTTCGCTGCAACCGTTCTTTGTATGATGGGCTGCCAAAACAAACCGACCAACTCGACGCCGGCGCTCGATCCGTCCAACATGGACACCTCGGTCGCCCCCAACGAGAGTTTCTACCAGTACGCCACGGGCGGCTGGCAGGCTAAAAATCCGCTCAAACCCGAACATTCGAGCTACAACATGTTCAACGTGCTGAGCGACAACAACGAGATTCGCATCAACGAGCTCTTCACCCAGATGACCAAGGAGAACCCTGCGAAGGGCACGGTCAATCAGAAAATCGCCGACCTCTACAAGCTGGGCCTCGACTCGGTACGTCTGAACAAGGAGGGCGCCGCTCCCGTCAAGGCCGAGCTGGAAACCATCCTGTCCCTCGACAAGAAGGAACAACTCACTCCGATCCTGTCCGTGATGCAGCTGACTTCGAGCTCGCCCCTGTTCAGCTTCGGTCCCCAGGCCGATCTGAAGGACAGCAAAGTCAATGCCCTCTACATCGGACAGTCGGGCATCGGCATGGGCGACCGCGACTACTACCTCGACGCCGAGAACGAGTCGATCCGCGAAGCCTACAAAACTTATCTGAACCGGCTCTTCACGCTGGCCGGACTCGAAGAGTCCCAGGTAAGCAAAGCGACCGACGCCGTGATGCGCATCGAAACCGAACTGGCCAAGAACATGCGTTCGAACGTCGAACTGCGCGACTTGCAGCGCATGTACAACCCGATGGCGACCGCCGATCTGAAAAAGAACTACGACGCTATCGACTGGAAGTATCTCTTCGACTTTGCCAAAATCAATCCGGAGCGTGTGATCGTCTGCCAGCCCGAATACATGGAGGCGTTGGACAAGCTGATCGAAATTACTCCGATCGAGGACCTGCGCTACTACCTGGCATCGCAATACCTCAACGCCGCAGCGCCCTACCTGGACGATAACTTCTACGCCGCATCGTTCGACTTCTACGGCCGCACGATGTCGGGCAAACAGGAGCCCCGCCCCCGCTGGAAGCGTGCCATGGCCATTCCCAACAGCGCCCTGGGCGAGGCCGTAGGCGAAATGTACGTCGAGAAGTTCTTCCCCGCCGAAGACAAGGCCCGCATGATGACCCTGGTGGAGAACCTCCGCACGGCCCTCGGCCAGCACATCGATCAGCTCGACTGGATGAGCGACTCGACCAAGATGCGTGCCCGCGAGAAACTCGCCGCTTTCCACGTGAAGATCGGCTACCCCGATAAATGGAAGGACTACTCCACGCTCGAAATCGACCCGACCCTCTCCTACTGGGAGAATATCCAGCGTGCCAGCGAATGGGCGACCCGCGATGCGCTTGCCAAAACGGATAAACCCGTCGATCCCGAAGAGTGGCACATGACTCCGCAAACGGTCAATGCCTACTACAACCCGACCACCAATGAAATCTGCTTCCCGGCAGCAATCCTTCAGCCGCCGTTCTTCAACCCGGCAGCCGACGACGCGGTGAACTACGGCGCTATCGGCGTAGTGATCGGACACGAGATGACGCACGGATTCGACGATCAGGGCCGTCAGTTCGACAAGGACGGCAACATGAACAACTGGTGGACCGACGCCGATGCCGAAGCCTTCAAACAGAAGACCGACATTCTGGTCAAGCAATTCGATGCGATCGAGGTGCTGCCCGCACGCGGCGACCAGCCGGCCATCTTCGCCAACGGTTCGCTCTGTCTGGGCGAGAATATCGCCGATCAGGGCGGTCTGCGCGTGGCTTACACGGCACTCAAGAACTCGCTGAACGGCACCGAGCCCGAACCGATCGACGGCCTCACGCCGGCTCAGCGCTTCTACCTGAGCTACGCGACCGTCTGGGCACAGAACATCCGCGACGAGGAGATCGCCCGTCTGACCAAACTCGACGTACACTCGCTCGGTCAATGGCGCGTGGACGCTACGCTGCGCAACCTCCAGGATTTCTTCGATGCCTTCAACATCACCGACGGCAAGATGTATATGCCGGTCGAGGAGCGCGTGATTATCTGGTAACGGCACGCTCCGTTCAATAAGAAATCCCCTGCCGACGTTTCGGCAGGGGATTCTTTTATCCACAATAAAAAAGGCTGTCACCGAGGGTGACAGCCTTTTATCAGTTCTTTCGTTCAGGTCTTATTTCCCGGAAACCTCGATCCGTTCGGTACTTTTGTACGTTCTTCCCAAAATGGTTTGCCGGTATTTCTCCACCTTGTCCTTTCCAATGGTCATCGTCGAGGCACCGGTCGCCTCCTTATATTGGCCGTCGGTAGTTGTATAGGAAACGCCCGAGCCGAGTCCCACGCGGTAGGCGGCTTGTTCCGCAACCTCTTCCTTAGCCGTCAGTACCAGTTCGACAGTCGCCTCGAAAGGAACCTTCGCTCCTTTGACAGAAATGCTCCAGGGCAGCGAAGCGACATCCGCCGTCACGGTCTTTCCGACGGCATCGGTGTACTTCGCCTGCATATCGAAGAGCTGCGGCATATCCTCTCCTCCGAAAACTTCATAATCTACATCGGCAGTCACCTCCGCAGGCGGTACGGCAGGGCCGTTTCCGCCGTTGCCATTCGTTTCGTCGTCGTTGCACGATGCCAGCAGAACCGCTGAACAAAGCAGCATCCATCCGATTTTTCTGTGTAACATAAGTCAATAAATTTATCGATTAATAATAAGGTGCGAAATGAATACCGAAGAACCGATAGCGGAAACCCGTCGCCCGCATCCGCACCGCAAACTCGCCACGAATACCGCGAATGTCGGCAAACGATCCTCCGCCCGTCAAATTCCCGGCAAAAATAAGGACTTCGGCCCGAAATCCGATGGAAACGGTTCTTTTGTTTCGAACCGGCAACAAGCGGCACCAGTCGATTCAACAGACTCCGGACAGGGATCACGAAAAGGTCCCGGCCGTCTTGCGACAACCGGGACCCGCGATCAAAAAATCTATTTATGAAAAAACCTTTCTGTATTTACCTCCTGCAAAAAGGGTGCCCGGAAAAATAAAATCCGGCCGGCCCCGCAGCGTGCCCGCTAATATTTGTAGCGGATCCACTTGTAAAGCTCCTTGAAGGTAGGTTTCTTGCCGTACATGAAGATACCCACGCGGTAAATCTTCGCCGCGAGCCATACCATAGCCATAAACGTAGCGTAGAGCACCGCGAGCGACACGACGATCTCCCAGGTCGGAATACCGCACGGGATGCGGGCCATCATCACCACGGGCGAGGTGAAAGGAATCATCGAACACCAGAAGACCAGCGGCGAATTGGGGTCCTTCATCACCACCATCATCACGAAGATACTCAGGATGATCGGCAGCATGATCGGGGTCTGCAACTGCTGTGCGTCCTGCACGTTATCGACAGCCGAACCGACGGCAGCGAACATCGCCGAATAGAGCAGGTAACCACCGATCACGTAGAGCAGCAGATAGGCGAAAATCTGGAAGACATATCCGAAATCGGTCGCCGTGGCGAGCGTCTGCACCATCTCCATATCGACGCCCGCCGCCGTCGGATCGAGCGTCCCGGCACGCATCGCCTCGACACTTCCCATCATCTCGGCAGGGATCAGGTGCGGCATGACGAGCGCACCCACGCCGCACACCAGCACGCCCCAGATGAGCACCTGCACCACCGCGACGGAAGCGATACCCAGGATCTTGCCCAGCATCAGCCGGAAGGGGCTGATCGAAGAGACGACCACTTCGAGCACCCGGTTGTTCTTCTCCTCGATGACCGACTGCATGACCATCGCGCCGTAAATCATCAGGAACATGTAGAGGATCATACCGAGCACCAGCCCCACGACGGTCGATACGGCCGACGAATTGGCCTGCTTGTCGCTGCCGTCGTCCTGCATCTGGTCGTTGCGGAAGACCTGCATATAGACCGTAGTCTTCACCTCGTCGAGAATCTGCGACAGATTTTCGATGTTATAGTCCTTGAGTTTCTCCTTCTCGATGATGTCGGCGATCTGCCCCGACACACTCTCCTCGACCAACATCGCCGAGGAGCCGTTGGTATAGAGTTTCACGTTGCCGGGATTGGTCATTATGTCCCCGCCGATCCAGAGTATGCCGAAACGGTCGGTATGCTCTCTGCGAGCCTCGTCGAGCGTCAGGTCGGTCGGCTCATAGACCACCTCCTCGCTGCTCTCGAGCCGGGGAGCGATCACACCGCTCTCGTCGATCACGGAAATATGCCGGGTTTCCCCCTGGGAATAGCGCATGATGAGCGCCGGGGCCACCATCAGGCCGATCATCAGCACCGGCATAAGAATCGTGGTCACGATGAACGACTTCTTGCGCACCCGTTCGTTAAATTCCCGGGTGATGATAATTCCTATCTTCGAATTTGCCATGGCTTTCTACTTTTGCTTGTTCGTTTTCTTCCGATTACTCCGCGTTGAGGGTTCCCCCGACGGCCCGTATGAAGATGTCGTTCATCGACGGGATGATCTCCGTGAAGGAGCGCAGCTCCACCGCATCGTTGATCCGGGCGATCACCTCCCGCACGTCGGCATCCCGCTCCACATGCAGCTTGAGCGACGAATAGGCCGCCCCGAACTCCGGCTCGGGCTGTTCGAGCACCTCGCAGCGACCTTCGAGCACGCCGCGCAGCGCCTCCGCGTCGCCCCGGTAGGCTACCTGGAAAATGTTGTTGCCGTGCCTGCGCCGGATCTCGTCCACACGGCCCGTAAGAATGTTGCGCGACTTGTTGATAAGCGTGATATGGTCGCAGATCTCCTCGACGGACGACATGTTGTGGGTCGAAAAGATGACCGTCGAACCCTTGTCGCGCAAGCCGAGAATCTCCTCCTTCAAAAGGTTGGCGTTGATCGGATCGAAACCCGAAAAAGGCTCGTCGAAGATCAGCAGCTCAGGTTCGTGCAGCACCGTGACGATGAACTGGACTTTCTGGGCCATACCCTTCGAAAGTTCGTCCACCTTGCGGTCCCACCACGATTCGATGCCGAATTTGACGAACCACTTCTTGAGCCGCACCACCGCTTCGTGGCGCGAAAGCCCCTTCAGGCGGGCGAAGAAGACGGCCTGTTCGCCCACTTTCATCT
>OHKD01000768.1_pt1 | contig 11142 bp, 3 predicted proteins | sample 1568801 | NCBI WGS metagenome assembly OHKD01 (sample SAMEA3879525, study PRJEB24766) | human gut metagenome | biome: human-associated habitat; feature: feces | place: USA | collected 1985/1987
TCCTGCTTATCGTGCCATTTTACTTGTATGTATTTCTTCAGCCACGGTAAACGTATCTGCCGGAATCCCCAGGGAACGGAATCGAGTAGAATGTCATGCGTCTTGTCGTCCACGGTAAGTAGCCATTTTTCGTCCTGTTCCTCCAAGCGACCTGTACGGGTAACAAAGCTTTGCAGAAATCCTTTCAGCGATGTTCCGTTCATCTTGGACCAATGCGCTTTTACTGCCGACAGTAAGCTATCAGCGATTTGTTTTTCCTCGGCAGTCAGTTCCAGCCGTTTTGGCAACGGGATATGCATCGGCAACCCAACAAGCAGACGATTGAACACCAATTCTGTTTCCCGGTATTCCTTTTCTTCTTGACAAGTGAGGTATTGTAACAAGAACATGGCACGAATTCTTGATTTCGTATCTTTGATATCCTTCCTTGCCTCGTTCAGATAATCGAGCATACTCAGCAATCGGAGAAACCACGCAGACAGCAGACAGAGACCTGCATTATTAACAAAGAATATTTTAGAATCAGACACCGGTTCGCCGGTTAACCAATTCTTGTCCTCTTCCGGTATTAATTTTTCACTTATCATATTCACTATGTCTTTAAGTTCATTTTCTGTTTTTTCTTGCAGGATAGGAAGTGATTTCACAAATGAGCGTATATTCTCTTCCCTGCTATTGTACGCCCATTCTTCCGAAGGATTTTCAATGATATAGGTTACCAGAGCAGTCTCTAAATGTTCCTTTTGAACCGGATAACTTATCAATATGTAATCCATAACTTGCTGCAACAGTTCTGCTTGCGAAAGAGACAGACTTGCAACCAACCGCAGCCATTCTCCGGTACTCATCCATTCCAACCATTTATCTGTATGCAATGTATTCCGTACCACAGACTGACGAATGTAGGCCAACAGTTCTTTCGGTCGGAAGAAGATATGGTTGTAGAGCATTCTTTTTCGTACACTTTCCGGCAAAGTATCATCTGCAATCCACTCTATCGGTAATCGGGCTACGTTTTTACCGAACAGGCGGGAAATGAAATAATCTTCCATTTGTTCCGGCGTTTGTTTTTTCCAATTTGTTTCCCTTACCCATAACAGCAATATTCTGGTTATATCTGAAGCAAATACCCGATCATTAGCGAATCGGCTGAGCCAGCTTGTCAACTGCCTGAAATCATCAGGATATTCAAATCCTGCAACGGCAGACAAAAACAGACTCAATTGTTCCAGTATGGTTATATCCGATACATCGACAATCCGTTTTATCAAAACCAGATCAGCATCCTTCTCCAGCCATGCCAAAAATTTCTCCGGATACTTTTCCAGAACGGAAACAATATGATGACTGAATATGGTATTGCTTATATTCTTTTGTAACAATACATCAGCAAACTCGTCCTCCCGTACATCTTGCCATGCCTCCATTTCCAAGTCAACAGCCAGATTGACCGATAAATTCGTCCATTCCGCATCGCTTTGGAAATCAGTCTTCCCGGTATAGACAAAATACAAATGAGCCAGGAACTTTTTTACCACCTCTTTTTCCGTTAAGGATCTTCCACCTAATGTATCTCTATCTTGCATAAAGAACAGCAATGCTTCTGAAAGAGCCGTTGAAAAAAGCCTGTCATTTCCAGTAAGGAATGGAATCCCATCAGCTTTGCATTGCAGCCATTCAATCGTTTCCGACAATACCGCTGCTTGACGGAAGTCCGCTTGTGCCACGCTTTGCAGAAGAAGAGGCGCTGACAAATAGGTTGCAACAAATATTACAGCCTTGCTTTCTTCGGGTTGCCTACGTAGTAGCCCCACCCATTCATGTACTTTTTCGACAACCATTCTCTGTAACAACTCACGCTTATCATCTGTAAAGATGGTAGCGTCTTCCAGCCAATCGGTAAAGCCATTTCCAGCGTTCCAGCGGTTTTCCAACAGTATGGGAAGGATGTCGGAGTCTTTTTGGGTTTGCCGTACCCATTCCTCAAACCTTACTTTTGCAGGATTCCCGTTACCTGCCTCGATAGTCATCAGCAGGTCCAGTACTGCCTCCATATCATCATATTCCTCATTCCTGGTTTCTGTCTCCCTAATGCTTCCTTGAAATACCAGCTTAATGACAATCGGTATATTTTCCTTGCCAAACAATGTCATAAGAAATAAATAAAGAATTTCTCTCGCAGTGCCCTCCATCCTCATTGACGATTGGGAAACTTTTGCCAGCCATAAAATCATCTGTACCTTCAGTCCGAATGTCCTATCCTTCAAATATGCTGAGAGGGCCTGTTCGTTAGTTACCAGCCAATCAAACAGGGATAACAATTCCGCAATATGAGATATACCGTTCATCCGCACAACCGACCGCCTGATAATTTCTTCTAAAACCGGCTGACTTATTAGAGTAAGTGTATACTCCAATACTTCATGCTCGTGTAACAGCCATATGGCATTCTCTTCATTTTCTATGGATTGTTCCAAGAACAATGCCGTCATTCTACGTTTTACAAGTTCCGGTATACTCTTGTCTGCTAATATCTGTCGAAGTTTCAGAATGTCGACACGTATTTTACCATTTCCTGCATCTTGCTTCCAAACATCTTCCGACAAGTACAATTTTTCAGATAATATTTTGATAGAAGGCTCATTACTACCACTTGAAAACTCCTGATAGAACTGATGTAGAAGTTGTTCGATACGTTCCGACTCCGAAAGACCGCAGTGTTCCTTTTCTATCCAAAGCAACACTGCTTTGCAAAAAATAAAGTTAAACTGAGTTTCAGAAATCCCTTTTAGACATTCTGTTTTCGATATATGGTTCAGTAGATAGGTTCTTACCTGGTCAACCACTTCCATCGCCATGAAAGAAACGGAAGAAAGCAGACGGTTGAGAAGATCAGTATCAACCATATTAGCTATAACACTAAGTAGAGCGTTGTCTTTGGCAGCCTCCGATTGTAACCAATCCATCAGTATTTCCGGCTTTTCCTTTATCAGTAGCCTAAATAAGCTTCGTTTGTCCGCCATATTTTTCTGCGTATCATTTAGATATTCTGCCACCATTTCCATATCTGTAGGATATGCCGTTTGCTTCCACCCGGAATCCAGATTCTCTTTCGGACTTTTTCCCGCCATCGGCAGACGAAGTAGAGAAAGTTGTAAAAAGATACGATACAATTCCCGGTTTAAATATCCGTCATACACAGGTGAACCGTCTGCATAGTGCGGTTGGAGGTCATAGATAGCATTTAATACATCCCTATAATAATCAGGTCCGAAAACTTCAAGCAGGAAGTTGACTGTCAGTTCCATTTTAGAGAGGTAGAAAGAGTAGTTTCGCTTACGGATGAATGTGAGCAACCGATGGTGCAGATGGCGGATAAAATCTCCTTTACCCCCAAAGATAGCAATCCCGTTAAAGGGATAATAATTGATAAGCCATTCATACAAATAATGCCAGTATGGGGGCAGGTCGACTTCGGCATGTTCTTCCGTTTCTGTTTCCATTATCCGACGGACAGACAGCGTATCGAGTAGTTCTGCCATATTTTGCAGCCTGTTGTCATCATTATCCTCGTGAATAAAACGCACGGGTATACCGGGTTTCATCTCCAGAAGTATTGCAAGGAAACGACGTTTCTCGTACAAGCCAAACGATGACATGGAAAGTAAGTCGGTATAGAGTCGGATAAGAGTATTGTCATCATTTGTCTGCCATAGCAAACGACACAAAGCGTGATCTTTTCTCATACAGAGAGATACTACACCCTCTGCATGAAGCGCCTGTTGCAAAACGGCCCAATCCAATTCTTCCGTCAGGTTAAAAGCACTATTGTCCCATTCCACCTTCTGATAACCATGTTCCAGATAGAACAGTAGATTTTCCAGGCGTGAAGCATCCGTCTTTTTCCGTTCGCTCTCCGTCGGTATGCTCCATGAAGGCAACACTTTCAGCAGTTCCGCTTTGAGGCGCCGGGGAAACTCACGGTAGAAGTTTTCCTCGGGGATACTCCCCAAATCCAATTCCAACAGTTCTATTTCATGCAACACCTTGTCTTTATCCAAAGGAGAAAGGCATTCATCCACCGTTTTTTCAAAATAGTTACGGCAAAAGCCATCCCAGTCCGCATACAAGTCGTGTACGAACCGTTCGTCCGCAGCAGCGAACTCAAACGACATATGTTCAATTCGTATCATCTAATATCTGTATTTCCACGGCTTTGCCCAGCAACTCGTATATGACTTCCAGCAATTGGGCGCTGTAATCCGCCAAGTCATTGTTGGTCAAAGCCCTCATTAATAATTTGTAACAATGTTCAAAACCTTGCATACTTATCTCATCCATCCAGTATATCCGGCCTGCCAGGTGGGCGGGAATAATAGAGCGCAATAATTCCCTGCACATCTCCCTGAAGCGCGGCGAGTGGAAACGAAGCGTCCACATAGGAAGCACAATCAGTAGCCGGAAAGGTTCCGTTTTTCTCACCAATACCGGTTCCAATACGTAAACCGTTTCACACTCCCGGTTCAATTCCAGTAAATATCTCCGCAGGATGTTCGCCAGCGTATTCAACCTCTTTTTGTTATCGGTACGTCCAAGATTGGTCCATCCGCCTTTCTCCTTATTGTGGACCACCAACAGATACTCACCCTTTTTAGCTTCTACAATCCGGTAGTTACCAAGAGAAATGCCGTGGCGGAATAAGTCGCCGCTTATCCTGCTCCGGTTGAATATCGGCAGTTCCGCTCTTAACTGACTATATTCTTTACGCTTTCCTTCCTCATCCGTTGCCAGTTGCTCATAAGTTACGGCCGTCACGTGCTCCGGTTCCAGCATACGTTCATCAATAAGCAGAGCATCCAGTCGGTCCGCCAGGGGACGGTCGGGTTTCTTCTCTATCAGTTGTAGATTATGCCCGGGAAGAACATTGCCCACGGTATGTTCCTCATTCCCGTTAATGCCCAACAACCTGCAAAACCACTCCTTCACTATGGGAGCGTTATGCTCTCCCTCCGACATCGTAATATCCCGCGCCTTTGCTCTATTTTTTATCAGATAGGCAACATGACGCAAGAATGACATTCGCCGTCCAATCGTCTCACTCTCCATTTCACCATAACAGTTTGACTCTTCCAACCATTCGGGCTGGCTCTCTACTCCGTACAGGTGATCAAGAAAATCCAGATAACGACTTTTCAGTGCATAGATATTCCGAAAGGAAGAATGACGCCCCATGTCTTTTTCTTCAATGGAAAGCACGTTCGGAAGTTCTTTCACTTCCTCCAATCCTTGTTGTATTGTCCGATCATACAGTTTCAAGTATGCCTCAAAGGAAGCATGAGTTTCCTGTCCGAGTGAGAGACGGTAACATGCGGGGAACTCTCCGGCTATGGGGGAATAGGTGAAAATGTTGCGGTACGTTCCTACCATATTTCCCCAACCAATTCCTTTTACGTCGCTTTCATTCGTGCTGATACGCTTCTGAGCATAATAAAAGGTTTTCAGATATCTTGTGAACTTTTCCATATCGACTCCCATAACAGAGCGCCCCTGACGGATACGTATTTTCAGTTCTTTCTCCATACATGGAATTTTCAAGCTGAACCCTTCGGAGAAATCGGTCTGTGGCTTTCCATCCTTCATCAGGTAACAAGTACTGAACGACCGGATGCCTTCCACCTGACAAAGTTTCTTATATAACTCATATTCAGTGTTCTTTTGCATAGGAATTACCACACGCACAATGCCTTCCGCCCCCTCCAACCACTCTTCGGGTGACAAGCCGGAGGTTTCCAGCTCTTCCGGCGCACAGATATACACTCCGCCGGAAAGATAATGCAAGATGGTTCCGTAGAGCCTAGCCAACACAATAGACGCATCTTTGCCCGGCTCTATCTCAAATTCTGCATGAAATTCCAGTTCTGCAGACCTCACGATGATTACCTTGTCGAGATATTCGCACAGGTTACGGTGGCTGTTGTAAATCTTCGCAACCTGCTTTACCACCGTTTTTCCGTTATCCTCTTCTTCAAAGGGAGGAAGAGCAATCTTGACAGTGTAGCCGCCGGTTGCCGCATTACATTCCACCCATACGTTTTCCAGTTCCGGAATGCGGGCGAAGAACAGTCTTCGATAATCCTCCGGTGTAACAGGGGCAGTGGTATACACCTTTTCGGGTGGAAAGAGTCCGAAACGTTCAGGTTCGAAGATTCCATCTTCCCCGGTCAGGTAATCCATCGTACCGAAACCGAGCTTGTAGTCCATTTCTGTCAACGCATAGTTGGCGATATCCACCAGGGTCACCCCGGGATCATGAGCGTTGAAATCCGTCCATACCTTTCCTGAGAGGCGGTACACTTCTTCAAGTGCCTGCCTTTGCAGGTATGAGTACAGATTTTCGTTTTCCGCCAACTGCCTGATATAGTGTCCATTATTACCTTTTCCCATCAGCTTATCCTTTATACATTTCCACCACTCGGCAATGTATCTCACCGGATGGGAGTTGCTTTTTGGTACGTATTTGCAGGTGATTCAATTCGCTGTTGCATAAAGTTAAGCCAAAGCGCGGTAGCACGTGTCAATTGGCAAAGCCCCGTACCCTGTTCACGAAAAGAGGCATATACAGAGTATACACGGCAACCGAAACCTTCGCGCGACACATCGATTGGCAAATCATGCCACTGTTTGTCGGCAGGGACAGTCAGATAGCCTTCACCGCTGGGTGTGATTCCCCCTCCGCCTGCCGTCTGGTAAGCCATTGCGGTAATTTCGTCTTCCACCTTCAGACTACCATACAATACTATCGATTTGTCTTGCAACGCTTCCATCACCGCTTCTCCCTTCGCATTCCTTACAGTCAGCTTCTTTTCGGGTGTGATAGCGAGAGTCCATGCGGGTATATCCACTTCTGTGAGAGGTTCTTCCGTGTAAAGCCCGATATCCAAGTGACCGGCTTGTCCAGGGAAAAACGCCCATCCACTGGGGGTTCTCATCACCTGCCCATCCTCCACAATGTTCGACACGGAATCTATCAGTTCAGCAAACTGTTGTTCTGTGGGTACATCACCTTTCTGAAAATAGCTTTTCAGCACACTTCGGTTCCGCCTGTTATTATTCTTTTCCATAAACCACTATCCTATTATGAAGTTACTCCCGATTTCGGCTTTCTCTATGCCGTCGTGGGGAGAAAGAAGTTCTATTTTTATTACCGGAAGCAATACACTCCAAGGGTGCTTGCCTTCGAAAGTGAAGTCCACGGTATCGACATCTATACGCGACAAACTCTTACCGTTCACTTCCAACGTGACCAACCGCATCAAATCCTCATGATTCACCATTCGGGCATGAAGTTCCTTGTAGGAGTAACGTTGCCTAAGCATTGGAATTTCTTCTTTCCGATACCACGGTGCGATATAGTTCTGTGCCAAAACAACAAGTTGCCGGACTGCCTTGCCTTTATCCGGCACGCTGTTCCACAGGATTGCTTTACAGTGAACATTCACACGTTCGTAAACGGGATTAATTACACGCAAAGAAGCAAACGGAGATGCATATTGCCGGACAAGCTGCTGTATTTCCGCCAGTTTCCATGCCGGAGAGAGGAAATAACGGCTGTCTTCCGCACGGCTGAATACCACCAGGCATATTTTCGATGCTCCTTTATTCTGCGGGATGGGAATGCACTGTATCTTATCCACTTCGGGAAAAAATTCCAGTACAAGATGCTCGTAGTCCTTTATCATGAGGGCACGGTGACGGTTACTGATGCGTGAAGTTTGTCGCACAGCCACCCCAGTTGCTGTTTCGGCAGGCTTGCCTCCGAAGCCACTCAATGGCTGGGTGACACTTTCAATCCGTTCATCCGGTTCCTTTATACCTTGTATCGTTCCGGCAGGCAACGGAGTACCATCTCCACTTTGGGAAATGAGACGAATACAGTTTGTCCGGATACCTCGTACAGCAAGGCAGGAAGACAAATCGCCTGTCACGGCGGCACGTATCCATGCCCTACCTTGTTTATTCATATGGCTACCGCTTATTTTCTCCGGCAGATTGATTTCTATAAATCCGCTTTGCGTCAATCCTAGCGTTTCTTCGGCAAGGACGGATTCTATGGCAATGGGATGCCATTCGTTTCCGCTCCAATATTCCCATACCAAAGTTACCTGCCTGCCCGGTTGCGGGTCATAGAATGGGATCTTTTCCTGAGGCAATACCATATCGAAGTACAACCGCAGGTTCTGCTCTCCTAGTGCGTGAAGTAAACCGAAATACAACAGATTTTCAGCCGGGACAGAAGGCAGAAACGGTTGCTTCTCTCCTTTAGTAATGGGGAATGGTTCCTGCCGGGATAGTGCCGTAATACGACTTAATCGAATGAACGAACGTTCCATATCACTTAAAGTCGTCTCTTCCGTAGCGATATAAGAAAGTTCTACATCCGCCATCACAGGGATAACCGGTTCGGAAGGTAAGTCTTTACGTTTCTTTTCCTTACAACCACTGTTGTGTACCATCGTTTCAGAAAACAAGGTGCGGTAGGCTTTTGTGCCAAAGCCGATGGAAGGGGACTCCAAGGTGATACGGAAGAAACCGTCTTTGTCACGACTGTATTCGTAAGGAACGGCAGTTTCATCGCTGGAAATGGATTGTGGCTGCACTGTAAAGCTAAATACTATCTCGACAGAATTCAGATCTCCGTTTTCATCAAAGCTAAATAGCTTTTGCTCATCACCGCATTTTTTCCACCTGCCACCTTTCTGATATTCGGTGGAAACTTTGAATGCATCCGCATCTGTTCCGTATTCCTTATACATCTTGTTGAATCCTTCTTCTGTTTCGGGCAATTCCTTCCATATGCCTTTCAAACGGACTTCCTGCAAGTTTTTCAGACTCATTTCTTCGTTACCGAAGAGAAAACAGACGCCACACTCTGCCTGTATACCGAAGGGATGGAAGGGCTGCGTAGTGTCTACTTCACCCTGATCATTATAGAAGCTGAAGTTGCGAATACCGTTCACTTCCGTCTTTATTTCCACGCTGTCGAAAATGAGTTGTTGTGCCCACTTGTAAGGACAGTTCGCATTATCTGTCAAGATACGGATGACAGGATATTCTGTTGTTGTGCCATGTACTTCTTCCATACAGGATGCAGGAGCAACTGCATTGTATGGCAAGCTGAAGCTGAAACATAACCGACCGGATTCGATATAGCACTCGCTAGTTTGCTCCATCCAGCCTTCCGCTCCGCTCAGTTGTAGGACAAAACCTTTTGTATTGTTGGGTATAGAACTATCGGCTGTAAGATGGAAATAGATACTGATATTCCGTTCTCCTTCGTTCAACACAAGCATAGGGGACTCCACTTGCCAGCCTATGCGTAATTCTTCACCATGTGCGAACAAGGTTTGAGCATCGGTTGTATCTTGAAGTTGTATAGGTTGTTTATAGAGTTCCAAAGCTCCTCCATAAGAAGGATTGGAAAAACCGTACAGTGCATCCGCTTCCACACACTGTATGGGGCTGATATATTCTTTTTTTTCAGTCCGATAAATAAGTTCTTCTCCTGTGGCATTTTGCCCGGCGGGGAATGGCTCATCCTTAGGCAAGGTAAAACCTCCGATACCTTCTGTGGGTGTGATAATGACATAGACGTTGTCTTGTACCGCATCCTGTGGTACGGCATGCAGGATGTCCTTACGATAGAGTTCAGGCAACGTAGCAAGGCGGCGGTTGAAAGCCTCAGCAATGCTGCCATAGTTTTTCAGATAGACAACGAGCAGGGACAGTGCCGGGTCTATATCGCCACTGTCCTTTATTTGATTCAGATAGTAATCAGCATTCTCCTGTATAGCGGCCACGGTGCGAAGCATCCGGTAATAGTTATTGTTTCCATCTAGTTCATCGGCAGACAATGACTGTTCCAGACGATCCTTCAACCAGCGGGCGGTTTCAGCGGCTAGATTGTTGTTGTTCCCTGTCCGCCAGATACTATATAAGTAGTTATCCAACCGAGCTATCCACCGATTGATGTCCTGTCGTAATTTCTGGACATAGGCAGCCTGCATTGCTGTACCTTGAACATTGGCAAAGTTGTTACCGTAGTCCGACAGTTTCTTGCGGGCAATATCGGTGAATACGGTCAGCACGTGATCCTCCAACATGGGGCATAACGTTCTCCCCCCCTCATCCGCACTGCGGTAAGTGTTGCCATCACAGTCACATATCAACTTGTACATTAGCCGTTGCCCCTCACTCTCCATTACATGAAACTCGTCCAGCCGTGCGAGGTCTGTCTCAAAGTCTGTGCGGAGTGTGCCTCTGTGCCTACTGTTCATTGTCACTTCTCTTTATATCATTATTTATATCTCAATATTTTAAATCTGCCCTGCCTGCTAAAAGTTTCAGACGTCAGCTTCTATTATCAAAATTTCGGAGCCACAACTCTTCTTACCGGAACTCTCGGAATCATAACTCTTCTTGCCGGAACTCTCGGAACTATAACTCTTCTTGCCGGAATTCTCGGAACTATAACTCTTCTTGCCAAGTCTTCTGCTTTTGACTGTGTCAAGTTAGGAAGTCCTGGATTTGTTAAGTATCCCTGAAGTGCAACTCTTATATCATTTATTTTTGTTTGATCTGCTAAGATTGATTGAGTTTCACTAATAGCTCTCGCAATTTCTATTGTATCTATCTGATATTTAGCCACAGTTATAGCCCCTCTTCCTCTTGCATTTTCAGTTTTGGGATACTGAGGATGTGGTCCGCATGTACCCCATGTCGGATCTATTTCTATTCCAGAATCTGGCATTCTCAACCAAGCATGGGCTTCAGTTGAATTGCTGCCATAAACAGCAATTGTATCAATTCCCAATTCAGATAAAAGTATTTGTCCGAAAGCTGCTTTTTCTCTGCAAACCATCGCCTTTTCTGCCAGCAAATGTCCTAATTCTCCTGTAAATCTCTTTCGCGAATAATCTGTGATTAACGGAGTGATGTCTGTGTAAGTAGCATTCCTTTGATTAAGATCATACTTAATAGCCTCTTTAGTATAAATTAAAAGTCTTGCTATTTGTTCTGATAATTTTTCTGCTTCTCGAATAAAACCTATCGCTTTTTTAAATTGTAAATCGAAACTCCCTCCAT
>OHKD01000770.1_pt1 | contig 11136 bp, 10 predicted proteins | sample 1568801 | NCBI WGS metagenome assembly OHKD01 (sample SAMEA3879525, study PRJEB24766) | human gut metagenome | biome: human-associated habitat; feature: feces | place: USA | collected 1985/1987
CTCTTTCATCACGATTTTTCCCTGATGGATCATATAAATCTCATCACAGAACTGCTCCAGATCTGAAGAAATATGGGAACTGATCGCTATACTGCTTCCATCCACTTCGGTCATATACTCCCGCAGCAGATCCAGTACCTGCTCCCGTGCTGTCACATCAAGACCTGCCGTCGGTTCGTCAAGTATCAGGAAAGGAGCCTGGTGTGACACTGCGATCAGTACATTCAGCTTTGCCTTCATTCCGGTAGAAAATTCTTTTAACTTCTTATCAAGTGGAAGGTTCAATTTTTTGCATGATCCGAGAAACTTTTCTTTTTCAAAAGATGGATATACATTGCTCAAAACCGGAACAATATCTTTAATTCTTAAATATTCATTGAATCCTGCATTTGTAAATGCTACTCCAATCTTCTCTTTATCCTCTCTCGTCAGTTGCTGTGGTTCTTTTCCAAAAAGTGTAATCCGACCGGAATCTCCCTTTACCAGTCCTAAAATTGCTTTAAAAAGCGTACTCTTTCCTGCTCCATTTGCCCCGACGATTCCTGTGATCTGTCCCGGTTCAACGCTCATGGTACAGTCCAATTCAAAATCATCATACCGCTTCCTGAAATTTTCTATTGATAACATAACTACTCCTCCATGATCAGCTCAAATAATTCCTTCAGTTCCTCATCTGTCATTCCGTTCCTTCTGCCTTTCATCACTGCAGCTTCGAGATCCGCTTCTACTTCTCTGCGACGTTCTTCCAGCATAAGTTCCTTATTCGAAGCTGTCACATACGTGCCTTTCCCATGCACGGTTCTCGTCATTCCTTCTTCTTCCAGGTTGTCATACGCCTTTTTCACCGTCAATGCACTGATCTTCAACTCTTTTGCCATCGCCCTTACAGATGGAAGAAGATCACTTTCCTTTAATTCACCGGAAATGACCTGTGCTTTGATCTGCTCCATGATCTGCTCGTAGATCGGCACCATAGATGAATGGTTAATTATAATCTTCATGACCTGCCTCCTTTATGTAAACAGTATATAACAGTGTTAAACTGTTGTCAACTGTTATATACTGTTCATATAAATAAAAAATGCAGAAACTGTCTTTTTTACAATTTCTGCACATTTAATCATCATATAATTCCAACTGCTTCATTCACAGTCTTCACACCAACAAGCCGTATTCCCTGAATTTCCTTTACCATCTTCAGTGAAACTTCGGGCAAAATACATGTCTCAAACCCAAGCTTCTTCGCCTCTGCCACACGCTGTTCCGGCATATTCACAGCACGTACTTCTCCACTTAAACCAACCTCTCCAAAGACAATCGTCTTCTCATCAATGGGACGGTTTCGATAACTGGACACCAGTGCCATCACAATCCCAAGATCGATCGCCGGCTCATTCATCTTGATACCGCCTGCAATATTCACATATGCATCGCAGTTTCCAAGTGACATTCCCAACCTCTTTTCAAGCACTGCCATCAGAAGGTTGACCCGGTTATAATCGGTTCCTGCTGCTGTTCTTCTCGGCATTCCGAAATTTGTTCTGCAGACCAGTGCCTGTATTTCCAAAAGGATCGGTCTTGTTCCTTCCATGGAGCATGCAACAACGGATCCGGAAGCATTCTCCGGTTTCCCACTGAGCATATACTCCGATGGATTTTCCACTTCCACCAGCCCACTCTGCCGCATTTCAAAGACACCAATCTCATTCGTCGAGCCAAAACGGTTCTTCACAGCTCTCAATATCCGGTAAGACGCATGCCGGTCTCCTTCAAAATAAAGTACTGTATCTACCATATGCTCCAATACCCGCGGACCTGCTACCGTTCCCTCTTTCGTTACATGTCCGACAATAAAAATTGGAATGCACAGTCCTTTCGCCAACTGCATAAAAACATTGGTTGACTCCCGCACCTGGGAAACACTTCCCGGTGCCGAAGTTACATCCTCGCTGTACATTGTCTGAATAGAGTCAATAATGACCAGTTCCGGTCGCTCTTTTTCTATCACACTGCGGATGATCCCCAGGTTTGTCTCGCAAAGCAGCAGAAGGCTAGACGTAAAATTTCCCATCCGGTTCGCACGCAGCTTAATCTGTGCCTGCGACTCCTCTCCGGAAATATACAGGATCTTTTTCATCTGTGCCATTCTTTGACATACCTGTAATAAAAGTGTTGACTTTCCAATTCCCGGATCGCCTCCGACCAGTACCAGTGATCCCGGTACAATCCCGCCTCCGAGAACCCGGTCCAGCTCTTTGATCCCGGTCTCACTCCGTGTATCATCATCTGCGGTCACTTCGGTCAAAGGAACGACCTTTGCCTCGTGAACTGCTCTCGCTGCAACGGTCGTTCCCTTTGTGATCCCACTGTCTATCCGCTCTTCTACAAATGTATTCCACTCTTTACATGCAGGGCATTGACCAAGCCATTTTGCTTCTTCATGCCCGCAATTCTGACAGAAAAATATACTTTTCTTTCCTTTTGCCATCTAGCTTCTCCCAACACTGTACGGATCAGCAGATCAGCACTTTACTACTTTGATCGCTGCACTCTGATCTGCTGAAAGTTCTACACTTACACTGAGCTTTCCGCTCAAATTTGTATTCATCTTTCCTGCAGACTCCCCATCGATCAGTACTTCATACTCACTCTCCGGCTCCAGTTCCAGTGTGAACTGTACATCCTCCGGTGCAGATACTGTAAAAGTAACCTCAGCATCGGTCTCTTTAAAATTTTCAACCGTACTTCCCGGTACAGACTCGTAAACGAACATACCGTTCTTCTCAAGTTTCGTAATCTCTGCAAATGTCTTTACTTTATAAATATCTCCCTCAAATTCAAAGTTATCCTTCTTCGTCTTAGTTGGAAGTGTATAATCTCCAAAACTCAGTGTTCCGTCATTTTCTGCACGCAATAATTCTTTTACTGTTGCCATTTCTTTTTCCTCCTGGGTATTTCAGAATATCTCTTATATAAGATGTTGGGATAAATTGCCCAACTATGATATCTTTGTATCATTATATAATAAATCCATTTCTTTTTCTATACTAATTCCGCTTTCATCCTATGAACTTTTTATGAAAAAACGAATTTCTTTTTTGGATGCTCCTGCCTCCACATGATCTCCCGGCCGGATGTCACCGTTCAGGATCGCATCTGCCAGTTTATCTTCCAGTTCCGTCTGTAATGCACGACGTAGTGGTCTTGCACCATATTTCGTATCAGTTCCCTTTTCAACGATCAGCTCTTTTGCAGAGTTTCTCAGTTTCAGATGAATATTCATCTGCTTCTCAAGCCGTCCGGTAAACTCATTGCACAACAAAGAAACTATTTTCTTCATATTTTCTTTGTCCAGTGTATGGAATACGATCATCTCATCAATTCGGTTCAGAAATTCCGGCCGGAAGATCTGCTTGACCTCTTCCATAACACCCTGCTTCATTTTTTTATAATCTCCGACTTTATCTTCTTTTGCAGCAAAACCCAGCTTTTTCGGATCAATGATCGCTTTTGCACCTGCATTCGACGTCATGATGATCACGGTATTGGAAAAATCTACCTTTCTTCCCTGTGAATCCGTAATATGTCCATCATCCAGAACCTGCAGCAGAACATTGAATACATCCGGATGTGCTTTTTCAATTTCATCAAAAAGGAGAACAGAATACGGATGCGTCCTGACCTGGTCACTGAGCTGTCCACCTTCTTCATGACCGACATATCCCGGAGGGGAACCGATCATCTTTGATACAGAATGCTTTTCCATATACTCCGACATATCAACACGGATCATTGCCTCCTCTTTTCCAAATAAAGCTTCAGCAAGTGCCTTGGAAAGCTCCGTCTTTCCAACTCCGGTCGGACCTAAGAATAAGAACGAACCGATCGGCCGCTTCGGATCTTTCAGACCGACTCTTCCACGTTTCACTGCTCTTGCCACAGCACTGACCGCTTCGTCCTGTCCGATGACTCTCTTCTGAAGAATTTTTTCCAGGTTCTTTAATCTTTCTGTATCACTTTCCGTCAGTTTGCTTACCGGAACTTTTGTCCAGACTGATACTACCTCTGCAACTTCATTTTCCGTAACAGATGGATGAAGTCCCGCCTGCTTTTTATCAAACCGCTTTTTCAGAGCTGACAATTTCTTTCTTGCTTCGTCCTGCTCCTTCTGGATCAGGGATGCCTCTGCGAAATCTCCTGCTACGATGCTATCCTCTTTCTGTTTCTCGAGGTCTTTGATCAGATCTTCCAGACTTCGGAAATTTTCCGGGACTTTGTAGCCTTTCAGACTCACTTTTGAACACGCTTCGTCCAGCACGTCGATCGCCTTATCCGGCAGATGACGATCCGTAATATAACGTTCTGACATAAGTACTGCTGCCTCAAGTGCTTTCTCTTCGATCACTACTTTATGGTGTGTCTCATACTTTTCTTTCAGACCTTCAAGAATTTTTCGGCACTGTTCCTGCGTTGGTTCTTCCACAGAAACAGGCTGGAAACGCCGTTCCAGGGCTGCATCTTTCTCTATATATTTCCTGTATTCTGCAATCGTAGTTGCACCGATCAGTTGCAATTCTCCTCTGGACAGCGACGGCTTCAGGATACTTGAGGCATCAATCGCACCTTCTGCACCTCCCGCACCGATCATCGTATGGATCTCATCCAGGAAAAGAATGATATTCCCCGCTGCCTTTACCTCTGCAACCAGTCCTTTTATTCGCTCTTCAAACTCTCCACGATATTTTGAACCTGCGATCAGTCCTGGAAGATCCAGCGTATAGATCCTCTTTCCTTTCATCTTTTCAGGTACTAACCCGGATGCGATCTGCTGTGCCAGTCCTTCGATAATGGCAGTCTTTCCAACTCCAGGCTCTCCTACCAGACAGGGGTTATTCTTCGTCCTTCTGCTCAGGATCTCCATCAGACGATACATTTCCTGCTCCCTTCCGATGACCGGGTCCAGTTTTCCCTCTTCTGCACGGGCTGTCATATCGGTACAGAACTGTTCCACCATTGCCCCGCCTCCATGAGGCTCATCCTGAAGGCTGTCCTGATATTCTTTGGGATCGATCCCTACTGCGAACATAATATCCTGAAATAACTTCTGAAGATTCACATTCAATGTGATCAGGATCCGCGTCGCTACACAGTCAACATCCCGGATCATTGCCAGCAGCAGATGCTCCGTTCCGACATATTCTGTATGCAGTCTGCCACACTCCTGCTCGCTGCTCTTCAAAAGGAACTGGAATCTCGGACTCTGCTCCGGTCTTGTACTGACCTTCACCTCTTCATCCGGTGCTACCAGTTCATCGATCAGGCGTGAGATCTTTTCTGCATCCACACCGTTCTTTGCAAGCACCTGTCCGGCTACTCCTGAATACTCTTTCCGAAGTGCAAGCAGAAGATGCTCTGTTCCTATATAAGGATGCTTTCTCTCTCTTGCTATTTTCCCGGCCTGCTTTATCACATTCTCCATCGGCTTTGTATAAGGTATCTGCATCTTTACCTCCTCAACTTACTCTTAATCACTCATAATCATCAAATATCTCATCTACCAGCTCATGCACTTCACTTCTTGAGATATTCTTACAACAGCCACGGGCAAGTACAATCCGAAGCTGTCTCCGCATCTCCTCCAACTGCTCCAGCTTATCCACGTCCAGTGCGATCACCGCTCCTCTTCTTTTATCCAGACTAATATAGCCTTCCCTTTTCAGGACGTTATACGCTTTATTCACCGTATGCATATTGACACCGACTGTATCTGCAAGCTGCCTGACTGACGGCAATGAATCTCCTTCATGTATCACCGAGGTAGCAATCCCCATGATGATCTGGTTACAAAGCTGGATATAAATTGCTTCATCACTGTTAAAATCTATTTCTAATATCATGCCGCTTCCCCTTCCTCTGTTGTGTTATATCTATACTAGCACAATCTCCTGTTTCCATCAAGTGCAAAGAAAAAAGGCAAAAGCCCGTTAAAGAACTTCTGCCTTTTTCATTTTTTTCTCTTTCGGGAACCGGATCTCAATCTTTGTTCCCTTGCCCGGTTCACTGTTCACAGTAACCTTCGCTCCATGCAGGATCGCTCCGTGCTTCACAATAGACAAGCCCAGTCCTGTACCGCCACGCTCTTTTGAATGGCTCTTATCCACCCGGTAGAATCGTTCAAAGATCCGTTCCTGATGTTCCTCCGGGATTCCGATCCCCGTATCGCTCACACTAATCTTTGGCCCGTCCAGCGTATTTCCGACCCAGACCGAAACACTTCCACCATCACGGTTATACTTGATCGCATTCTCAGTAATATTATAGATCATCTCATCCAGAATCTGCCGGATTCCATGACAGAATACCGGTTCTCCACTCAAAGCCACTGAAATTTTCTTCTCTGAACACTGCGGGGAAAGACGGCTGACGATCTCACGGGTCAGCTCATAAAGCTCCACATCTTCTTTTTCCAGTTCTACTGATTCTTCATCCAGTTTCGATAATTTAATGATATCTTCCACCAATGTGATCAGCCGACGTGCTTCCTTATAGATCCTTTTTGAAAATCCAGGGATGTCCTCTGCACGTACCAGCCCGTTCATCATGATCTCTGCGTAACCGGAAATCGATGTCAGCGGTGTCTTCAGCTCATGGGAAACATTTGCCGAAAATTCCTTTCTCATATTCGCGACCGCTTCTTTTTCTTTATTCTGCCGGTCGATGGCTTCCAGAAGCGGTACCATTTCAGGATAGATCACATTGTCCAGAGGATGCTCCAGATCCAGATGCATCACCGGTTCCATCAGACGCTTCGTCTGCCAGTTTGCAAGGAACAACGCCAGTGCGATACCGATCACAGATAAGACCAGCATAACCGGAAGGATATTCCATGCGGTTCGGATCAGGCTGTCCATCGGTCTGGCAAGCCGCAGCACACTTCCATCATCCAGGCGGATCGCACAGTAGTATAATTCTTTTCCTACCGTATCCGACATACGGATATCCTCCCCCTGTCCTTCCGCCAGTGCCTGCTTTACTTCAGCTCTCGACTTATGGTTCTCCAGCTTTTTACTGCTGTCCGAATCATACAGAACATCTCCACTCTGGGAAATAAATGTAAGACGGGTGTCCTCATCCGCCTTTATCATTGGTTCTAATTTTTTCAGATATTCTTCTCCTGCGACATCCACACCGCTGCTGAGATAGACCGCTTCCTGCTGTACTTCCTTTTCCAGGATTCCGAGATTCTGATTATACAGAATCACTGTCATGATGACATAGAAAGGAAATAATGTCACCAGCAAGATCAGCATCATACTTTTCTGGATTTTCTGCTTCATTATTCTCCTCCCACACGATAACCTACTCCGCGTACCGTCTGGATCAGATCACCCTTTTCCCCCAGCTTCTGCCGGAGCGTACGCACATGGACATCCACGGTTCTTGTCTCACCGTCAAAATCATATCCCCAGATCTCAGTCAGAAGCTGGTCGCGTGTCAGGACGATTCCCTTATTCAACATCATCTTTTCAAGCAGTTCAAACTCCTTTAATGTGAGAGCTACTTCCTTTCCATTCACCGTAACTTCATGCTTTTTGATATTCATGCAGATTCCGGAAAGCTCAATCTGTGATTTTTCTTCCGTCTTTCTGCTTCTTCTCAGGACTGCCTTGATCCTGGATACAAGCTCCATCATCCCGAATGGTTTCGACACGTAATCATCCGCTCCCGAATCCAGTCCCATCACCTTGTCATACTCCGAACCTTTCGCAGTCACCATGATCACAGGAATATCCTTTGTCTTTGAAGAAGATTTCAGCTTCTTTAAAAGCACCATTCCATCATCCCCGGGCAGCATAATATCCAGCAGGACCAGCTCCGGTGTATCAAATGCCAGAGCTTCCATAAAAGCAGCTCCGTCCGCAAACCCTTTTGCTTTGAGTCCGGTCGTCTCCAAAGTATAAATTACCAGCTCTCTGATATTATCATCGTCTTCCACGCAATAAATCATCTCAGTACTCTCCTTTAGCTTTCATGCAGTGCAGCACTGTCCTTATGAACACCTGTAATAGAAAATTCCACCCACTCTGCAATATTCGTGGCATGATCTCCGATCCGCTCCAGATATTTTGTCACCATGATCAGATCAAAGATCCGGTTTCCCTGTTCTCCATGCTCTGCTTTGATATAGGCAATCATCTTATCGCGGATCTCATCAAAATACGCATCAATCTTATCATCCGAAGCCATCACTTTCCTTGCAAGCTCCAGATCTTTTTCCACATATGCCACTACACTGTCTCTGACCATCGTACTGACTCCGGTTGCCATTGCACCGATTAAATCAATATCCTGTGCCACATTCTCATATTTTGCAGAAATAATGATCTCTGCGATATCGGAAGTCTGATCCCCGATCCGCTCCATATCTGTGATCATTTTCAGTGCCGCAGAAATTCTTCTTAAATCTTTTGCCACCGGCTGCTGCTGGAGCAGAAGCTTCAGACACAGACGCTCAATCTCTTTCTCCATCTGATCGATCTCTTCATCTTCAGCTACTACAATCCTTGCCTGTCCGGCACTTCCCTCTTTCAGTGCCTGGGTTACCTTTGAAATTGCAATCTCACATAATTTCCCCATATGGGTAAGCTGTTCATCCAGATGATGCAACTGCTGATCAAATCTATTACGCATAATTTAACCGAACCTCCCTGTGATATAATCCTCTGTCTTTTTATTCGCCGGAACGGAGAATAAAGTCTCTGTATTATTATATTCAATGACTTCTCCCAGAAGGAAAAACGCCGTATTGTCAGAGATACGGACTGCCTGCTGCATATTGTGCGTAACCATGACAATAGTATAATCTTTTTTCAGTTCCATACGTCTGATCGCAATACGATGTCCATCGAGAGATACTATTTTCAGGTAGTTATTTTTGATTTCAAAAAGTTCACCGGTCATCAGCTTATTGGTTTCATTGGAGGCAATTGAGAAAATAGTCTGTCTAATCATCTCTTTTAATGTGAATTGAGAGATAGTAAGACTTTCTTCTTTCTCAATCAGTGGGAGATATGCAAAATCTTCTCCTGATTTACCAGGTATCGTGAATTTTGCTTTCTCACAGGTAATGGTGGCAGTAAGTTTCTCATCTGTTTTAATAGTTACCGTATTGTCTGGCAGTCGACGAATGATTTCATAGAAAATTTTTGCATCTAGCGCAATGATTCCTTTTTCTTCAATGGTTCCATCAACAATTGTTTCTATACCGAGTTCCATATCATTAGTAGTAAATTTGATCTGGTTTGTAGTAGCATCAATTAGAATACATTCCAGAATTGGCATTGTTGTTTTAGAGGGAACTGCTTTCAGTGAGATGTTTACACTTTTGAGCAAGTTGATTTTCTGGCAAATGATTTTCATAATGTGTATAACTTCCTTTCTTGGGTGATGTGGTTTTTTATAGATAAATATATAAAAGGAATCCGTCGTCGCCGCCGTAGGGGATGTGAATATGTGAAAAACTCCATTGAAGGTTGATTTTTCAAGGAGTTTGGATATGGATAACTTCGTGTAAAGGTGTGCTTAAAGTATGTGTATAACTTGTGTATAACCGAAGCGCCCAAAAAGCGGCGAAAAGTTATACACACTTATACACATTCAATCAACATCTTATACACATGTTATACAGTCAGTTATCCTCATCCCTGTGGATTAATTTTTTTCTTTAAAGTTTCAATGGTGTTTTTAAGGTTTTCATCGTTGTTGATTTCTTTTTCAATTTTGTCGATGCCGTGCATAATGGTAGTATGATCACGATTTCCAAGACATTTTCCGATAGATTTCAGCGGAGTTGAGATGATTTCTCTGCATAAATACATGGCAATCTGGCGGGGAGTTACAATTTTGGAGTTACGCTTATTTCCACAGAGGTCATCCACTGTAACATCAAAATGTTCAGCAACCATGGAAATAATATAATCCGGCGTGATGACTTTCTTTTCATCAGGGGAAATAATATCCTTTAACGCCTGTTCGGCAAGTTCAAGTGTAACTTCCTTTTTTTCAAGTTTGGCAAAAGCCATCACCTTGTTGATCGCGCCTTCCAGTTCGCGGATATTGGATTTAATATTGTTTGCAATGTATTTGATTACTTCCTCGTTAATATCATATCCATCCATTTCTTCCTTCTTATGAAGAATTGCCATTCGGGTTTCGTAATCCGGCAGTGTGATATCTGCGATCAGGCCCCATTCAAATCGTGAACGGAAACGTTCTTCCAGGATTTCCATATCTTTTGGAGGTTTATCTGACGAAATAATAATCTGTTTTTTGGCACTGTGCAGGCTGTTAAAGGTATGGAAAAATTCTTCCTGTGTAGATTCCTTTCCTATAATAAACTGAATATCATCGACAAGAAGAACATCAATGTTTCTGTATTTTTCACGAAACTTGGTCATTGCCGAGTTATTTCCATTACGGATTGTTTCGATCAGTTCGTTGGTAAACTCTTCACTGGTAACGTAAAGTACTTTGCTGTTTTCATCATGATCAATAATGAAATGAGCAATAGAATGCATCAGATGAGTTTTTCCCAGACCTGCACCGCCATAGATAAAGAGCGGATTGTAGGTATCACCCGGGGATTCGGCAACTGCAAGAGCTGCTGCCTGGGCAAATTTATTATTGCTTCCGACTACAAAGGTATCAAAAGTGTATTTTGGATTCAAATGAGCTTCCTCGCAGCGTGCGTCCTGAGACTGCGCTTTTGGAGAAACTTCCTCTTTTTTCGGAACATCTTCCGGCAATATGAAATTGATGTCACAGTTTTCCATTCCGGTAACTTCACTGATCGTTACCTGAAGTGGAAGTTTGTATTTTTTACTTATATAATTGAGACCTACCTGCTCTGAAGGCACGATAATAGTGACAACATTGTCAACTACTTCGTAAACAGTAAGTGGTTTTAGCCAGGTATTAAAAGAAACGTCGGACAGATCATGTTCTGTCTTGACGATTTGCAGGATTTCGTCCCATTTTTCCACAACTTTGTTCATTTTCTGGTTCTCCCGGTTCGTATTACTTCTATATTAAGTGTGTATTGATAATATTGAGTTTTCCACAAACTCTGACCGTATT
>OHKD01000789.1_pt1 | contig 10964 bp, 9 predicted proteins | sample 1568801 | NCBI WGS metagenome assembly OHKD01 (sample SAMEA3879525, study PRJEB24766) | human gut metagenome | biome: human-associated habitat; feature: feces | place: USA | collected 1985/1987
ATTTAAAGTCTTTCTTATTCATGTAGGCTTTTAACATGCGAATTGATACGATATTTTCCACCTTCCAATTACCAGCTTAGAAAAATATTTTATCTGCTATGCATTTGCAGGCATCTTAGAGATTCTTAGTCCTCTTAAATCTGCGTTATGAGAAGAAAAGTCCATTGCCTGAGCACCAGCGAGCAATCATAGACTTTTCTTCTCATGCTTTTAGCAGATTTCAGATGACTTAGAATCTCTTAGATGCCGAAACCGCATAGCAGATAAAATATTTTTCTAAGCGTCCGTTTTTTGGGAAAATATGATATAATACTCTCCAATATCAAAAAGAAAGGAAAAACAAACATGCAGCTAGACAAAGAAAACATAAAAAAAATTCGATGGCTCATCGCATTCGCAATTCTCTTATACCTGGGTGTCCAGAACCTGCACATAGTCATCAGCACTGTCAGAGTTCTGCTTGGCTTTCTCTTTCCGTTCATCATTGGCTTTGGAATTGCTTTTATCCTCAATATTCCAATGAAATTCATAGAACATCATCTGTTCGGAAAAGTCCTGAAACAAGAGAAAAAAACAGCCCAAAAACTGGCAAGACCGGTCAGCCTGGTGCTTTCTATCTGCTTTGTGATCTGTATAATCGTGATCGTTATGCTGGTAGTAGTACCGGAACTGGGGGCAACATTCGTAAACATAGCGAAAAAGATAGAAGAAAATATTCCGGTTTTCCAGAAATGGATCGACAATGTATTCGGAAACAATCCGGAAGTTGTGAAATGGGCGCAGTCTCTTGACATTGAGCCGGGAAAAATAATCGATTCTGTACTCGGCGTACTGAAGAACGGAGTCAATAACATTGTTTCCTCCACAGTGTCCATCACCATGGGACTTCTGACTACTGCAATGAATGTATCCATTGGCTTTGTATTCGCCTGCTATGTCCTTTTGCAGAAAGAAAAGCTCCTGCAGCAGATAAAAAAAGCAATGTACGCAATGTTCCCGGAAAAACCGGTCAGATATCTGGCACATGTATGGAATCTGGCAAACAGGATTTTTTCCAGCTTTATTACCGGACAGTGTATCGAAGCTGTGATTCTTGGAAGTATGTTCTTTGTATCCATGACAATCCTGCATTTTCCATATGCAATGCTGGTGGGTGTCCTGATTTCATTTACAGCATTGATCCCGCTGTTTGGCGGAATTATCGGATGTTGGGTAGCATTTTTTCTGATCCTTATGATAAGTCCTGTAAAAGCAGTTCTGTTTCTGGGACTTTTCCTTATCCTGCAGCAGATAGAAGGAAACCTGATCTATCCTCATGTGGTAGGTGGTTCTGTCGGGCTTCCATCCATCTGGGTACTGGTAGCTGTAACACTTGGCGGCAGTCTGATGGGAATTGCGGGAATGCTGATCTTCATTCCGACAGTATCTGTCATCTATACACTTTTCAGAGAGTGGGTATATGCCCGTCTTGAGAAAAAACAGCTTGTTTTATGACGAAATGATTCGTGATGTGTAGAAAGATGTATTATTGTCCGGATAAACTTGGTAACAAATTTGTAAAAGGACTGTAAATCAGTGTAAGGTCTCTGTAATTGTAATTAATTCGATATTTCTGTATTATAATGATATCTGGTTAAAAATGGAAGGAGATCTTAAGATGGACATCTTAAAAGGTAAACGTTATGATATTATGAATGTGCTTTGGGAAGAGGGAAGACCATTGTCTGCTTTTGAGATCAATGACATTGCACCGGAACTGAAAATGCCGACAGTAAGAAGATGCCTGGAGCTTCTTTTGAAAGAGAACCTGATCCAGGTTGCGGGAACTTCAATGAACGGCAAGGTGTATGCAAGAAATTATACCCCTCTTCTTTCAAGAGAGGATTATTTAAAGGGAAATGCCAAAAGCAGAAAGATTAATCCGGTGGAAATGATGGGATTACAGTGGAAGAGCTGGAAAAACTTCAGGAGCTTATCGATAAGAAACGTGCGGAACTGGAAAGCAGATAATCATAAACATAGCAGATAAAAACGGACATGGCCATCTGGCTGTGTCTTTTTTGTGCCGTTTTTTACAGAATTGCAATACTGTATCAGGTAATAAAAACAGCCAGATGAATAAAGTGTCCATCTGGCTGAAGCTGTTATCAATTAATTATTTCTTGTTCTGCTCAACTTCTTTTAACATCATAGCGCGAACTTTCAGTGGAAGTCCGAACAGTGTGATGAATCCATCTGCATCGTGGTGGTCATAGAGGTCACCTGTTGTGAAAGATGCAAGAGATTCATTGTACAGGCTGTATGGAGAGGTTGTACCGGCTTTGATGATATTGCCTTTGTACAGCTTGAATTTCACTTCACCTGTTACATATTTCTGTGTGGATTCAACGAATGCCTGGATTGCCTCGCGAAGTGGTGTATACCATTTTCCTTCGTAAACAACCTGAGCGAACTGGCTACCAAGTTTCTTCTTGGTTTCCATTGTCTCGCGGTCAAGTGTAAGTTCTTCGAGCTGTTCATGAGCTGCCATCAGGATGGTTCCGCCAGGAGTCTCATATACGCCACGTGATTTCATACCAACAACACGGTTTTCAACGATATCAACGATACCGATACCGTTCTCGCCGCCTAATTTGTTAAGCTCAGTGATGATCTCGGAAACTTTCATTTCTTTGCCGTTTAATGTTTTCGGAACACCCTGCTCGAATGTCATGGTAACTTCTGTTTCTTTATCAGGGGCTTTCTCAGGTGTAACACCTAAAACAAGCATATTGTCATAATTTGGAGCCTGTGAAGGATCTTCCAGTTCCAGACCTTCATGGCTGATATGCCATAAGTTTCTGTCACGGCTGTAGCTGTGGCTTGCATCGAATGGAAGGTCGATTCCGTGAGCTTTACAGAATGCGATCTCATCTTCACGTGACTGCATGGTCCATTTGTCTGTCATACGCCATGGAGCGATGATTTTGATGTCAGGAGCAAGAGCTTTGATGCCAAGTTCGAAACGGATCTGGTCATTACCTTTACCTGTAGCACCGTGGCAGATAGCAACTGCGCCTTCTTTACGTGCAATCTCAACTAATTTCTTAGCGATTGCCGGACGGGCCATGGATGTACCAAGGAGATATTTGTGTTCGTATACAGCACCTGCCTGTACACATGGAACGATGAAGTCATCACAGAATTCATCTACGATATCTTCGATATATAATTTGGAAGCACCGGAAAGCTTTGCTCTTTCATCCAGTCCGTCCAGTTCGTTTCCCTGACCGCAGTTTACGCAGCAGCAGACAACATCGTAATCAAATGTTTCTTTTAACCATGGGATTAAGGCTGTGGTATCAAGACCGCCTGAGTATGCTAAAACGACTTTTTCTTTCATGATTGTATTCCTCCTGAAATTGGATTTTATTATTTTCCTGATTTGTAAAAATTTCCTGAGATATCCGTTTGCCGAAAGTAAATGAATAGGTCGGGAGTTCAGCGCATTATTTTTGAATAAATGCGGTAATTTCTGATTGAAATTTTTGAATAAATATTCAATGCGGAACAAGATGATTTCGTGTGATTCCGCTTAACAAGTGATAATATACACCTTTTTTTATAAATATGCAATAGAAAAATGCAAAAAAGTTTTATCTGCTTTTGCATAAATATGCAACATAATATAGGAAAAGACAGGGGGAAATCCGTGAACTGAAATAAAATCCATGTAAAAACATTGAAAAATGACTATTGCATATTATGCAGGTAAGATGTATAATTAGTCCAGCACTCTGATAGAGTAAAGTTTTACTATGAAATGAAGACCGCCGGATGAGGCGAAGATGGAGGAAATTATTATGATTAAAGCAGGAATTATCGGTGCCACAGGATATGCAGGTAACGAGATCGTGAGACTGCTTCTGGGACATAAAGATGTGGAAGTTGCGTGGTATGGTTCAAGAAGTTATATTGACCAGAAATATGCAGATGTTTATCAGAACTTTTTTAAGCTGGTAGATGCGAAATGTATGGATGATAATATGGAAGCATTAGCTGATGAAGTGGATGTGATCTTTACAGCTACTCCTCAGGGACTGTGTGCTTCTTTAATTAATGAAGGAATTCTTTCTAAGGCGAAAGTTATTGATCTGAGTGCGGATTTCCGTATTAAAGATGTGAAGAAATATGAGAAATGGTATGGAATTGAGCATAAAGCTCCGCAGTTTATTGATGAGGCGGTTTATGGTTTGTGTGAGATTAACCGTGAGGATATCAAGAAAGCCAGATTGATCGCGAATCCGGGATGTTATCCGACATGTGCTACACTTTCTATTTATCCGCTGATTAAAGAGGGACTGATCGATCCGTCTACCATTATTATTGATGCGAAGTCCGGTACTTCAGGAGCAGGACGTGGAGCGAAGGTTGCCAATCTGTTCTGCGAAGTGAATGAGAATATCAAGGCTTATGGTGTTGCAACTCACAGACATACACCGGAGATTGAGGATCAGCTTGGTTATGCGTGTGGCAAGGAGGTGCTGATTAATTTTACACCTCATCTGATTCCGATGAATCGTGGTATTCTGGTGACTGCTTATGCTTCTCTGACTAAGGATGTTTCTTATGAAGAGGTGAAGGCAGTTTATAATAAGTATTATGAGAATGAGACTTTCGTTCGTGTGCTGGATAAGGATGTTTGTCCGCAGACTAAGTGTGTGGAAGGAAGTAATTATGTGGATGTGAACTTTAAGATTGATCCGAGAACTCACAGAGTTATTATGATGGGGGCTATGGATAATCTGGTGAAAGGTGCTGCGGGACAGGCTGTGCAGAATATGAATCTGATGTTTGGATTTAAGGAGGCTGAGGGACTGTTGCAGGTGCCGATGTGTCCATGATAGATTAATGGGAAGGGACGCTCCGGAAATTATTTGTTTTTGAACGCGGTTTCGGGGCTTAGTAACTCTAAGTGTTCAGAAATTTGCTAAAAGCGTGGAAAAAAAGCTCAAACTCGCTGCGCTCAGACAGTGAGCTTTTTTTCCACAACGCAAATTCCTGAGCACTAAGAGTTACTACAGTCCCTGCAAATGCGTTCAAAAACAAATAATTTCCGGAGCTGACTTTTCCAGTAACTGGATGGCGACTGCGCAGGGGACCTGCGGCAGTCTGGGGAAGTTGTGGATATGTAAGGAGGATTTGATTATGAAGATTATAGATGGTGGCGTTACGGCGGCTAAGGGATTTAAGGCAGCTGCGGCTGCGGCTGAGATTAAGTATAAGGGCAGAACGGATATGGCTATGGTTTACAGTGAGGTGCCATGTGTGGCTGCGGGGACTTTTACTACCAATGTGGTGAAGGCTGCGCCTGTTAAATGGGATCAGGATATTGTTTATAATCATCCGTCTGCACAGGTGGTGATCTGTAACAGTGGTATTGCCAATGCATGTACTGGTGCAGAAGGGTATGGTTATTGCAAGGAGACTGCAGATGCGGCTGCTGAGATTCTTGGGGTGGCTGCTGACAGTGTGCTGGTTGCTTCTACAGGTGTGATTGGTATGCAGGTTCCCATTGACCGTATTAAGAATGGTGTGAAGATGATGGCGCCGAAGCTGGATGGTTCTCTGGAGGCTGGTACTGAGGCGGCGAAGGCGATCATGACTACTGATACCAAGAAGAAAGAGGTTGCTGTTCAGATTGAAATTGGCGGTAAGACGGTTACTGTTGGTGGTATGTGTAAGGGTTCCGGTATGATCCATCCCAATATGTGTACCATGCTTGGGTTTGTTACTACTGATGCGAAGATTTCCAAGAAGATGCTGCAGGAAGCGTTAAGTGAGGATGTTAAGGATACTTACAATATGGTTTCTGTTGATGGAGATACTTCTACCAATGATACAGTTCTTCTTCTGGCCAATGGTCTGGCTGAGAATCCGGAGATCACAGAGAAGGGTGAGGATTACGAAACCTTCAAGGCTGCGCTGAATTATATCAATACTACTCTGGCGAAGAAGATCGCAGGTGACGGAGAGGGTGCGACTGCACTGTTTGAGGTGAAGATCATTGGTGCAGAGTCTAAGGAGCAGGCAGTTACATTGAGCAAGTCTGTTGTTACTTCTTCTCTGACAAAGGCTGCTATCTACGGACATGATGCAAACTGGGGAAGAATTCTGTGTGCTATGGGATATTCCGGTGCGAAGTTTGATCCTGAGAAGGTGGATCTGTTCTTTGAGAGTAAGGCTGGTAAGATCCAGATTATTGAGAATGGTGTGGCTGTGGATTACAGTGAAGAAGAGGCAACGAAGATTCTTTCTGAGGAAGCTGTCACAGCAATCGCTGATGTGAAGATGGGTGATGCCACAGCAACTGCATGGGGCTGTGACCTGACTTATGATTATATAAAAATCAATGCAGATTACCGTTCATAACAAAATTCTGTGAATAAGGGTGATTTTAACCGAATCAGGTAAGTCTCCTGCTTTAATTGCGAAAAGCAATAAGCAGGGATGGAGACCAGACATTGACTGAAAAAAGGAGAGAATAATGGTTAATCAGAAATATTTGGACAAGGCGGAGGTGCTGATCGAGGCACTTCCTTATATTCAGAGATTTAATCGTAAAATCGTAGTTGTAAAGTACGGCGGAAGTGCCATGCTGGATGATGAACTGAAGAAGAATGTGATTAAGGATGTTGTTCTTCTGAAACTGGTTGGTTTCAAACCGATCATCGTTCATGGCGGTGGTAAGGAAATCAGCCGCTGGGTTGGCAAGGTTGGTATGGAGCCGAAATTTATTAACGGTCTTCGTGTTACAGATAAAGATACTATGGAGATTGCAGAGATGGTTCTTGCGAAGGTGAATAAGGAACTGGTTGCCATGGTGGAATCTCTTGGTGTAAATGCTGTTGGTATCAGTGGTAAAGACGGTGGTCTGCTGAAATGCCGCAAGAAACAGACAGAGGGTGGAGACATCGGATTTGTTGGTGAAGTTACAAAGGTTGAGCCGAAGATTCTGGAGGATCTTCTGGAGAAAGATTTCCTGCCGATCATTTTCCCGGTAGGTTATGACGATGAGTTCGCTACTTATAATATTAATGCGGATGATGCTGCATGTGCCATTGCAGAGGCTGTTCATGCTGAGAAGCTTGCATTCCTTTCTGATATTGAAGGCGTTTATAAAGACAAGGATGATCCGTCCAGCCTGATCTCTGAACTTCATGTAGATGAAGCACAGAAACTGATCGATGACGGTTATGTAGGCGGAGGTATGATTCCGAAGCTGAAAAACTGTATTGATGCCATTGAAGAAGGCGTTAACAGAGTCCATATCCTTGACGGAAGAATTCCTCACAGCTTACTGCTGGAGATCTTTACAAACAAAGGTATTGGTACTGCGATTCTGAGAGAAGACGGGGAGAAATATTACAATGAACATGAATGAACAGATGAAGGAATCCGAAGAGAGTATCCTTCACACCTATAATCGTTTTCCTGTTGTTTTTGAAAAGGGACAGGGATGTTATTTATATGATTCCGAGGGAAAGGAATATCTGGATTTTGCAGCAGGTATTGCTGTAAATTCTCTGGGATATCACTATCCGGGATATGATGAAGCGTTAAAAGATCAGATTGATAAGCTGATGCATATTTCCAACTTATATTACAATGAGCCGATCATCGAAGCAGGTGCGAAGCTGGTAAAGGCAAGTAAAATGAGCAAGGCATTCTTTACCAACAGTGGTACAGAAGCAATCGAAGGTGCTTTAAAAGCAGCTAAGAAATATGCATATGTACGTGACGGACATGCAGATCATGAGATCATTGCCATGAACCATTCCTTCCATGGAAGAAGTATCGGAGCACTTTCCGTAACAGGAACTGCTCATTACAGAGAGCCCTTTGAGCCTCTGATGGGTGGTGTGAAGTTTGCAGATTTCAATAACCTTGAGAGCGTAAAGGCTCAGATCACAGATAAGACCTGCGCAATTATCACTGAGGTTGTTCAGGGTGAGGGTGGTATCTATCCGGCGAAGAAGGAATTTCTGGAAGGTCTGCGTCAGATCTGTGATGAGAAAGATATTATGCTGATCTTCGATGAGATCCAGTGCGGTATGGGAAGAACCGGACATTATTTTGCATGGCAGGCATACGGTGTACAGCCGGATATTATGACAAGTGCCAAGGCTCTTGGATGTGGTGTGCCGGTAGGTGCGTTTGTACTGAGCGAAAAAGCTGCGAAAGCTTCTCTGGAGCCAGGTGATCATGGTACAACTTACGGTGGAAACCCGTTTGTATGTGCTGCAGTCAGCAAAGTATTTGACATTTATGAGAATGATAAGATCATTGAACATGTACAGGAAATGACTCCATATCTGGAACAGAAACTGGATGAAATTGTTGCAAAACATGAATGCGCTGCAACAAGACGAGGCATGGGCTTCATGCAGGGAATCGTGATCCAGGGACGCCCGGTTGGTGAAGTTGTAAAGGCTGCTCTTGCAAAAGGACTGCTGGTGATTTCTGCAGGCAGTGATGTACTCAGAATTGTACCTCCGCTTGTGATCACAAAAGAACACATCGACAAGATGGCTGCAATTCTGGATGAGTGTATGGAATAATTTTAGATACTTCAAGAGATATTTGAATATTTTTGCAAAATGCTCCGGGTATAATCAATAACTGATTATATCCGGAGCATTATTTTTGCAGAGAAAATACCATCTTTATAGGTAAAGTCACACGCACCGCCGTTTTTGTCGGTAATGTGGCGGACAGATTCGATTCCTATTCCGTTTCCAGAGCGTTTGGAGGATTGGAAAATATTGTTTTTTTGCTGTATTTTGCCATCGAAGGTATTCTCCACATGGATCAGAAGGAGATGATTATGGTGGGGATAAACTTCCACGTTAATCTTTCTGCGGGCGGGCGCTGTTTTTACACTTGCCTGGATGGCATTTTCCAGCAGATTGGAAAACACAAGGCACAGATTAATCTCATCTAAGGAAAGCTCAGCAGGCAGGGAAACCACTGCATGAAAAGGAATGTTTTCTCTTTCTGCAAGGGCGGAATAATATCCGAAAATACTGTCAACAGCCTGATTTTCACAGAAATGCAGGTTATAGTCAGAGATTTTTCCGGTTGCAGCGGAGAGATATTCTTTAATTTTTTCCATGTCACCCTGTTCTGCCAGAGCGGACAGTCGGACAAAATGATGGCGGATATCGTGACGTGCCTGCCTTGCTTCTTCAATGGCCGTGCAGAGATTCTCGTATCTTTCCTGTTGAAGGGAAAGAAAATGGTTCTCCTGCTGAAGTCTGGCATTTCTGTTCAGGCTGACTGCCATCATAAGAAACATGGCATAAAACAGGAGCAGGATTATGAGTGATACAAGACTGAAAACAATATAGCACTGCAGGATCCGTCCGGTATATAAAGTACTGCGGTATTTGGGAATCATAAAAAGATTTACTCCGATGAAGATTACCGGAAGAATCCAGAATACGTACCAGGTCTGGGCAAAGTTCTCGTCTGTGACCATTGTCTGTACACAGTGGCAGGCAGGATACCAGGATGCCAGAACAAACAGCAGACAGATCACGTTATAGAAAATTCCGGCACCGGTGTGAAACCACAGTTCATTTTCTGTAATATGCAGGTCAGCAGTCATAAATGCATTGAGTGCCCGGGACAGGCTGTTGACACATGTAAAAACTGCAAAGACTGCAAGAAAAATACTGACAGATTTCCAGACAGAGATTTTCAGTGTTTTGTGATAAATGAGCATAATCACAGGTAACAGAGGAAACAGGAACCATCTGGTGGGGATTTGCAGGGCATGGCAAACTGCTCCTCCCAAAATACAGATTCCCACAAGAAGAGGAAGAAGCCATGCTGTCAGCTTAAGCGGTGTCTGTCTCAGATAGCTCTTTACAGGCAGATATGCCAGCAGTATGCCGGGAATGATTACGGAAAGTTCAAGTACAGGGCGAAGTATGTCAGTCATTTCAGGACCTCCTTTGGAACAGAAATTCCATAAATGTCTGTCTGGCGTTTTTGATAAGCTTCCGGCTGACCGGGACATTGCTTCCGTTATCAAGGCGAAAGCCTGTTCCGTCAAAATCAACGGCATGCTCCAGATTGATCACAACGCCCCGGTTACACTGATAGAAACGTGAGTCCATTTTCAGGGAGGTTATGAAAGAATCAAAGGACTGGCGGGTGACCAGTTCCCTTTCACCGGCAGTGTGGATGTGGATCATATGGGAAAAATGCTCTGCGTAGATTATTTTCCGGAAAGGAATCTGAATATTACTGCCGTTTACCTTTACATCTATGTATTTCCCGGAATCCGGGATGCGGGAAAGGATTTCATCTGCCAGTGCGGAAATATCATTTTCACTGTAGGGCTTTACAAGATAGTGCAGAGCCCGGACCTGAAATCCCTCTAAAGCATGGTCGGTAGAAGTTGTTGTAAAGATCAGCAGACAGTCAGTATCTGATCTGCGAAGTTCTTTTGCTGTATCAATTCCGTTAGAACCATTCATATAAATATCCAGAAACGCTACAGTGAAAGGGCATTCCTTCGCTGAAGTGAGAAAAGTTTCTCCATTTTCATATTCAAATATATCTGTATGGACATTGCGCCTGGAAAACTGAGATTCCAGTCTGTTGTGAAGCAGTGTCCGTTCTTCTGAAATATCATCAACAATTGCAATTCTCATAGTAAATCTTCCTTTATTTATAAAATGATGTTAGGGTCAAAAGGCATTTTGCCCCTAACTTGATATCTACGAATTGCTCCGCTGCAAAGCAGCTCCCGCAATTCTCAAACATTCGAAATCCGCTGATTTACTACGTAAATCGCTACTTTCTCATGTTTGGCGGGTCCCAAGTTCAAAAGCCTTATCATGCAAGCATGAACGGCTTTTTGACCTTTTGACCCTGGCATCACCATCATCATATATCGGTCAGTCGATATCCGA